>Ga0114918_10004253_pt1 | contig 12480 bp, 14 predicted proteins | sample LantaG_FD_87015 | JGI IMG/M metagenome (GOLD analysis project Ga0114918, IMG submission 87015) | Deep subsurface microbial communities from Baltic Sea to uncover new lineages of life (NeLLi) - Landsort_02402 metaG | ecosystem: Environmental > Aquatic > Marine > Oceanic > Sediment | place...
ATCGCTCCATATTTCTAAGTCAAACAGCGATTCTCCCGCTGTCTGCTCCAAGCGGATGTTAGCAGTTCTCCGATTTTTCCGTTGACATTGAAATTTATGCTTTTTTCAAGAGATAGCCTTCCTGTTTGATCATTTGAGAAAGGCTTAGCATTTTACGAAATTCAGTGGCAAATGAATCACGCATCCCAACAGATCTACAAAATTGTATAGCATCAACAGCTCTAAATTCATCGGCATGAATTAGTGACTGGAAATGAAACATTGCAACTTTTTTATTTCGCTTCTCAGCTTCTTTGATTTTTAAAGCAATTGTTTCTATTGGCATCTCTAAAACTCCTATAGAATGTTGGCTGCGAACAATGTTTATGCAGTCTGTATAAAACGGGAAAGATAGACTGAATCCGTCTGTATAGGAATTCCCGTACTCTTCTTCCAGCAACACTGAGCGTTGACATGGCCATAGTTCTTATCGATTGTCAGGTAGCCATAAGTTTTACGTATGCTTGCTTTTGATAATCAAAGTAACAGATTTTCCTGAGAAGTCAAACCAATTTATGAATTATAAACCATGTTAATCGGTGTGAATCCGTGTCTAAGAAAGGCGCCGTAAATCCGTATCTTTCTTGCTTGATTTACGATTTCTTCGTGTTTGTTCGTGTTTATTCGTGGTTCATTCCCTGAAATTCAGACTTGCGAACTGGCCGTGATACTTCTTTGCAGCCCGGTCATAGGCTTTGGCCGCCTCAATCTCATCGTCAAATAAGCCGAGTTGTATTTTGGTCCTGTTGAGGCATATCCGAACGCGCCATTTTTTCCAGTGCTTGTCCCAGTAAAGCCCTTTGTATCGTGAACGGCTACTACCTAAACGTTTCTTTCGGTTGCGTATGTTCTGGGCGCTGGTCGCCGGGCGGAGATTGGCCTTGCGATTGTCAAGGCCATTGCCGTTAATATGATCTACAAACATATCATCGGCGACTTTGCATACTTCGCGGTGCATCTTGAGCTGGTGCCGTTTGCTCCCTTTTTTGAAAATCGAATGAACCGCATAGTAGGTCAAGCTGCCTTTGGCGGCATACCATTTGAATGTGGATAGCCAAAAATAATCATCCGGATCGACGATGGCGAACTTACCCTGGCTCAGCGGTATCCGGCAAAACGAATAGCCGTAGCGAATACGCCGATACAAAAGCACCGGCCGGATGGCAATCCAGACAAGCCAGATCGGGATGGTTATGGTGAACTTGATTCTACTACGCCCCCGCAGTATGAAAATTCGAAATCCGAATATCGAAATCCGAAACAATATCAAATTTCAAATGACCAAATGATCCAAACGGTTCAACCCGCAGATTGATGCTGAAAGGTGTGTTTTGAGCATTTGAATTTCGGTCATTCTGATTTGTTTCGTATTTCGGATTTCGATATTCGTATTTATTATTGTTTCCCTTTTACCTTTTTACTTGCCTTTACGGCCGGGGGCCGAAAAGGCACGCCCCCCATAATTGAACCAACCTGCGCGTTTGATGCGAAAATCTACAAAAATGTAGACGCTATTTACGCCGTAAGTCCTTGCTTGATATGGAATAAAAAAATATTTAAACTTTTTTATTTTTACTTCCAGCTACCATCGCTTTTGGTCGAAAATTCCGCACATATTTTACCTATTTTAACAGCCAAAAACACAAGAATTAACCGCAGATTTCACGGATTACGTTGAAGAGAAGAAACAAAACAATCGTAAATTTATGGCTTAGCTATCGTCAATAGAAAATAATAAATCGAATCGCCATCGCTTTTGGTTGAAAAAATCCTTAAAAATAGTCATTAATCAATAGAAAATAGTCAATTGAGCCGCTGGATCTATCGTCACGTGATTTTTCTTGCAAATCCCGCTTCAATAACATAGACTGCTGATAGAAGAGCAACGAGGCGGGACATCTTGGATTAGGCTTCATAGCGCAAAGAGGCTTAGTTCAATCGTTGGTTGGATTTCAGAAGACAAACAAGTATCGATCTTATTTTGGAGACTTCCATATGACTGCACATTATTTTAGACTGAAATGTTCTCAACTAACATTAGCCGCTATAGTCTCCGTTTTTATTGCGGGATGTGCCACTCAGCCCTCATCCAAGCCGACTATGTCTTCTCAGTTGTCTGAGATAGAAGGCAAATGGTCTTGGGACCAACAAGGCCCATGGCGTGGATATTTTATATTAGAAAAGGACGGAGACGCATACACCGGCACACTCGATGATATCTCTGAAGGGACCTATGGCGATCGGATAGCAGACGTAGAGGTATCAGATGACCATATCAAGTTCACACGGGACGGAGCCTTCGGCATTCAGTATTGGGAAGGTACACTCAAGGTAGAAAATGGTCAGATAAAAATTACCGACGGCCAATGGCAAAAAGAAGGAGGATTTGGCTCAGGTAAGTTTATCGCCGAGAAGATAGACTGATTCGCATTGGATTTCAATCGGGCCGCTTACTATTACAGCAGTTACAGGATTGGCAATTTGATTGCCCATGCTGAATGAAAGGGAATTGATAATTGGCGAATAATGAACCGCATGGGCAGGGACACCTGCCCATCCTACGGAACTCAATTTGTATATGAACAGAGTACCTCAGACAATCGATGATAATGTAAAACGCCTAATAAATAAAATTAAGACCACCGAGAAACCAATCTATCTTGATGTCATGCCGGAACCTTACGCTGAAATTAATGAGTGCTTCCCCGCTGTTACTCAAAAGATTGAAAAAGAAGGTGGTTCAGTTCAGTTAGGCTGGCAAATCTGGCAAATACCCAACGTTATTATAGAAGCTGAGTTTCATGCTGTCTGGAAATCACGGGATGGTATATTAACAGATATTACTCCCAAATCTGAAAATATCCTTAGAATTCTTTTCATACCTGATTCAAAGGCCGAGTACGATGGTGCTCAGCGAAATAACATAAGAGTAAATATTTCTGGAAACAGACTTGTCGACGATTTTATACGCATATGTGACACTATATACAAGCTGAATAATAGAGGGGAAAGAGCCTATCAGAATAAGATATGCCTCTCTAAAGAGGAATCTGAAGTTCATCAGATGCTTCATGTTACCAAGGGGCTTGTGTCTGACATGATAGAGAATGGTTCAAGCAAAAATAGTCGGTGTATCTGCGGAAGTGGTGATAAATATAAGCATTGCCACGGAAAACTTTTGGTTGATCTTCTTTCAATAGCGTAAGCCGGATATGGTATGACGGTTATAAATTTAAAGGGATTAAATACATTATTGACGGATTAGTCCCCGGTGAGATAGCTTAAATCCGAGGCAATTAACGATATCCGGTACTTTTTTTGAGAATGTCACGTACTTTGATCGGTGGGTTACAACCCACCCTACATTAATTATTTTCTCTGTGGCCTCTGTGGCAGGTCATTCCCATTCGATTGTTGCGGGGGGTTTGCTGGAGATGTCGTAAACGACGCGGTTGACGCCGCGGACTTCGTTTATTATGCGATTTGATATTACGGCGAGCGATTAGGAGTCAGGGTGTGTACGGCACACAATTGCTTACTTGGCTATCAGCTTATATTTTTCCGGATGCTCAATGATGCCAAAAGAAAGGTCCACATCGAGGCTTGGCCAGTAGAGATGCTCATGGTGTAACAACTGAATATCGCTTATCTGCTGTACGGTCGCGTTCCTGAACCACGGAAAATGCTCGAAGGCCAGGAAGTATTCCTTGCCTTTGAAAAATAGCCAAAAGCCGTGCTCAGAAATATTCGTTATTTCAGGCCTCAAAGTGTTTTTGCCACGCTTTGACGATTTCACCTTTGTGTTCCTCAATTATTTTATGCAGCCGTCCAAGCTGCCTCTTTGAAAAACCTGTATGTGCAACCAGCGCCACTATAGGTTCAACCCAGAATTTTGCCTCACCATCCGGCGAAACAATATGAACATGAATTCTTTCCTCTTCTCTTGAGAAGAAGTAAAATCTGTAATTTCCAACGCGAAATATCGTAGGGCTCATAATTATGAGTATAGAGAAATTTAAATATTTTGTCAAACAAATATCTATAGCATTGATCGGTGGGTTAAAACCCACCCTACATGAATTATTTTTTCGGCGATCTCTGCGTTCTCGGCGGTGAATCATTCCCATTCGATCGTTGCGGGGGGTTTGCTGGAGACGTCGTAGACTACCCGGTTGACGCCGCGGACTTCGTTTATTATGCGATTGGATATTACGGCGAGGACTTCGTAGGGGATTCTTGAGAAATCGGCGGTCATGAAATCGACGGTTTCTACGGCCCGGATGGCGACGACGTTTTCGTAACTTCGCTCATCGCCCATTACGCCGACCGTCGAGATTGGCAGCAGCACGGCCAGGGCCTGTGATATTTTTCTGTAAAGGCCCGCGGACTTGATTTCATCTATCAGGATTTCGTCGGCGGCGCGGAGTATTTCCAGCCGTTGCTGCGTAATATCACCAACGACGCGGACCGCCAGGCCCGGGCCGGGGAACGGATGACGCCAGACCATATCTTCGGGCAATCCCAGGTACTCACCGACAAGTCTGACCTCGTCCTTGAACAGGTCCCGCAAAGGCTCCACCAGCTCGAAGCCCAACTCGGCGGGCAGGCCCCCGACGTTGTGGTGCAGCTTGATATTCGCTGCCAAACCCGGGGTTGAACCCGGGGTAGAATATTTAGCCTGCGGTTCTACCGCAGGTTGCGAGCCGGATTCGATGACATCGGGATAGAGCGTGCCCTGTGCGAGGAACTTGGCGTTAGGGATTTTCGCCGCCTCGGACTCGAAGGCCTTAATGAACTCGGCGCCGATGATTTTGCGTTTCTGCTGCGGCTCGGTGACGCCTGCCAATCCGGCGAGAAACTGCTTTGACCAATCCACCACGCGCAGGTCCATGTGAAAATGGTTACGGAAGGTGGAGATGACCTGCTCGCGTTCGTTTTTCCGCAGCAGGCCGTTATCGACGAAGATGCAGATAAGCTGATCGCCAATCGCCTTATGAACGAGCGAGGCAGTAACCGAGGAATCGACACCGCCGCTCAGGCCGCATATCACGTTGGCGCTGCCCACCTGCCTGCGGACGGCCTCGACGGTTTCGCCCGCGAAATCGCTCATCTTCCAGTCGCCGCTGCAGCCGCAGATTTCGTATAGGAAATTCTCTAAAATCTGCGAGCCTTTCGGCGTGTGCGAGACTTCCGGGTGGAACTGGACGCCGTAGAATTTTTTCTTTTTATGCCGGACCGCCGCGAACGGGCACGTCCCGGTGCTTGCCAGCTTGCTAAAATCGTCGCCCAATTGCTCAATCTGGTCGCCGTGGCTGGCCCAGGCAGTGATGGACTCCGGCAGGTTCGCCAACAGATCTTTTTTGTCGAGAATGTCCAAATTTGTCCGCCCGAACTCGCGTCTCTGGGCGGGCGCGATTTTCGCTCCTAATATCTGGCAGCCCAACTGCATGCCGTAGCAGATGCCGAGAATCGGCACATCCAGCTCGAAAATTTTCTCGTCGCATCTCGGCGCGTTTTTATCGTAGACGCTTGCCGGCCCGCCGGAGAGGATTACGCCCTTGAGCGGCAATTTCGATAATTCAGCAGCCGTTACGCCGGCGGGAAAGATTCGCGAATATACATTCTGCTCGCGGACCCGCCGCGCGATTAACTGACCGTACTGACTGCCAAAATCCAATATGGCGACTATTTCCCGGCTCATAACTAATCGTTCCCTGATTCTCGAATCTCGATGCCCGATACTCGTCGAGCATTAGACGCCGAGTTTAAGGCCTGCCGCGGGCTTTGTCAATGATTCGGTTTCCAGGCTTGTAATCGGCCATTGCTTCAGTATAATGGGCCGGTTAATTTAGATTATTTAGGAATCCGAACATGGCAAAACTGACCAAACTTGAAGATATTGTATCGCTGTGTAAGCGAAGGGGTTTTATATTTCAATCGAGCGAAATTTACGGCGGGCTGGCGAGCTGCTACGACTACGGTCCGCTCGGCGTCGAATTGAAGAATAACGTAAAAAAGGCCTGGTGGAAGAGCGTAGTCCAGATGCGGGACGATGTCGTTGGCCTCGATTGCAGTATTTTAATGCACCCCATGGTGTGGAAGGCGAGCGGGCACGCGGACAAGTTCGCCGATTTGATCGCCGAATGCAAGAAGTGCAATACTCGGACCCGCGTGGACCACCTCAAAGAAAAAATTGCCGAACAGGCCCAGGAGCATACCGAGCACGTAGATATTGATGCCGCAGCGGCCGGGGCGCAGGATTTGAGCAAAAAAGTATGCCCCAACTGCGGGGCGGTCGGCCAGTTCACCGAGCCGATGCCGTTCAAGCTGATGTTCGAGACACAGATGGGAGCCAACGTTGACGATTCGATGACGATGCACCTCCGGCCGGAAACAGCACAGGGAATCTTCGCCAATTTCAGGAACGTGCTCGATACGACTCGCGTGAAAATCCCGTTCGGAATCGCCCAGATCGGCAAGAGCTTCCGCAACGAGGTAACGACCAAGGCCTTTATCTTCCGGACGCGCGAGTTCGAGCAGGCCGAGCTGGAATTCTTCTGCGAGCCCGGCACGGATGAGCAGTGGTTCGAGCACTGGAAAGAGGCCCGCCTTAATTGGTATCTCGACCTGGGCATCAGGAAAGAGAACCTGCACTTCCGCGAGCACGATGCCGATGAACTCGCCCATTACGCCAAGGGCTGCGTAGACGTCGAGTACAAATTCCCGTTCGGCTCCGGCGACTGGCAGGAGCTCGAGGGCATCGCCAACCGCACCGACTTCGACCTGCGCCAGCATCAGCGCGGAATGAGAACGCTCAACAAGTGGTACGAAAGCAAGGGTGACATGACGGGAATCGAGCTGGCCGGCGAAGCGGAAGAATACCAGAAAGGCCCGCTCTCATATTTCGACGACCAGAAAAAGCTGCGATATATCCCTTACGTAATCGAACCGAGCGCAGGCATCGACCGAAGCACGCTGGCCTTTTTAGTCGATGCGTACGATGAAGAGGAAGTCCGCGGCGAAACGAGAAACCTGCTGCGATTCCACCACTCGCTGGCGCCGGTAAAAGCCGCTATCTTCCCACTCGTCAAGAAGGACGGTATGCCGGAGATCGCGAGAAAGATTTATGATAATCTGAAGAAATATTTCAACTGCTTCTACGATGAAAAAAGTGCGGTCGGCCGGCGCTATCGCCGCCAGGATGAGGCCGGAACGCCCTTCTGCATCACCGTCGACGGCCAGACAAAAGAAGACAACACCGTCACCATCCGCGACCGCGACTCGATGGAGCAAATAAGAATCTCAACCGACCAATTGCTAAATCATTTGCGAGAGAAACTGGACATCTGAGAAATGTCCGAAGGCAAAAAGCGAAAGAGAAATACCGATAAAGCCAAACGCCGTATCGGGCGCTTTTGGTCTGCCTCTATTATTCTGACAGCCGTGGCGATTATTTGTTGCCTCCTCTGGAAGATTAGTTTGTGGAACTCCCGCTCAGTGGAGGCACAACTTGCCGCTATCAATGCCGACCGTGCCATACCGGAGTCCGAGAACGCAGGTGTTGCCTACTGCAAACTCGCCGGCGAGTACCTGCCTCTTCCTCAATATCCTCCCGTTGTGGACAAGCAAGCTCTGATATTGACCGTCAAGAAACCCTGGTCGAGTAATGACTATCCCAAACTTGCCGCCTGGCTCGATGAGCGGCAGGACCTGATATCGAAGCTGCTCGATATATCCAAAATGGAGAAATGCCGCCTGGCAATCCCCTCGGACAGACAGCAAGCGAGCTATTTTACCAACCCCGTCCGGCACATGCGCGGCTGGGCTTCACTGTTCGTTCGATCCGCCAATATGGACGCAGGAGAAGGCCGAATAGATGCCGCGATTGAAAAATACACCTGCATCCTGCGAATGGGCTCCCACCTGCGCCAACAACCGGTTCTTTCCTATTACAATAATGGCGTTGCCAAGGAGGCATTGGCCCTTGATGCGCTGAAACAGTTTATCACCCAAGCCGAACTAACGGAGAAGCAATTGACGGCAATCGAAGCGGCGCTTCTGCCGGCCGAGAACACATGGAAACAACACTCAAGAATAATGGTCAAAGTCCAAAGGCTCTTCGAGCGCAAAGGGCGGCCCAGACTCACAGATTGGCGCAGGTACTGGGAGTATCGGAAGGCAACAAGCAAGTCTGATGATCACCTTCTCGATGTAACAGACAGCTTCAATCTCCGCACCCTCACAAACCGGCGCAGAATGTATATCTTGATCGCACTGCGGCGTTACAAAAACAAAACCGGCCATTGGCCCCAAAGCCTTGACCAAATCAAACCGCCACTTTCGAAGGAAACGCTTACCGATCCGCGTGACAATACGCCGTTTGTCTATGAACTGACAGGTTAGGATTTCAAACTCCACAGCAAAGGAGCAAACTGAAAAATGACCGAAGAAAAACAGACGAGAACTGAGACTGGCAAAGGCGGACACCGTTTCTCGCGTCTCAGGCTTATTCTGGTCGGCGTGGTGGTCGTAACAATTATCTGCTGCCTTACCTGGCAGAGCCGCTTATTGAATTTCCAATCAATAGATGAGAAACTTGCTGCGATTGACGCCGAGCTGGCAATTGCCGATGCCGGAAACGCCGCGGTCTTCTACAGGCGATTCTTCACCGATCCGAACAATGCCGCTATTTTGGATGATCTGGCCAGCTATACGCCATCTGCCTATGTCGAGCCCTGGGCCGGCAGTGAACATCCGGAATTAGCCGCTGAACTCAAAAAGAACCGAGCCTTCATACAAACGCTGCTCGATATCTCCGAAATGCAGGAAGCCCGTTTTCCAGTCTATCCCAGTCCCGGCAGCGATTCGGCCCAATTTTTGAGGAGCGTGCGGAAAGTGGCCTTCGTTTTCTCATGGGCCGCGGCGAACGACCTGGCTGAGGGGCGTATCGACGCAGCCCACAGTAAATATCGATGTCAGCTCAAATTGGCCCGTCACCTCCAGCAACAACCGGCGTGGTATTACAATGGTCTCGGAATTGCTATCGAAGCCCTCGCCCACGGGAACATTAAGATGGCCGTGATGCAGGATGATGTAACACCGGAGCAATTGAGTTTACTTGAAACAACTTTAAAGATCCCCCGGAACAACCGCAGCGAAGACGATGAGATTGCAGATAAGGTTAATAACCTTATTGAAAGGAAAGAAAAATCACAACTACCGCTAACAATCCCACTCAAAGTGTGGTGGCGTGATCTGCATACTCGAAAACAAGATGAAAAGAGGCTGCATCAAATCCGTCTTAGGCTCTTATCAAGTCGGCAATCAACCCGAATTCTTATCGCCCTTCGCCGCCATAAAGAAAAGACCGGCGCGTGGCCCGAGACGCTCGAACAGATCGAACCGAAGCTGCCCGGGCAGATGCTCATCGATCCTCAGAATAACGGACCCTTTGTTTACAAGCGTGACGGCGACGATTTCGTTTTCTACAGCAAGGGCCCCAACACCATCGATGAAGGCGGTTCTTATTCGGGATCTGCCGACGATTGGCCCATCTGGCCGCTGAAAATCAAAATAATCCCGGCAGGAGAACAATAACGGCGACTACTCATATGAAAAACCAGCCTTATGAACCTGCCGGCTCGGAAAATATTGAAGAAAACCGCCCTTATAAGCGTCTCTATCTAAGGGAGAGCTGGAGCGTAAAAAAAGATGGTCAAAGAAGACTGTAAAATAGCAGGCAACAAACACGGCGTCCGCAAGCGTAAGCGGAAAATCTGCACTCGCGTCATTGGATTACTGGGTTATTTATTCTGGCTGGTGATTTTTATAAAAATTGTGCAGACAGGCTACCTCAACTGGATAGGTCTTACTGTCGGGACTCTTATATTTGTACCAGTCTTCATCTCATCAATAATTGATTTCGCAGGGAAAAAGCACATTGCAAAGGTTTTGAGCTTTTTCTCGATGGGCGTAATTGCCCTGATAATAATCGTTGCTGGAATTATGCTCATCTGGCCTGAAGGTAATCATACATGGAGTCCCTATCAATTCGATAATGAGCTTGCCTCCATTGAAACGAAAAGGGCAGTACCTGATCAAGACAATGCCGCGATTCGGTATAAATCACTTTTTGCCGCAATTGATATAAACGATTGCCCCGATTCATTGTTCCGAAGAGGTGGGCATGTACGAAATGAATTCTATCGTCACCCGTGGAAAGGCTCGGACTATCCGGAAGTCTCAAAGTGGCTTGATTCACATACCGATACGCTTGATGAACTGCTCAATATCAGTAATATGGAAAAGTGCCGCTGGCCTATTCAGGCCGAAATTTGCGATGAATATACGGTCCCTTATAAACCGATTCGCAACTGCGCGCGACTTATCATAGTAGCAGGCAATCGAGATATAGGCGAAGGCCGGTCCCAAATAGCACTGGAGAAGTCCTTCTGCCTGCTCCGAATGGCCGAGCATATGTATCAGCAGACAATGAAACTGGATTTCATAATCGGCTTCCGGCATGAACTGGCAGCCCTGCAGATAATCAGAAATGCCCTAGTCAACAACGAAGTGTCTCAGGAGGACATGGATCGAATCGCCGGTCGCTTACCGACCACAGCAAACACATGGCACCTGGATGTCTCGATGCTCCTTGAGTTCGAAGAATGTAGATTTGCGATCCTTATGGCGCAAGTGTATGAGATCAATGAGCAGGGAAAGACTCGTTTCGCTACATCTTTCCGGCCACTTTCAGAGAACATACACGAACAGCAGGACTCCAGCAAGATACGAAAGCTCATGCGCTTGTACTGCCTGATGAACATGCCGCTCGACCCCCAGGGTGTATGGGGCATGGCTAAGAAAGAATCGGCCAGGCTTACGCGCTTCCTGGAACCAGGGCCCGCATTAGGCATTGAACAGGACGACGATGCGCTTTTCTGGTCGCTTTTCGATTTGACCAGGATGTTCAGCAACATGGCCCGTTGGTATTCTCAAAATATGTGTTTCGATAAATTCCTGTACATAAATTTCGCCGAATACTATGCCGAGCAGGTGACTCAGCGTCGTGGAACGTGGCTCATGCTCGGGCTACGAAAATACAGAAACACACATGGCAGATGGCCGACATCGCTTGAGTTGGTGCCGGAATATGTCCCGGGCGAAGCCTTTCTCGATCCGGCTAATGGTGATGCATTTGTTTATGCCCTTGATGGCGACTGCTTTAAACTCTATAGTAAAGGCCTCAACAATCTTGACGAAGGCGGCCTGGACGGCTTCGTAGGCGATTTGAAAATGTCTGAGGACGACATCGCGATATGGCCGCTGGTACAAAAAGGAGTGCTAAAATGAAAAAACTGTACCTGACAAAAAATGACAGTAAGATTTTCGGTATATGCGGCAGTATCGGCGAGACATATGACATCGACCCGACAGTAGTGAGACTCATTACGGTTTTCTTATGCCTGTCAACCGGGATACTGCCGCTGCTGCTGACATACTTCATCGCATGGCTAATCATTCCGAAAGCACCCAGATTGTAAGCGAGACAGAACTTAGCCATTGGTAGCAAAAAGCGGAGACCTGAATAATGGCCGAACAAAAGCGAGAAAAGAAAACTTGCGGTATTGTCAGGCGAATCATTAAATGGCTTGGCTTGGGTCTGCTCACACTTTTGATAATTTTAGCTTTAATTTTTCAGGCTCCGTGGAAAATAATAACACTGCTGGCTATTATTCTTGCCGCATGTACCGTGCTGCCCAAACCTGCGAGGAAATGGTTCTGGCTCTCAGCAGGCGCTGTTGTTCTCATATTGATTATCTGGATATTCCTGCCCGAAAATAACGAAGGCTGGCAACCATATCAATACAACTTTGATGAAGAACTAAAAAAGCTTCAAACACAATACTCGATCCCGCCGGAAGAAAATGCAGCAACAATCTACAATCACCTGATGGAAAGATATGATGCCAACGACTACTATATTTTCGATCTTGTCGATTCGGACTCCGATACCTTCGACAAAATTTTTCGAAATCCATGGCGAAGCGAAGATTATCCTGAAATTGCCGATAGTCTCAAGCATATCCAGGGAGCAATAGAAACATTAATAAAAATATCCGAAATAAAACAATGTGTATTTCCGATAATCGATCCTGTATCTCAAATTGAAAGTGGTAGAAATTCGGCTTTTAGGCATTGGGCACGCTTACTTGTTATAGCTATCAATAATGATATCGCCGAAGGTCGTATAGACAAAGCGATACAAAAATTTGCAGCTATTCTACAAATGGCAAGGCACCAATATCAGCAGCCTGCATTAACCCAACTTTCTCACTTGGGGAGTGAAATCGAGAAAAATAAGTTTTTTTTCGTCGGTACTGATTCGTAGCAGGTGATTGTGTTGTGATTTCACCTCTGGTACAGACCTACCCCATTGCA
>Ga0114918_10004254_pt1 | contig 12479 bp, 14 predicted proteins | sample LantaG_FD_87015 | JGI IMG/M metagenome (GOLD analysis project Ga0114918, IMG submission 87015) | Deep subsurface microbial communities from Baltic Sea to uncover new lineages of life (NeLLi) - Landsort_02402 metaG | ecosystem: Environmental > Aquatic > Marine > Oceanic > Sediment | place...
CAAGCGCACAAATTTTTCCCAGTTGTTGAGATTGCCCGGTTATGGCGAGACGCCCACCCGTTGAAAAACTAGAGCAGCTGCCGATCACGGAGCTGATTCCCTACGCCCGCAACGCTCGCACCCACAGCGACGTGCAAGTGCAGCAGATCGCCGCGAGCATCCGCGAGTTCGGGTTTCTGAATCCAGTGCTGATCGATGAAGCGTCGACGATCATCGCCGGCCACGGGCGGGTGCTGGCTGCTCACGTCCTTGAACTCGATCGCGTGCCGTGCAGACGGATCTCGAACCTGACAGCAGGTCAGAAGCAGGCGTATGTGATCGCTGACAATCAGCTGGCGATGAACGCGGGATGGGACAGGGAGCTGCTGGGCGTGGAGCTGTCAGACATCATCACGGGAGACGTGCCGGTTGAGCTGCTCGGGTTCGATCCTGACGAGCTGAAAGAGCTGCTGGGCGTCGATGAAGAGGAACCACCGGAAGACGTGCCAGCACAGACGGATCGCGCGGAGGAACTGCGGGACGAATGGAAGACAGAGACCGGGCAGTTGTGGACGATCACGGGCCAGCAGGTGCATCGGTTGTTGTGCGGGGACAGTACGGATGCGGACAACGTGGCGAGGTTAATGGACGGGGCGAAGGCGTCGCTGCTGCACGCCGACCCGCCCTACGGGATGGGGAAGGAGAAGGACGGCGTCGCGAATGACAACCTCTACCGCGAAAAACTCGACGCCTTCCAGATGGAGTGGTGGCAGGCGTGGCGACCGCATCTCCCGGACAACGGGAGCGCGTACATCTGGGGGACCGCGAATAATCTGTGGCGGCTTTGGTATGTCGGCGGTCTGAAGGATTCAGAACGGTTGACGATGCGGAATGAAATCGTTTGGGATAAAACGAGCGGTCAAGGAATGGAATCAGACCAGCATCGAATGTTTCCAACGGCGTCAGAACGCTGCCTATTCTTTATGCTCGGGGAGCAGGGATTCAACAATAACGCCGAAAACTACTGGGACGGATGGGAGGAAATTCGATCGGCACTTGAGGCGGACTGCAAGGATATGGGGTGGGGTGCCGAAGATATAAAGCGGATTTGCGGGGTCGGAATGTACGCGCATTGGTTTACAAAGAACCAGTGGACTTTCATTCCAGAGGAGCACTACCGAAAACTACAAGCGGCGGCGCGGGACCACGACGCCTTCAAGCGGGACCACGACGAACTCAAGCGGGACTTCTACAAAACCCGAGCCTACTTCGACAACACACACGACAACATGACGGACGTTTGGAAATTCACACGAGTGACCGGAGAAGACCGGCATGGGCACGCGACGCCAAAGCCAGTCGCGATGACAGCACGTGCCATCAAGTCAAGCAGCGAAGAAGGCAGTGGCTTGGTGGACCCGTTTCTCGGCAGCGGCACCACGATGCTCGCAGCCGAACAACTCAACCGCCGGTGCTATGGCATGGAGATCAGCCCGGCATACTGTGCGGTGATCCTGCAGCGCATGACTGACGCGGGCTGCACCTGCACGCTCGAATAGTCTGGACAGCAGCACACCGACCGTGCGATCATGTCAGCTCACCAACCGCACCCCCAACGAGGAGAAGTCAGTCATGGGATCTCGTGGACCAGCTCGCACACCGACCGTGCGGCTCGCACTCGTCGGCAGCCATCGCGCGAAATCGCGAGAGAAGAAAGAACCGAAACCGCGACAGATCAAGCCGCCCACGACGATCAGGCTGACAGACAAAGAGCGGCGGGTGTTCAACAAGACCTATGACCTGCTGAAGAGCATGTCACTGCACGCCCAGACGGACGGCAACGCTCTCGCCCGCTACGCCAAGAACGTGATTCTGTACAATGACGCCAGCGCGTTCGTCGCGAAGAACGGGCACACGCACGCGGTCACTGCCATCGTGCAGGGCAAGCCGAAGACGGTGGGAGCCAAACGCTTCGCAGAGTCTCGCATGCTCAACGAACTCGACGCCACGTTGCTGCGGATTGAACGCGAATTCGGCCTGACGCCATCGGCGCGAGCATCACTGCAGGTCGACCAACCATCTGAGGAAGGATTCGGTAGCAGGTTCATCGGGTGACGATCACATGGGACGAGGACAAAGCGGCCCACGCGATCGACTTCATTGAGACTGGACTGCAGCACGTGAAAGGTGAGTGGGCGAATGACCCGTTCATTCTTGAGCCCTGGCAGCTGGAGCTGGTGTCGGAGATCTTCGGCACGCTCAACGAGAAGGGCAAGCGAGCCTACCGAACCGTGTACTGTGAGGTGCCACGCAAGAACGGAAAGACGACACTGGCTGCGGCGATCCTGCTGTACATGCTGTTCTGTGATCACGAGCACGGGGCGGAAGTGTACAGCGCAGCGAGCACGCGAGAGCAGGCGTCGATCGTCTATAATATCGCGTCGCAGATGGTCAAGAAGAACGACGATCTGAAGTCAGCCTGTGAGGTTCGACCGTCGACGAAGCGGGTGATCTTCGGTGATCGGGTGTATCTGGCGTGCAGCTCAGACGCGGGTGCCCCGCACGGCACGTCCCCGCACTGCGTCATCTTCGACGAGATGCACCTGCAGAAGACCCGCCTCCTGTGGGAAGCGTTCCAGACGGGGCTGGGTGCTCGCGCTCAGCCGCTGATCTTCGTCATCACGACTGCAGGACATGACAGGTCGAGTATATGCTGGGAGCTGCACCAGTATGCCAAGGCGGTCGATCGTGGCGAGATCGAGGACGAGACGTTCCTGCCGTGTCTGTTCGGCAGTGATCCACAGGACGACTGGACGGACCCGAAGATCTGGGCACAGGCGAATCCCTGTCTGGGCGTGTCGCTGTCGGTCGACTTCATTGCTCAGCAATGCAAGCTGGCAAAAGAGAATCCTGCCACAGAGAACTCGTTTCGCCGTCTGCATCTGAACCAATGGACAGAGCAGGAGTCGCGAGTTATCCCCATGCGGGCGTGGGACGAGTGCGAGCAGAAGTTCACGGCGGAAGATCTGCGGGGCAGGCTGTGCTATGCCGGGCTGGACCTGTCGAGCACTCGTGACGTGACGGCGTTCGTGCTCGTGTTCCCCGAGCCAGAGGGTGGCGTGTCAGTGCTGCCGTGGTTCTGGATACCCGAAGCGAACGTCGACGAGCGAGCAGCTGCAGATCAGCGACTACTCAGAGGCTACGGGTCGGGCGGGTTTCTTGAGATGACACCAGGGAACGAGGTCGATGTGATCTTCGTGGCCGAGCGGATCATGCAGATCGTGCAGGAGTTCGACTGCCAGATCATCGGGTTCGACGGGTGGAACGCTGCGGGGCCAACGCAGCTGCTGAAAGAACGCGGGCTGCCGGAGCAGTGTCTGAAGAAGATGCCGCAGTCGTTCTCGACCTACAACGCACCGTTCAAACAGCTTGTCGCGTGGGTGGGGAACGGGAAACTCCGCCACGATGGCAACCCAGTTCTGAGATGGATGGCGTCGAATACGGCGGCGATTGAGGATCCGTCTGGCAATATCCGCCCAGATAAAGGAAACTCAGCAGACAAGATCGACGGGATCTGTGCGACGCTCATGGGAATGGCGCTCGCGATGACCCACGGAACTGAGGCCAGCCCATACAACACCAAGGGCGAAGGGGCCATACTTCTCTGATCGACCAAAAGGTTTCCAGCATGACCTACGGAGTCACGGAAATCGTCGCGAGTCCGACACCGGTCTCGGCGACGGGGTCGGGCATTGCTGCGATTGAACCACAGGCACTCTCGCTCACCGACTCGGAAGGGTGGGCCAAAATCTTCGGCACTGGCACGAGCAACAATCTCGCCGGGGTCAAGGTCAATCACCTGAGCGTGATGGGCTACCCGCCAATGTGGCGTGGTATCAACCTGCTGGCGAACTCTGTCAGCTGTCTGCCGATGGATGTCTACCGCAACCCATCGAGAGAGATCGCCACCAACCACCCGGCACAGCGACTGCTGAAACACAGAGCCAACCCAATCCAGTCGGCGACGAACTTCCGCAAAACCGCGATGGGGCACATGCTGCTTTTCGGCAACGCGTTCGCTGTGATTGAACGCAGCCCGACGAACGAGCCCGTGGCGATGTGGCATCTGGATCCGCAGTCTGTAGTTGTGCGGTTCTTCGAGGGCGAGCTGTGGTACATGACGACGCTCAACGGGCAGCAGATGACGTTCGCCGGGCGGAACGTGGCGCACTACAAAGGCTTGTCCCACAACGGGATCACAGGCTATTCGGCACTCGATCTGTTTCAGACGGCACTCGGGCTGCCGCTCGCTGCTGTGCAGTTCGGGGCGAGATTCTTCGGAGACGGCGCGAACACTTCTGGCATCCTGATGGTGCCGGGTCACTGGGATCCCGCGAAGATCCGCAACACGCTGAGCGACTGGAAGGATATGTCGCAGGGCATGAGCAACGCCCACAAGGTTGCTCTGCTGCAGGACGGGGTCAAGTTTCAGCCGATGTCGATCGAGCCGAACAAAGCTCAGTTTCTTGAGACGCGCGAACATGAAGTGCGGGCGACCGTCTCGAACATCATCGGCGTGCCGGGGCATCTGCTGGGCGACAATTCCAAATCCAGTTTCAACAGTCTGGAGCAGGAGAATCAGTCGTATCTGATCCATTCGCTCGACCCGCATCTGACAGAGATCGAGAACGAGAACGAGCACAAGCTGCTGACCGAGCAGGAGCAGATGACCGAGCGGGTCTACGTTGAGACGAACCGCGAGGCATCGATTCAGATGCTGATGAAGGACAAGATCGACGCCATATACCGTCAGATGGAACTCGGCATCCTGACCGCCAACGAGGGGCGAGCACTGCTGAATCTCAAAGCGATCGGGGCGGATGGCGATGTCAGATATCGCCCGGCAAACTGGATGCCCATCGACACGAGCACAGACGACGACAGCACTATCGACACAGAGACGATTACGGCACCGGAAGAGGATCAAGAGACGCGGGTCGCTGCAATCGTGCAGAAGGTCTATCCGGGCGTTGGGCAAGTGCTGACAGCGGACGAGGCTCGTCGACTTGTCACAGAGGCTGGATTCGATCTTCCACCGGGATTCGAGCCAGACGCACCCGCTCCCGCGTTCGGGGCACCAGCTGACGATTCAGACGCACAGAGCGACGAGGACGCGGGAGACGACGAACCTGACGACGAGGACGACACGCTACTGGCGATGATCCGAGCGAGCGTCGCTGACGCACTCGAACAGGAAAAGACGAAGATCGTGACCGCTGCACTGCGGACCAGGAACTTCGAGCACTTCTGCGATCGGATCTCGAAATTCTACGAGGCGTGGCAGTTGAAGCTGCTGCCGTCGCTGGGTGACAAGATCGACGACGTGCGAACAGCACACGTGGATCGACGGCTGAAGGCGATCACAGAAGTCGCGAGCAGCTCGACAGACCGATCCCTGCGAGATGACATCAAGTGCCTCGTGGAGGACTGGGGTGACGACTGCGACGCGCTGACTGATCAACTCTACGAAAGAGCACGAACATGAGACTCATACAACCGATCAGCATGCAGACACTGGCCCCGCTCGCTCAGCGTCCATCAGACTTCCCCGGCTGGCGCACGTCGTACATGGAGATGGACGGGCGGCTGGACATCTGGCTGCACGGGTTCGTGGGCGACGACTGGGAAGAAACCGACAGCGCATCCATCGGCAAGATTCTGGCATCGAATCGCGGCAAAGACGTGAGACTGCGGGTCAACTCGCCGGGCGGGTTCGCCTATGACGGGATCGCGATCTTCAACGCGCTGCTGGCTCATGACGGATCGACCGAAGGGCTGATCGAGGGGCGAGCAGGATCTGCGGCCAGTCTCGCTGTCATCGCCTGCGACAAGGTTCTGTGTCACGTGGGTGCCGTGTTCCAACCGCATTATTCGCTGGTCATGGCGGTCGGGCATCAGGCACAGATTCGCGACGCTCTCGCCGTGCAGGAGCAGCTCGACAAGGATCTGGAGATTCTGTACGCGGCACGCAGCGGCCAGACGATCAAGAAAGTGCAGCAGGATCTCGAAGGACCGAACGGTGACGGGACGATCTTCGGGGCAGAAGCTGCGAAGGCTGCAGGCTATGTCGACGAGGTGATCGCCACGCCAGCCGTCCCCGAGAACAGAGCGAACGAGCAGGCAAAAACCAAGCAGCGAGCCGCGCGACAGGCCAGCGCTGACGTGCGGCATCGGATGCTGAGAATGCACAGGGCTTGACAGTTCGTTCGGCTGCAGCGTAGATTCCCAGTGCAGCGTGGGCCGATCGCATAGACGACGGCAGCGCTTGATATCAACGACTGGACGACTGCACAGACGGCGTCGGCGTACCACAGATTCCCACATCTGTCGGCGGCTGACGCTTTTGTCGTTTCTGCCCCGACGCTTACGAGGGCAGATAAATGTCTATCAGGGCGCAGCTTGAAACGCTGCACGCAGAACGCAAAGTTACCATCGAGAAGTGCACCACACTGGTGGCACTGGGTGAAACCCAGGACGAAGGGCTGACAGACGAGCAGCTCGCAGAGTTCGACACGCTCGAAGCCGAGGTCAAGGACTTCGATGTTAAGATCACCGCACTGGTCGACCGCGAGAAAGAGCAGCGGAAACGGGTCGAAGCGATCGCGGACTTCCCCGATCACAGTCAGTCGATTGCCGGCATTCGAGGTGTTCACGTGCCGGAGCCCAGCGCGAACGGTCGCCCGGCGATCCCTGCACGATGTCGCTGGCACAATCCGCTGACCGCGTTCAAGGGCAGCGAATACGGCATGAACGCTGAAGAGCGAGCCTACCGATTCGGCCAGTGGGCGATGGCAAAGTTGTCGATCGATATGCCGGGCAAGTATCACTTCGCCGCAGCCCTGCAGTTCTCGCAGGATCAATTCGGGATCAACCCGAGAGCTGTGCATGGTGAAGGGTCGAGCGATACGACCGGTGCCCATGTGTTCGTCCCCGACGAGTTCGGCATGGACCTCATCAAGCTGCGAGAGCAGTACGGTGTGGCTCGTGGCCTGCTGCGGGTGCGTAACATGACCAGCGACACCCGCACCGATCCCCGCAGAACTGGTGGGCTCACCGCGTATTTCACGGGTGAGAACTCGGCGGGAACTGAGTCTGATGCCGCTTATGATGACGTGAAGCTGACAGCTGAGAAGCTGATGGCGATCACTCGCATGAGCAAAGAACTGAATGAGGATTCGGTGATCGACTTCGGCAATGAACTTGCTGAAGAGATCGGCACCGCGTTCGCACTGAAAGAAGATCAGTGTGCGTTCATTGGTGATGGCACGTCGACTTACGGCGGCATGACTGGCGTTCGAACGCAGCTGGACACGCTGACGGCGGGAACTGCTCCGGGACTGACTCTCGGTGCGGGCAACGCTTACAGCGAACTGACGCTGGCAAACTTCGAGTCTGTGGCAGGATCTCTGCCGCAGTATGCGGACATCGCCGGGCAAGTGAGCTGGGTCTGTCACAAGACCTTTGCGTGGACTGTCATGAAATCGCTGGCACTGGCAGCGGGTGGCAACACCAAGGACGACATTGAAGGCGGGGGCGGAATGTCTTTCCTCGGTTATCCTGTCGTGATCTCGCAAGTGCTGTCATCTGTCGCGGCCAACAATCAGATCCCAGTGCTGTTCGGGAACTTTCAGCAGGGTGCCTCGCTCGGCACTCGACGCGGCGAAACGATCGAGTTCTCAGATCAGGCGACTGTCGGCGGACAGTCACTGTGGGAACGCGATCAGATCGCGGCGAAGGGGACTGAACGCTTCGACATCAACGTCCACGACTTCGGAAGTGACACTGTTGCTGGCCCGATCTGTGGACTGCAGATGGCTGGATCGTAATCGCTGACCGCTGAACGAGCCCCTGCGGTCGTCGCGGCGGGCATTCATAACAACTCACTGGAGAGCAAAATGCTCCATTCAAGATTAGAGTCGAAGCACATCCTGCTGGCCCCGCAGGCAATGACGAACTCGGCGACCGCAACGGCGAACGTCGATGTCTCCGATGGCAACGCTGCCGTGATCATTGTGGCGTTGGCGGCAGAGATCAACACGAACGCCATCGGGCCGACGCTGTCGCTTCTGGAGTCAGACGACACAGTCGTTACCAACTTCGCGACTGTGACTGCTGACAGAACGGCGGAAGACATCACAACCACGAAGCCTGTGGTGTACGACGTTGACCTGCGAGGCCGCAAAAAGTATCTGCGGCTGAGTGTCACCACGGAGACCACAACGAACGACAACGTCACGCTCTCGGCGACTGTGACGAAGGGACGACGATACGAGGGCGGTTCTGGGTCTGATGCCGTTGTCGTGAATGTCTAATGGTCGGCAGCATCAATGCAGTCCCGCTCGTTGACTGGCTGAAAGGTCGGGCGTCGAATCTGTACACGCAGTTCGGCGAGGACGGGCTGATTGCGGGGTGCTTCGACCGCATTGGGGAAGCATCCCGTCACTGCTTCGAGATCGGGGCAGCTGACGGGATTTTCTTTTCAAACACCTTACGGCTGCGAGATCAGGGATGGCTCGCGGTGCTGATCGAAGCGGACGAGAAACTGTACAGCAAACTGGCAAGAGATTTCGGAGGTCAGTCGACGTGTTTACATCGGCACGTGACAGATCTCGACAGCGTGCTGACGATCACGGACATCAGCAGAACGCCCGATCTGGGCGTGATCGATATCGACGGACAGGATTGGTACTTGTGGGATGATCTGGTGCTTTATCGGCCGCGAGTGATGCTGGTCGAGATCTACCCACCAGACGTTGAGGCGGGAGTGCCCGTGCGAGGGCAAGCGGGGCAGGCCGGACTGGAGAAGGTCGAGGCTCTTGGAGCTTCGAAAGGTTATCAACTCGTAGCGACGACGCACTGCAATGCACTGTTCGTCGATCGGAGCGCACTCGAATGACCGTGAAGCTGAACATCGGAAATGGCGATACAAAGATCGAGGGCTTCACGCCCATCGACGCGAAGTTGGGCCACGACGCCCGCGATCTGCACGACTACGAGACCAGCAGCGTGTCAGAGATCCGAGCGAGCCACATTCTGGAGCACTTCACCTTTCGAGACGCAAGCGCCGCACTGGCTGAATGGGTGCGAGTTCTTGAGCCGGGCGGGCGGTTGCGTATCGCCGTCCCCGACGTGGACAAGTGTCTGAAGAACAAGGATCCCAAACGACTGTTTTGGCTGATGGGCGGCCAGACTGACATCGACGACATCCACAGGTCAGCGTACGACGCTGGCAGACTACACGCTGTGATGGCGCAGGCGGGGCTCGTCAGCGTACAGACGTGGACGAGCGACAACACAGACACAGCATCACACCCGGTTTCACTGAATCTCGAAGGGTTCAAGTCAATCGGCGAGACGATCCCGGACGCAGAACGCAGCGGACGAGTCGACATCCCACAGACCGGCGAGATCAAGATCAACGCGTACATGAGCCTGCCGCGTTACGAGGCGGCGGGGCCGCGAGCGATCATCGAGGGCTCACTGCGAAAAAACGGGATCAATCTGGTCACTTCGCAGGGTGTGTTCTGGGGTCAGTGCATGCAGCGCATGTTCGAACTCGCTGTCAATGACGGGCTGGATTGGATCATCACGACAGACTTCGATTCGCTGTTCAATGCCGATGATGTCGCCACGCTGCTGCACGAGTTCGGGACGAACCCACAGTGCCACGCGCTCGCTGCTCTGCAGTGCAGACGGGGCAAACGATTCCCGCTGATGACGACCGGCGACACCGAGATGACGCTAAGCACACTCGACCCGATCAAGTGTGAAACCGCTCATTTCGGAATGACGCTGTTTCGTGTGTCAGATCTCAAAGACGTGGCGAAGCCGTGGTTCAAGAGTGAGCCGGACGAGAACGGCGAGTATGGAGACAACCGACTGGACGACGACATCTGGTTCTGGCAGCAATGGCGCGAAGCGGGCAAGTCTGTCTTCGTCACGCCTCGCATCCGTATCGGCCACATGGAAGAGATGGTTGCAGTCTATGACGAAAACCTCGAACCCCATCACGAGTACATCACCGAATGGCGAGAGAACAATCTAACGATGAGACAGTCCGTTTCTTAAAGGGCTGGCAGGGACATTCGAAGGGAAGCGTCTGCAGTTCGTTAGGTCGCGGTGTCATGCAGACGCTGGTCGATAATAACGTAGCGACGTGGGTCACCGTAGCGACGCGCAGAAAGCGGCAGAAGAAAGTGAGGCAATCGGATGACTGAATCGCACGACACCTATGATGTGACCATCGAGCCCGTAACAGAAATCATGGAACTGCTGGACTTCAAGCGACGGCTGCGCGTGCTCTCAACCGACTTCGACTGCGAGCTGGAGGATCTGTTGAAGCAGGGGCGAGTTGAGCTGGAGAACAGAACGGCCCGCCGGTACGTGTCGCAGACTGTCGCACTGTATAAGGACGGGTTTCCGCCCGGCGATACGATCGAAATCAGAGAAGCACCGATCCAGTCCGTCACGTCGGTGCAATACTATGACGAGGACGTGGCACTGCAGACTCTGGCGGCGTCAGCGTACACCACTGATCTGACAGGCGAGCCGCCCCGAGTCATCCTGCTGGAGAATCAACAGTGGGAAGACACGGAGCCCAACTACCCGCGCTCGGTGATCGTGACGTATGTGGCAGGCTACGGCGACCAGTACGATATCCCGGTGGCTGCTCGACTGGCTGTGGCAGAGTGGGGCCGCATGCACTGGGGCAAGTGCGACGGCGACGCCAGCAAGTACGAAAATCTGGTCAACACGTTGTGCTGGACCGGATTGGGGAGAGCCGCATGAAGGGCTGCATCGCACAACGTGACAAGCGGATCAGTCTGCAGGAACTGGACCCGAACGCCAGCACCGACGGCGCGGGCGTCGTCGACAAGACAGCCGCTGCAAGCTGGCTGAATCACGAAGACGCTTATGCCAGTGTAATCTCTCGCGGCGGTCGGGAGTTCTGGAAGGTTGATCTGGTTGCTGCCGATGTCTCGCACGTCTGGACCGTCGACTGGACGGAGACGCTGGACGCGAAGACGAAGGCGGGCGGCGCACAGATGCGGCTGCTGTACGAGGGGCTGGTGTACAACGTCGCCCAGATGGTGGACGTGAATCTGGATCATGAGCAGATTGAGATTCAGACAACGAGGCAAACATGACGAACATCTCGGGGCCAACCATCACGGGGGATGCTCGCATCAAGAGCATCCTGAACTCGATGCGAAGAACAGCGGGTCGGCGGTCGTTCACCGCTGGGGCCGCGAACTCGGCGAAGGCCCTGTCGAAGATCATCAAGAACAACGTCCCATCACGATACAAGGGCGTCAGGCGGTCGATCGGCTGGCGACGACTGAAGCTGAGAGAAGCGAGAGACGGCGGCGCAAAGGTCGGGGGGAAAGTAGAACGCGGGTCGAAGGCAAAGACAATCGCACGATCGCCAGATCAGAAGGGGGCGGGTATCTCGTCGCGCAACGTCCACTGGTGGTTTCTCGGAACAGACGTGCGCGCGACAGTCGATCCCGCACGATCCACAGGGGAGATGGCCGCACAGGAAGATCCCGTCTGGCAGATGGCGATGGCCAACAAGTCGCAGCTGCGAAAGCTGTTCGCGGAGGGAGCGTGGAAGCAGATCCGGAAAGAGATCAAGAAAGGCAAGGCGTTTGCCTAATCACATTATAAACGATCTCGCGGCATTGCTGCGGGCAGAAGCAACGATCAGCGCTCTTGTGGGCACCAAGGTCTTCGGGTTTCACGTGCCGGAAGAGTTTGGCCCGCCGTTCGTAGTGATCGAGCAGATCAGCAGCGACGAGATGTTGGCACTTGACGGCACGTATGGGATGCGAATGATTGAAGTCGACATTGACTGCAAGGCGTCACGCTCGGTCACATCCACGGAGATCTCGCGAGTCGTGCGAGCCTATTTGCAAGACTATTCAGGAACAGCAGGCGACCACAATATCGACGCAGTGTTGCTCCGTAGCGAGCGAACACAATACGAGCCACCGACTGACAAGTCAGACGTGGGGATATACACGACCTTGCTGGACTTTTCGATTCAGCACACTCCAGCCTAGGACATAATTCGATGAGCAAAATTCGAGTAAAGGGTTCGGTGATCTCTCAAACGATCACGACTACATTGACCGCAGTGGCGCAAATTATTGACTTCAGTCATACGGGCGTTGAGACAGAAACGTATGACGCGACAACGCTGGACACCACCGGCGCTGGCCGCGAGATGGCCGCAACAGGTCTGGTCACTGGTGGAACGCTCGATTTTTCCTGCTTTCTGGATGTCGCCCTCGCGGGTCATCAGTCAATCATGGACGACATCACGACACCCGTAGAACGTAATTGGTCGCTGACGTTCGCAGACGCTGCCACAACCGTCGCCACATTCGACGTGGCGGGGATCGGCTTCGGTATCACCGGGTCAATGGATGACGGGCTGA
>Ga0114918_10004256_pt1 | contig 12475 bp, 9 predicted proteins | sample LantaG_FD_87015 | JGI IMG/M metagenome (GOLD analysis project Ga0114918, IMG submission 87015) | Deep subsurface microbial communities from Baltic Sea to uncover new lineages of life (NeLLi) - Landsort_02402 metaG | ecosystem: Environmental > Aquatic > Marine > Oceanic > Sediment | place: Baltic...
CGCGCGCCGTGGCGCCCCTCGTCGCCGCGGCTGCTGCGGATCCCTCCCGGAGTCGAGGGCATCATGTTCCTCAATATCGGGTCGTACGCCGGGGGGGTCGACCTCTGGAACTCGTCGGTTCCCGCTCCGAGGCCCACGGGCGAGGAGCGGAGGAAGGGGAGGAGGGAGGAGCGCAGGCGGAGGCGCAGGGAGGAGCGGCGGCGGGCGCGGGCGCAGGGAGCGGAGAGGGCGCGAGGGGAGCGAGCGCCGAACCACCCTCCCTCCTCCTCCTCCTCTTCCGACGCCTCCTCTACCTTCGAGAGCTCGTCCTCGTCCTCACCCTCCTCTTCCTCGGGCGAGGACGACGGGGACGATTCCCGCTGGCTCGGGGGAGAGCAGTCTTTCGGGGACGGCCTCCTCGAGATCGTCGCCGTGTACGGCTCGTTCCACCTCGGGCAGCTGCAGGTGGGCCTCTCTCGCGCTCTGAGGCTCGCGCGCTGCTCGCGGGCCACGATCCGGGTCCTCTCGGGCACTTCTGGCCCGGGGCAGCCCGGCGTGGCGATGCAGGTGGACGGCGAGCCGTGGTTCCAGGCCGCGCCAGCGACGGTCGAGATCTCCGCCGCCGGGTCGAGGGGGGGAGCGGGGGGCACCGGCGCGCCGCCGATGGCCAAGGCGCGCATGCTGCGCCGGCTCGGCCGCGGCTCGCGGGTCGCGGCGCTGGCCGGCGGCGTGCGCGACGCGCTGGCCTCGGCGGAGCGCAAGGGGATCATCACTGCGGCCCAGAGGGGCGCTCTGGCGACGGAGATCGCCGCGACGATGCACCGGGTGTAGAGGAGGAGAAGGAGCAGAGGTTGAGAGAGAAAGTAAGAGAGAAAAGGGAAGGGGCGGAACTGAACTGCAAAAAAAACGAGAAAGCGAAACTGTTAAGAAACGGCATTTTCTGTGAATGATGTCTGCTCGCTCGCTCTCTCTTTCGCCCGACTAACTCTTCTCGACGCACCGCGATCGTTGGAGAGGGAAAAAAAACAAAGCGAAACCAAAATCGAAACCTTAATGACGAGGAAGAAGCTTTTTTTGTTTTACTGATTGTTTTTCTTTTTCATTAATTTTATTGATAGTAAAACGCCCCCCTATTTTTTTCTGCGTACACAAGGTTGCGCGCGCGAAAGTAAGAAAGCTGAGAATAACGGGAGTATCGTCGGTGGATGTCACGCGCAGGCGCCAAGTCAAACGGATACAAGAGCGGAAGAAAAGAGGAACAGTTTCGATGTCTTTGTTGTTGCGAGGTCGCGGCGGTGCTCAAGAAGTTAATAATAAAAAAGATCGTTTCGATCTCTCCCTCTCTCTCACTTCTTCACATCTTCACTTCTCGTGCGGGCGCCCGGGGTGCGCCCTCAGCGCGTTCTCCACGTCCCCGTGCTCCCAGTAGGCCCCGAAGCCGTGCTTGAGGTACCAGTCGACGGTGCGGCGCAGCCCGTCCTCCCACTTGGTGCGCTCGGTCCATCCCAGCCCGGCCAGCTTCTTGTCGCAGATGAAGTAGCGCTGGTCGTTGAAGGCGCGGTCGCGGACGTTGACGATCCGGTCGGCGGGGACGTCGAAGATGGCGGCGATGTCCTGTTTTGTTCGGGTGGTTCGAGTTTGAGAGGTTTATTTTTTTCGGGTTGAGTTTTTTTTTTCCTGCTCGAGGGAGGAGAAAAAACGGTTTTTTTCGTTCGAAACCAAATCAAATGCAAAAAAAAACTATATCTCTTTCTCACCGTCGCCACGTCCAGCACCGTGCGCTCCTTCTGCGTCCCGATATTGTACGTCTCCCCGATCTTCCCCTTGAGCAGCACCGTCTCGAACGCCTCGGCGACGTCCTCGACGAACAGGTACGAGCGCGTCGCGCCGCCGTCGCCGTGGACAGGCAGCGGCGCGCCGCGCGAGGCCAGGAGCGTGAACTTGGGGATGAGCTTCTCCGGGAACTGGTGCGGGCCGTAGACGTTGTTGCCGCGGGTGATGATGCACGGCATCTTGTACGAGGTCATGTAGGCCTTTTGATTTGTTTTCGGATTTTGTCCGTTTCGAAAGTGGGAAGGGATGGGGTGAGGTTTTTGGGGGTTCCTTCTCTTTTTCTCTCGCCCGTGTCGAGGTTGTTTTCTTTCTTCTGCTGCTTCTCTATCTTCTCCGTCGTGTTGCTGCTGCTGCTGTTCTCCCTCTTTTCTAAAGGACCGGAGAAGTCTGGCCCAGAGGAGGCAGAAGAAGAGAAGAAGCAGAGAGAGCAGACCGAAGAAGAAAAGAGGGCCGGAGAGGAAAAGAAAAAAAGAGAAAAGGAGACGGAAGGAAAAGCTTCAAAATCTCTCTCTCTCAAGAAAAACTCCGAGATCTCTCTCACCTTGACCATCATCTCGGCGCCGGCCTTGGCGGCAGAGTACGGGTTGGTCGGCTCCAGCGTGCTCGTCTCGTTGCACCCCTCCTCGCGCCCGACAGACGACTCGCCGTAGACCTCGTCCGTGGACACGGCGATGAAGCGCCTCACGCCGCCGTAGACGCGGCAGGCTTCCAGCAAGACGTGCGTGCCGTGCGTGTTGTTGAGCGTGAAGGCGAGCGAGTTGCCGAACGAGTTGTCGACGTGCGTCTGGGCCGCGAAGTGCATGACGGTGTCGACCTTCTCGTCCTCGAGGACGAAGTTGAGGAGGTCGGCGGACTGGATGTCGCCCTTGACGAACTGAGGAGAGGGAGTGGGGGGGGGGAGGGGGTCAATAAGAGGAGAAGAGAGAAAAGAGGAAGGAGGAAGAGGGTTGAGTGTTTTTTTTTTCAAAGGAGAGAGCTGTCGTCGCCGTTCTGGGGAAAGCGACGAGCCTCTTTTGAGCTGAAAAAGAAGGAAAAAAGAAACAAGACGGGGAAGATGGCGGGCTCTTTGCCTCCCTTTTGGAACTCGAACGTCCTCTCTCTCCGCACGAAAGGAAGGGAAACGCGTTTCTGAGGTCGCGAGAGGCCGAGGCAGGGAGCGAGCGCTGGAGCCTCGGGTGGTCTCCGCCCTCTCCGGCGATCGCTTCGAACGGAAAAAAAACAATTTCTCTCTCTCTCTCTCTTCTCTTCGACCAGCGACGAAGACGAAAGACGCATCGGTTTTTTTTCTTCCTCTTTTTCTTCCCGTCTCCCCTCAAACTCACCTTGAAGTTGGGCTTGTCCTTGATCTCATCGAGGTTGTGCAGCGATGCGCAGTAGTCGAGCTTGTCAAAAGCGATGACCTGAGAGAAGAGGACGAGGTTTGGCAGGGGGGAGAGAGAGAGAGAAAGAGAAGGGAGAGAGAAGAAGGTGAGCATGGGTGGAACAGGGCAAGGTCTCGTCGGTCGAACCAGAGATGGAGATTTGAGCGTCAATCATCGCCCCTCGTTTGCACCGCCAAGAACGACCGCGCTGCTTTTTTTCTCTGCGCCAAGCTCGAGCATGGCATTTTTACCCCTCAGCGATCAAGGGTAGGTGAAACGAGGCGAGGTGCCTGGTGCCCGGACGCGGCGAGAAAACGGCCTCGGGAGCATTGCCTCTTCCCGGTCATCGACGTCTCGATCTCAGTTCACGAAGAAGAAGAAAAGAGGGACCGATTCCTCTCTCGCCCGCCTCGTCTGCCGCGTTGTTCGCTGATTTTCCGATTCGAGCAGCAGGGAGTAGTATCCCACAACCGCTCAGCAAAGGCGCAGATGAAAAAGAGCGGAACAAGGCCGCGAAAAGGAGCAAAGAGGGCTGCAGCCTTCGACGCGAACATCTTGAAAAACTCTCTCTCGACTCCCAACTCACCCTGACGTTGGGCAGGTTCTTGACGAGCCTCAGGGCCGTGTGCGAGCCGATGAACCCGGCGGCGCCCGTGATGAGGATCACCTTGGGCTCGTAGCCGTCGCTGGAGGCCTCGGAGGAGATGGCGCGGGCGAGGCCGGACATTTCGTTTTTTTGCAGTCGGAGGGGAAGTTGAGAGAGAGGGGGGGGGAGAGACGGACTGAAAAGAAAAGAAAAAAGTGGGAGCAGCGGCGCTGTCTGTCTTCGGCTTTCGTTTCAAAACTTGACTCGTCGTCTTCGCCTTTTTTCCGAAGCCTGCATCGCGGGGGGCCTGAGAGAGAGTGCTCTCGACCTGATTCTTCCGACCAGCCTCTGCAATGGTCGACAACACCGCTGCGTTCGCGAGCTCGACCGCCTCCGCAGCTGCCGCCAGGAGGGCGCTCTCCAGCACGATCGTCTCCGTCGCGTCGGTCTCGTCGTCGTCTTCGGGAGGAGCGGCATCGGCGGCGACGGTCGCCTCCTCGCTCCGCCCCTCGGTCGAGGCTCTGGTCGCCTCCGCCGGCCCCGCCGCGGCCGTCAGGGACCTCCTCGCAGCTGCCGCGAGGGCCTCGGCGACGGTCACCGCTGCAGCGGGAGGGGGAGGCGTCTGCCGCGGCGGCTCCTCCTCTCGCTCGTCCAATCAGCAGCAGCAGCACCTCCTCCGCCGCGCCCTGCTCTCTCTCGCGGCCTCCACCGCCTCCGAGGCGGCGGCTGCCTGGCCCCGGAACGTCCCCTTACTGCTCGAGACGGCCGAGGCCGCCGCGGAGGGCGCAGCGGCGTGCTGCCGCGGGGAGGAGGTCGGGAGCGCGGGGGCGAGGGCCCTGGCGGAGGTCGCGGGCGCCGCAGCTGTCGCAGCGGCGAGGGCGGCGGAGGGAGCCGAGGCGGCCTCTCCCTCGGCGGCGCCGCCTGCCTCGCGCTCCGCAGACCCCAGAGACTTCGTCACGGACGCCGTGATGGTGCCGCTGCTTCGACCGACTCGGAGCGGCGGCACTTGTTCTTCCTCTGCCGCCTCCTCCTCCGTCGCTCACGCCGCGGCAGCAGAGGCGCTCCTCTCGCTGCTGCATCGCACTCCGCCTCCCTGCCCTTCCCCCGCTCTGCTCGCCGCCACCGCCCGCGGCCTCCTCGCCAACACGCTGGCGCTGATCGCCGCCGACGGCGGCGGGCGCAGGACGCGGGCCGCGGACTCGTTCGAGTGCCTCCGCGCCGCCGCCGTCGCGTTCTCGAGCCTGCGGGAGCGCGCTGCCTCGTCCTCCGCCTCCTCTCTCTCGATGCCGGCGGCGCTGGCGGCGACCGCGGCGGAGGAGAGCGTCGCCGGGCTGCGGAACGCCGACTGGAGGGCCAGGAGGGCCTCGGCGGGGGCCCTGGCGGCGATCGCGAGGGCGGCGGCCGGAGGCGGCGGCGGGGGCCGTCGGGGCAGCCCGCCCTCCCCCGCGGCGGCGGCGGCCGCCCCTGCCGCGGCGCTCGCGCTGAGCCCCGGCGCCGCCGCCACCAGGGACGCCGCGGCGGCCTGCGCGCGCCACGACAGGGTCGCAGCGGTGCGCTCTGCTGCCGCCGGGGCCTGCGACGCCATCGACGCGTTCTTGGTCGCCGTCGGCGGAGGTGGGAGTGGAAGAGGCGAGAGAGGAGAGAGAGCGAGGGAGCAGCGGCGGCAGCAGCAGCAGCAGCAGCAGCGACGGCCGCCGTTTGCGCCGCTGCTCTCGCAGCAGTCTGGCAGCGACGACAACGGCTCTTCTTCCGGCCCGCTTCTGACCCCATACGCCCTGCGCGCCCTGCCCGCGGAGCTCGCCCGTGCAGCTGGAAGCACAGGAGGAGGAAGAGGAGGCCTCCCCGCCGGGGCAGCCGCGGCGTTCGAGCGAGCGCTGGTCGCGTCTGCCAGAGCCGCAGCAGCAGCGACCGCGAAGGCTACAAAAGACGGCAACCGCGACGACGGCGACGAAGGCGGAGACGGCGGCGCTTGCAAAGGAAAGAGCTCGTCTTCTTTTTCTTCTTCTCTGCTGCTCCCGGCCCTCACGGAGGAAAAGGAGGCGGAGCTCTTGGCTTCTGCGAGGATGGCGTGGGCGGGGCTGAAGAGGATGCAGCAGAGCGGTGGTGGAGGCGAGAACAGTGAGACGAAATTTTGAAAACAAACCTCGAAGTCTCCAGAACAAGGAAAGAAAGAAAAGAAAAGAGTGAAACTTGCGATGACGCGGCTGCAGCTCTTCCGCTCTCTCTGGGGGATTCATCGCAGGGACGGAGGTGTGTGTGTGTGTGTGCGAGAGATAGGGACCGTTGCCTCGCATGCGATCTCGCGTGTCCCTGCTGCCGCAAGCATAGAGAGCGAAAACGGAAAAAGAGAGGCATTGATCGAATGCTCGCTCGAACTCGCCCGTCCTCTCTCTCTCCCCCTCAACCTCTTCCTGAACAAACAAAAAAAACGGGGGGGGGAAAAAACTCCAGGCAAGCTCTCCCTCGAACAGATCGCGAAAAAGGCAGCCGAGCAGGGCTACGCAGGAATCGAGTGCTCCGTGCGCCTCGCAGCGGAGCTGGACGAGAGCGACGAAATTCCTCCGACCTCGACCTCCTCTTCTTCTTCTCCTTCAACATCAAAAACAGCACCAGCGCCCGTCGCCGGCGCGGGCAGGGGGCTCTTCGCCTCGACCCTGAAGCGCCACGGCCTTTCCTGGACGCCCGTCGTGCTCTCCAGCGGGCCCGTCTGGCGGGGCTTCGACCCGTTCGTCGACTTGATCGACAGGAAGACGCCGAGGGCTCCTTCGAGCGGGGCGGCAGGGGCGGCGACTCCGGAGCAGCACGCGGCGGCGCTCGCAGGGCAGCTCGACGCCGCGCTCGCGCTGTGCCCCGCCGCCGACCTCGACGCCCTTTTTCTCTCCTCCCACGCGGACGAGGCCGCCCCCCGGGGAGAGGCCGTCGCGCTGGTTGGCTCCGACGCCATGGGAACGCCCGACGCGATGAGGACGGTCCGCGCCTGCTCCCGGGAGGCCGAGGAGCGGGGCTTCTCCCTCTGCTTCGAGACGCACCGCGGGCGCGTCTTCGGCAGCCCCTGGGACGCCCTCGACCTGCTCCGCGAGATGGCGGCGGCGTCGGCGGGCCCCGGCGGGCCCCCCCTGCCCTCGCTCTGCCTCGACGCCTCGCACTGGACGGTCGCCTGCGAGGCCCTCCCGGGGGAGCGGCCCGAGCTCGACCTCGCCGTCGAGAGGGTCGCGGCGCGGCTCGCGACGAGGCTGCACCTGCGCGTCGGCGACTGCCAGGGGGCCCAGGTGGCGGTCCCCTGGTCGCGCGAGGACGCGGCGGCGAGGGAGGGGTTCGAGCGGTGGTGGAGGGCCGCGGCGGCGGCAGCGGTCGCGAGGGGGGCGCCGGCGCTGAGCGCCACGCCGGAGTTTGGTCCCTCTCCGTACCAGCGCGCCCCGCTGCCGAGCGGAGAAGAGAGAGACGTTCGCACGATGCCTTCGGTGGAGGAGCTGGACGACTGGGCGGCGGAGACTATGCGGCGGATCTTCGAGGAGGAGGTCGCGGGCGGCACGGGGTCTTGAGAGAGAGAGGGGTTCGTTTCTTCTCCCACTCTCTCTCACTTCGATTCCTTTTCCTCGATTGCATGTTTTTTGGGTCCGTGTGTGAGTGTGTGGATTACAAGATCTTTTTAAAAAAAGACAACACCGAAGAGGGAGAGGAGAGAGCGAAAGCGGGAAGAAACAATCAGCGCTTCCCCCTCAGCCCCTTCTCGACCTCCTTGTCGTTGGGGGCAAAGCCCATCAGTCGAGCGGCGCTGGACTGATAGGACAGCAGGAAGCCCGCGGTGCCTCCGATTACGGCCGCGGCCCACATGGCGGGGCGCGGGGTCTTGTTCTTGAGGCCTGTTTGGTCGTTTGGTTGTTGGAGTGAGGAGGGGAGTTGAGAGGGAAGAGGGAGGTCAGAGGAGGAGGAGGTCGAGAAAAACGACGACGAAGAAGAAGAAGAAGAAGAAGAAACGAGCCGACGATTGATTCTTCTCTTCCTCTCTTTCTCTTTCTCTTCTTTAAGCCTCTCACCGATCAAGTGCCCCACGGGCGCCGAAAGTACTGCCGTGCCCGCGATCGTGCCCAGGTCCCTGACGTTGAAGTTGGAGACTGTTAGATGAAGAGTGTGAGAGATAGAGAAAGAGAGGTGAACACGAGCTGATTGGCGAAGGAGGACGGAAATCAAAGCGAAAACCAACTTCTCTCTTCCTTCCTCTCTTACCCGTCTCCCAGAACGCCGGAGCCTTGTTGACCACGGGGTACTTGGGCTCGGTGAAGATGACGCCCATGGCTGCTAGAAAATGAGAGGTTTCTAGCTGCTTGAACGCAAGCAGAGGAAAGCAGAAGAGAAACGGATGAGAGAGAAAGTGAAGAGAGAGAGAGAGAGAGAGAGAGAGAGAGAGAGGGCGAGAGCAGAGAAAAAAACGCAATGCCGACGGCTTGCACAAAAAAAAAACTGATCGAAAAAGCGAGAGAGGTTTCGAGAGAGCCGAGTCCTCCCCATATTTTCGTGCGCCGCGGTACTCGCAGCCTCTAGCGCACGCTTCCTCTCTTTTTTCTCGAGCGCTGCTCCACGGTAATCGAGCCGAATAGAAAGAGGGAACGCAGCGCCGCGCCGCGTGCAAAAAAAAAAACTCTCTCTTGAGATCGCTCAAGCTTCGTCGCCGCTCGGAAATCCTTTTCGCTCTTCTGCTCTCTCTCTCTCTCTCTCTCTCTCTCTCCAAAACAATATGGACCTCGACGAGTCGCTCTATGACGAGTTTGGTAACTACGTGGGCCCGCCGCTGAGCGGCAGCGAGGACGAAGGGGAGGTAAGCATGGAAGAGAGAGGGAAAAGAGATTCTTCATTCGGCGGCAGCGGCGGGCGACGGGCGGCGGGCAAGCGACCTCTATTCCTCTCTCTCTCCCCCTCTCCCTTTCTCTCCGCTCTCTTCTCTCTCTCACCCTCCCTCCCTCCGCTCGCTCACTCGCGCACCGAAACCGACTCCCCTCCCCAGGCGGACTACGGCGCCGCGGCAGCCGCAGCAAACTACGGCGGCTTCGACGACGACGAAGAGGAGGAGCAGCTCGACGACGACGCCCTGGACGCCGCCGAGGCCGCCGCCAATGCCCGCGCCTTCGGAGCGTCCAGCGGCGCCGCCGCCGGCTCCTCCCCTCCTCCCCCTGCCTCCAACGCCGTCGTCCTCCACGAGGACAAGCGCTACTACCCCTCCGCCCGCGACGTCTACGGGCCCGGCGTGGAGACCCTGGCCGAGGAAGAGGACGCGCAGCCGATCGAGGTCCCGATCATCGCGCCCAGGCGCGCGACCCGCGTCGAGGTCGGCGGCGTGAGTGGCGGCGGCGGCAGGAGGCTCCGCGAGGCGGCGGCGGAGGCCGCCGAGGGCGAGAGCGACGGGGAGGACGACGCCGTCGGGTACCGCTTCGACCCCTCGATCGGCGTCCCGAGGGCCGACCCGCGCTTCGCCGCGGCGCTCTCGGCGACGCCCTCGCTCGTGCGCTCCGTCGCCGTGCTGGGCGCGCTGCACGCCGGGAAGACCTCGCTGGTCGACGCGCTCGTCGAGGCCTCGCACGTCCTGCCCCCCCGGGCGGAGCGCGCCGAGTCCGGCGGCGTGGGGGGCGGCATGGGGGCGCACGCGCCGGCGGCCGCGCTGCAGCAGCGCTGGGGCCCGCTGCCGCGGCCGCGCAGGTTCAGCGACGCGCGCGTCGACGAGCAGGCCCGCGGCGTCTCGGTCAAGGCGACGCCGCTCTCGCTCGTGCTCGCCGACTCGCGCGGCAAGTCGATGCTCGTCAACGTCGTCGACGCCCCAGGGCATGTCGACTTCCGCGACGAGGCCTGCGCGGCCTGCAGGCTCGCCGACGGCGCGCTGCTGTGCGTGGACGCCGCCGAGGGCGCCACGGCCGCGACGAGGGCGCTCGTCCGCGAGTGCGTCCGGGAGCGCCTGCCGATCTCGCTGGTCGTGACCAAGGTCGACAGGCTGATCACGGAGCTGAAGCTGCCTCCGGGTGACGCGTACCACAAGCTTCGTCGCGTCGTCGACGAGACGAACGCCGCGATCCGTGCCTGCCTCGAGGCCGAGGCGGCGGACGCGCTGCGCGGCGGCGGGTGGGGCCTCGCCGGCGCCCCCGCCTCGCCGCAGCGCAGGCTCGACCCCGCGAGCGGCAACGTGGCGTTCGCGGCGCCGGCCTTCGGCTGGTCGTTCACTCTCCCTTCGTTCGCGCAGCTGTACGCGGACGTTTTCGGAGTCGAGGAGGAGGCGGGGGAGGGGAAGGAGGAGGTAGAGGAGGAGGAGGGCGGCCCTGGCGGCGGCGAGCGGCGCCGAGGGGCCGCGAGCAAGGGCACCCTCCCCCGCCCGCCCGGGACGCCGCCGCGACCCTTCGACCCCTCGGACCTCGCCAGGCGCCTCTGGGGCGACGTCTGGTTCCACCCGGCCTCCCGCGCCTTCAAGCGCTCCCCACCGCCCGGGAAGGACCGCGCCTCGGCGCCGCGCTCGTTCGTCGAGTTCGTGCTCGAGCCGCTCTACAAGCTGCACTCGCACGCGCTATCTGCCGAGGGCGCCGACGGCGGCGGGCTCGCCGAGGCGCTGGGCTCCCTGGGCGTGTCGCTGCGCCCTTCGCAGCTGGCCGCGGGCGCGAAGCCGCTGCTGCGGTCGGCGCTGACCGCGGTGCTGGGGGGGCCCGAAGGGCTCGTCTCGATGGTGGCGAGGGAGGTGCCGAGCGCCGTGGCAGGGGCCGCGGCCAAGGTCGGGAGGATATATTCCGGGCCGCTCGGAGGCGGAGGAGGGGTCGAGGGCGGGAAAGACGGAGCGGCGACCCCGCCGCCCCCCCGCGCCGCCGCGATGCTCCGCTGCGACGCCTCTTCCCCCTTCCTGGCCGTTTCTATCGCCAAGCTCGTCCCCACTCCCGACGCCACGCGCTTCGACGCCCTCGCGCGCGTGCTCAGCGGAACCCTCAGGCCGGGGGCGCGCGTCCGCGTCCTCGGAGAAGCGTACGCGCCGGACGACGGCGACGACGAGGACTCGGCGCCGGCCGTCGTTGGCAGGCTCTGGGCGCTGCAGGCGCGGTACCGGGTGCCGATCGCCTCGGCGCCAGCGGGAGGGTCTTGGGTGCTGATCGAGGGCGTCGACGCGACGATCCGGGGGGCGGCGACGCTCGTGGAGGAGGCGACGACGCGCGGAGGAGGAGGAGGAGGCGAAGGTGGCGATGGAGAAGAATCGTCGGTGCCCTACGCCTTCCGGCCCTTGCCCCTTCCGCCCTCGGCGGCCTGCGTCAAAGTCGCCGTCGAGCCGCTCTCCCCCTCGGACCTCCCCAAGATGGTCGACGGCCTCCGCAGCGTCGCCAAGTCGTACCCCGGGCTGGCGATGCGCGTCGAGGAGTCCGGGGAGCACGCGCTGTTCGCGAGCGGCGAGCTCGCGCTCGAGTCGGCGCTGCGCGACCTCCGCGAGCTCTTTGGCGGAAATAGCTCAACTTCCGCCGCCTCGGCCGACCCCACCTCCGCCTCAGCAGCCGCGGGCCTCCTCGAGGTGAAGGTCTCCGACCCCTGCGTCGCGCTGGCCGAGACCGTGGCCGAGACGTCGGCGCTGCGCTGCTTCGCGCGCACGCCCAACGGGCTCAACCGCCTATCAGCCGTCGCCGAGCCGCTCGAAGAAGGGCTCGCCGACGTGATCGAGGAGCTCGCGCTGACTTCCCGCCGTCCCTTGCCGCCCTCGGCGTGGCCTCGCAGGCGCGCCGCGGCGTTCTTTGGCGGGAGGGGAGGGTGGGACGCGCTCGCGTCGAGGAGCGTGTGGTGCTTCGGGCCAGACGCGAGCTGCGGGCCCAACGTCCTCCTTGACGACACCTTGCCGATGCCAAGCTCCGGCCTTCCCGCCGAGCTCGAAGGAGGCAACGCCTCCTCCTCTTCCTACGTTGACAAGTCCCTGCTCGCCTCGATCAGGTCCTCCGTGGTGGCCGGCTTCCAATGGGGCGCGCGCGAGGGCCCGCTCTGCGACGAGCCGATGCGCTCGGTCAAGCTGCGCCTCGTCGGCGCCGAGGTCGCCGGCGGCGAGGGCGTCGCGCCCTCTGCGCGCTCGGGGGGGCAGATCATCCCGACGGCGCGCCGCGCGGCCTACTCGGCCTTTCTGACGGCCTCTCCGAGGCTGATGGAGCCGGTGTACAGTGTCGAGGTGACGTCCCCGGCCGACTGCGTGCAGACCGTCTACGCGCTCCTCGCGCGCCGCCGCGGCCGCGTCTTGCGGGAGGCGCCGCGCCCCGGGACGCCCCTCTCCGTGCTCGCAGCGCACCTCCCCGTGCTCGACTCGTTCGGGTTCGAGACCGACCTCCGCGTCGCCACACAGGGCCAGGCCTTCTGCCAGAGCGTGTTCGATCACTGGGCCGTCGTCCCTGGGGACCCGCTCGATCGGACCGTGAGGCTCGCGCCGCTCGAGCCGGCCCCGCCGGCGGCGCTCGCGCGGGATCTTGTCGTAAAGACCCGGAGGAGGAAAGGGATGGCAGAAGACGTGAGCGTCGGGAGGTTCTTCGACGACCCGATGCTGATGGAGCTCGCCGCGGCGGACCTGGCGTGATGACGAGGGGGAGAGGCTGCTGCTGCTGCTGCTGCCGGCGAGGAGGGTCTCTCTGTTCGCCGTGCCTTTGGCGTGGAGGAGAGTGGAGAAAAGAGAGAAGAGAGAGAAGAGTGTAGGAAACATTTTTTTTTTTTTTTTTTTTGAGGGGGGGAA
>Ga0114918_10004257_pt1 | contig 12474 bp, 13 predicted proteins | sample LantaG_FD_87015 | JGI IMG/M metagenome (GOLD analysis project Ga0114918, IMG submission 87015) | Deep subsurface microbial communities from Baltic Sea to uncover new lineages of life (NeLLi) - Landsort_02402 metaG | ecosystem: Environmental > Aquatic > Marine > Oceanic > Sediment | place...
ACTATGTTCCATAGGGAAAGCAATAAATATTATCCCCTTATTTGTACAATTAGTTGATTTTAAATTTATAATATCACTTATAACACCGTCAATATTCTTTGTTATGGGTCTATGTTTGTTTATTACATTTTTATATCTAATATTTGTATTTACTGTTTTTAACTCAATTGCCCAATCTTCAAATGTAATATCAATTCTATTATTTTCAGGGGTTATATCATCAAAATAATTAGATAGAATTTCAATTAGTTCAACTTTAAGCCATCCTTCAAATTTAGCTCTTTCTTTTGCAAAAATTACCAAGCCTTTATTACTTTCAAGTTTGGGCTTTAATTCGTTAAATAATATTTGCTTAATTTTTAGGAATTCCACTTTATCCATGTTTCAATGGTCTTTTTATCTGGTGGTTTACATCTCTTTGTAATTGTAATCCAGTGGTATTCATCTATCAATTTTGGAATTGTAATATTATTTTTATTTAACTTAAAAGGGACTTCTTTGAGATTAAAACCATTTTTTCGACAAGAAATTTCTAATTCCTTTATCTCATCTATAACTTTAATCAAAAACTCTTTATAAGTGAAAATTCTGTATTTTTGCTTAAATTCCTTCCTCATTGCACCATCCCAAGGAATTAAAGCTTTTGGTCTAAGGGCAAATAAAATCTTTGATGATGGGGTATGTCCAAATGGATTAGGTGTGGTACTACCATTCTTTCTTTTGGCATAAGAAGCTATTTTTTTAACAAGGGAATTATAGGATTTTTCAATTAAGTCTAAATTATCTGCAGTAAGTTCCCATATGTTTAAATTCTTTCGTGGTACATAAGAATGATATTGTCTATACCAATCATATAATTCTTTGGAAGCTAAATCATGGTATTCTTTGTAAAAGTTTCTGCAACCCCAATCATTTAGCCATTTTATTAAAGCTTGTCTATGTGATTGTAAGTTCATATCAATATTATTTGTAGAGTTAGTGAATTTTTTATATGCTTTATTAAAATCTTCTAGCCTACTATAAACATAACTTGCAAATGCTAATTCATAAATGTTCATATTTTATTTTGTTATAGTTGATTTTAAATTTTCATTTATTTTTATTTTCCAAGCATAATAATCTAAAGATTCCAATATAATCATACCTCATTTGCCAATATTATTGTAAATTCCTTCAGTAATAGCTTTGTATAAATAATTATATTTAAATAAGGTATGGTAGGTTCGTTGTGAAAGAAACTAAAATAATAATGCAATTGTTATACATATAAAAAAGATTTTAAAATAGAACCTATTAAAAAATAATGTGCTTTTTGATTATATAATTTGGGTTCAACGACTTATTAATTTTTTTACATCAGGAAGCAAATTCCAGGTTAATTTTTAATGAATTTATTTGTGAGGATAATTCAACAATATTATAGTAATATTTAGTTCTAAATGTGTTCAGTATCCCCATCACATTTGCCAGAATAGGAACTTTATTTAATAATTTATATTTTTAAAGAATTTTCATGAAAAGTTAATAAAAAATTTTTTATAATATTGAAAGATTTTTCACCAAATTCTTTGTTTGTAAAAATAGGTTCAGCTGGAGGTACTTCTTCTATGTTTAGCATTGTCATGTCAATACTCGAATGAATAATTTTATGCCTATAAGTTAATATGCTTTGTGTCTTTTGTAATTCATCATTGGTTAAACCTAAATCTCCAAATTTTATATTAAAAATTTTATTAAATGCTTTTTTACTTCTATCCCAGCTTTGGAAATTAATAAAATTTTCCTCTAATAAAAATATTTCTATTATATCTTTATTTTCTTTTTTTGAAATCGCTAGGCAATCGTTTTTTATTTCATCTCTTCTTGCTTTAGATATAAGTTCTAATAGACTATCTATATTGATTTTTCTTTCTTTGCATAATTCATAAAATCGTTCTCTAAGATAAACTTCAAAAATTGTAGCCATCATTACAATTGCCTGTTGAATTAAAATTGTTTCAAATAAAAATCCTTTTTCTTTTATTTTGCAATTAGAAATTATTATATTTATTTTTTCTAATTGAAAATCTAATAATTCCTTTGCTGTTGGTTGTAAAATAATTTTATTATTTTCACAAAATAAATAATTTCCAATTAAAATGTTTTCATCACCTAACTGAAAAATACTACCATCTTTGGCAATTCTAAAATTAATATTTGATTCCGTGGAACTAGAGCTTTTTAATGCATCTGAATTTTTTGGTGGGATTGCCCCTATATATAAATTATTTTTCTCTTCAGTCCATGTCATACCTATAAATAACTTTTTAGCTTCTATAAATTCGTCTATCTCTATTTTACAAATTTTAGTCTTGCTATGAGGTTTACATTGAATAAATCTAAAATACTTGTCATATCTTTCAAGGATAAAGATTACATCGTTTTTAACAATTTGGAATATTCTAACACAAGGATAATTTAGATCAAAAATATTATTTAAACTAAGTTTAAAAGTAATAGTACCTGTATTTTCATCAAATTTATTAATATCAATATTTAAATTTTTCATATCTTTTTTAAAGGACATTGTTCTCCAATGACTTTAATTTCATCGTCATTATTTAAAATAAGTATAGCAAATTCTATATTATTATTTAATTTAAGTTTACCTGATTTTTACTTTGTCTACTTTGCCTAATCCGTTAAGATAATTGATATTCATTTTTTTACAGATCATTATTAAATATAGGAACTGTTTTTTATTCTAAATAAAGATTTTAAGTCATTTAATATAATTAAAAATTGGTTCGAAATTTCACTACTTGGGGCAGCCATTTTCAGGTATGTATGTCATGGCTATATGAGAAATATTTTGCCAATACTTCCTATTAGCGTCATAATGGGAACTATATAACACCAATAATTAGTCAGTTTACAAAATAGGAACTATATCGCAAAAAATATATCTCTATATAACCAACTAACTTAGTATTAATTTTCAATAATTATTATAGGAGATAGAAAATTTTTTTATAGTTAAGGAGATGAGATTTTTAAATGCAAATAAACACAAAATTAAACCTAAAATGAGCTGCAAGTTTTGGTACGGAGATGTTTAGAGAAATCATTTCTTTTAAAAAATGATTTGCAATTTCAAATCTTGAGGCAGCTGTAAGATAAACATTAGGTAATCATATAAAAAAATTTATTTTATTTATAAAAAATGCTTGACACATTATTAATTTATAATTATTATAAATTTATAATAATTATAATGATTTAAAATCAGGACTTTTAAGTTGAATCAAAAAATTGAAAATTTAGCAAAAACACTGAATGAAAAAGATATTAAACCTTCGTATCAGAGAATTAAAATACTGGAATACCTTATCACAAAAAGAAGTCATCCGACTGTTGATAAAATATTTAATGATCTGTTAAAGGAGATCCCTACTCTATCAAAAGCAACAGTATATAATACTTTAGATTTATTTAAAGAAGCTAATTTAGCAAGAATTGTAACAATTGAAAATAATGAGACAAGGTATGATGCTAAAGTTGCCAGTCACGGACACTTTAAATGCGAATCCTGCGGCAGTATATACGATTTTGAAGTAAATATTGATAACCTGTCAACTGATTCTTTAGAACATTTTAAAATTAATGAGAAAAATGTTTATTTTAGAGGTATTTGTCCAAAATGCCTAAATAATAATTAGTAAAACAAGGAGGAAGAAAATGGCAGAAGATAAAAAAATTTATACTACTGGTTTTGGTACCCCGGTTGATGATGATCAGAATTCTAAGACAGCCGGCAATCCTGGTCCTATCCTCATGCAGGACACACATTTGCTGGAAAAATTAGGCCACTTTGACCGGGAGCGTATCCCAGAGCGTGTCGTTCATGCCAAGGGCGCTGGAGTCCATGGCTACTTTGAGGTGACAGCTGATGTAACGAAATACACAAAAGCAAAATTCCTTTCTGAAATTGGCAAGCGTACAGAAGTATTTGCCCGTTTCTCCACTGTGGGTGGAGAGAGAGGCTCGGCTGACGCCGAGCGAGATCCACGCGGATTTGCTCTGAAGTTTTACACAGAAGAAGGTAACTACGATATGACCGGAAACAATACTCCTGTCTTCTTTATCCGAGACCCCCTGAAGTTTCCTGATTTCATCCATACTCAGAAACGCAACCCAGGTTCGAATCTTAAAGATGCCAGCATGTTCTGGGACTTCCTATCCCTGACACCAGAGTCACTCCATCAGGTCACTATCCTTTTCTCAGACCGCGGTACACCCAGGAACTTTCGCCACATGAACGGCTACAGCAGTCACACCTTCAAGTGGTATAACGAAAAAGGAGAGTACTTCTGGGTTAAATACCATTTTAAGACAGAACAAGGTATCCAGAACTTAAACCGCGATGAAGCAACTGAAATAAAGGGTAAAGATCCCGATCATGCTACTCGTGATCTGTTTGAAGCAATCGAGGGCGGTAAATATCCGTCATGGCGGCTGGAAATGCAGATAATGACTCCCAAGGAAGCTGAAAAGTACAGATTTGATTCCTTCGATGTCACCAAGGTCTGGTTTCATGCTGATGTTAAGCCGTTTACTGTCGGACAATTGGTTTTAAACCGTAACCCGAAGAATTATTTTGCAGAAGTTGAACAGGCAGCCTTTTCTCCTGCAAACTTTGTTCCTGGTATTGCAGCATCACCCGACAAGTTACTGCAAGGTCGTCTATTCTCTTACCATGATGCTCATCTACACCGTCTGGGGGCCAACTACCATTTACTACCTATTAACCGCCCGAAGAATGCTGTTAATTACTACCAGCGCGATGGTTATATGTCTTATGACGACAACAGTGGCGACGCACCAAATTATTATCCCAACAGCTTTGGCGGGCCAGAACCTAATCAGGATGCTGGTGAGCCAGCGTTTGAGGTATCCGGACAGGCTGCCAGGCAGCCTTACATTCATCCCAACGATGATTTCTTTCAGGCAGGAGAACTCTATCGCCGGGTAATGACTGACAAAGATAGAGATCATCTTATAGGAAATATTACAACGCATCTCTGTAACGCACTTAAGCGAATACAGCTGCGCCAGTCAGCAATTTTCTACAAGGCCGACCCTGAGTATGGCACGCGCGTTGCTAAAGGATTGGATCTTGATGTGAGCAAGGTCAAACGGCTGGCAGAGATGTCTCAGGAAGAGATGGTAAAAGCCACTGCGAAATAATTGATATTTATATAAATGCAAATACCGAAAAAGGTATGGAATTGATTTATAATTAAATTGATATTTTAAAGTGAAAAAAATATCAGGTTAATGTTTATCTTAGAAGTTGGTGATTTAAATGGCAAAATATAGATGTGCGGTTTGTAATTATATTTATGATGAGGAAAAGGAAGGAAAGAAATTTTCTGACTTACCTGATGATTGGAGATGCCCGGTTTGTAATTCACCTAAAACAGTTTTTGTATTATTGTCAGATGTTGTAGAAGAAATGAATGAAAATACAACTGTTTCAGATGTTTTAGTTGAACAGATGGCTGAGTGGGGAATCAGGTATGTTTTTGGATTACCCGGGACATCGTCTCTGGGGGTTGTCGATGCTTTTAGAAAAAACCCTAAGGTAAAATATATCCAGGTAAGACATGAACAAACTGCAGCATTTATGGCTTCTGCTTATGGGAAACTTACAGGTAATATTGCTGCTTGTTTAACTATTGCAGGACCGGGTGCAACAAATCTGGCTACAGGATTATACGATGCTAAATTGGATCATTCTCCAGTTCTTGCCTTGACAGGTTTGGTGTCAAGACAATTGATTGGCCCGGGTTCATTTCAAGAAATAGATCAGCACTCATTTTTTGAACCCATATGTGTTTTCAATAAAGTATTGATGTCTGAAGATCAGACAACAAAACTTGTAACGCTTGCGATTAAGCATGCACTAATAGAAAGAGGTGTATCCCATATAAGTATACCAAATGATGTTCAAAAACTTCCCTATAAAACAAAAATACTGCCGGTTGAAGGGAGAATTCCAAATAGAGCTATATCACCATCATCATACCTTGTAAAAAAAGCTGCATCTTTAATAGACAAGGCAGATAGACCTGTAATAATTTCAGGTTTTGGTGCATTAAAAAACGGCGAAAAATTACTTGAACTTGCTAAAAAGATAACTGCTCCCGTTGTTACAACATTTAGAGGAAAGGGAATAATAGATGAAAATCATGAATTGTATATAGGCAGTCATGGTACTATAGGTTCGACATGTGCATCAAAGCTTGTTCAGCAAGCTGATTTATTGATTGTATTTGGTTCTTCATTTTCAGACATGTCTCAAATCCCGGAAAAAAGAATAATTCAGGTTGATATCGATCCACTTATGATTGCTAAAAATTATCCTATAGCAGTTGGTTTATGGGGAAATTGTTCTGAGGTAATACCCACTTTAATAAAAGAGGTGAGAGAAAAGAAAAATAATGGTTATTTGGCTGAAATAATAAAATTAAAAAAGGAATGGGTAGCTCTACTGGAAAAAGAAGCTGATTCAACAAAGGAACCTATAAGGCCCCAATATATTATTAAAGTGCTCAATGAAAAAATATCCGATGATGCTATTATATCGTTGGATGTAGGAGAGAATGGCTGGTGGTTCGGGAGAAATTTCTGGATGAAAAAAACTCAAAAAATGATTATGTCAGGCTATATTGCTTCAATGGGTAGTGGTTTACCAGGAGCACTGACTGCCCAGCTGATTTATCCTGATAAAGATGTTATTTGCATCACTGGGGATGGAGGATTTGTAATGGTTATGGGAGATTTTTTAACCGCTGTTAAATATGAGCTGCCAGTAAAAGTTTTTCTGTTTAACAATATGCAACTTGGGATGATTATGCAGGAACAAAAAGTTGAAAAGTATCCTAATTGGCAAACTGATCTTCATAATTGCGATTTTGCAGAATATGCCGAAAACTGTGGGGGTGTAGGTATAAAAGTAATGAACCCTGAAGATTTAGCTGCAGCCACCAAGAAAGCTCTTTCTATAAATAAACCTGTTATTGTAGATATAAATACAGACCCAAGAAGATTTATATAGTCAATATATTTTAAAGAATCTTTATAAACTAAGTTCTGGTATAAAAATATCTTCATTCAAATTTATAATCCTGGTTCTAACTTTGTTCGCTATGACCAGCCAGAATTGCCTAATGTAATAGACGCCTAAAAAATGCTGGAAAAAGAAATATCAAGGTATAGCTAATTTCCTTGACTTTTTCAAAGCTATATTTTAATTTGTAAAAAACGATTGGAATAATAAAATTGAATTCCATGAAAAAACCGATTCTATATGACAATAAAAACCCTGAAGAACCTGCATCCATTCAAAGGTTAAAGATTATATCACGAATCAGTGCCTGGTTGCTTCTTGCAGCGGCAGTTATCCTAATTTTTTCTGGCTGGGGGATTACACACACCGAAATTATATATAAGGTAACATTTGGACTGATTGACCGAAGGCTTGCAAATTACATACATAGGGCAACAAATATACCGCTTTCAATATTTTTTTTAAGCCATTTGTTTATAAATGTAAGACTAATGCTTTTTCCCAAAATTCCACACAAAATACGTATCTTTGATGGCATTTTAATAGTTGCAGGGACATTACTTGTTTTAGTGGTTCTTTATATGGAATTCTGGACTTAGGAGGTTTTAGTATGAAGGGATTTAAAATAATCTTTATTATGGTTTCAGCTATTTTTATATTGATTACAATTTTGCTTACTGCATGCATCAGCTCTGCTTCTTCTTTATCAGCATCATCGGGGACAACTGTGGAAGAAGTGGAAGCCACAGAGTTTCAGGGTGTAAAACTTACCCCAATAAGCCAGCAAGGTAATAATGCTCTTGCAGGTACGCAAAACATTGACAGGCAGACTTACAAACTTACTATCGACGGACTGGTTGAAAATCCTCTGACACTGACTTACGAACAGCTATTGGCATATCCTCAGGAATCCTGGCTTATGACGTTTAATTGCGTAGAAGGATGGAATTTTACAGCCAAGTGGACTGGCCCACAGATAAATTCAATTCTTAACGATGCCAGGGTCAAACCAGAAGCAAAAATAATTATCTTCCATACAAAAGATGTCCCAGAAGGGTATTCTTCATTGGATCTGGGCTATATACGCGATAATAATATATTACTTGCCCTGAAACTTAATGATATCACTCTGCCACCTGAAAGAGGTTTTCCCTTCCAGGTAGCGGCTAAAAGCAAGTTTGGCTATAAATGGGCAAAATGGGTAGTACGTATGGAGCTATCTTCAGACATTAATTTCAGGGGATACTGGGAAACTGCTGGTTATAATAATAATGCTGATGAAAATGGACCGGCATTTGAACCCTCCAAGTAGTTAATTTATCTAAAAAAGGGTTCGAAATTTCACTAATTGGGACAGCCAATAAATAGTGAGTAGTAAAGTAGGGTAAGTAATTAACCTGTAAAACTCAATTCAGGTATGAAAATATATTTGTCTGAGGCTATAATTCTGGTTCTAACTTCGTTCGCTATGGCCAGCCAAGGTGTGGAGTAAAAAAGTGACCAACTACTAGATTTCTTCCTAAGCTCAAGCTATATCCATCATATTATAGTGAGCGACGAAAGGAAGATTTTTATCTTGCAGTATTTACAATCTTTATTCCGGCATTCTCCACATAGATTGAGCTTTACGCCAGTGAATTATAAACAGAGGGATAGATATTATTAAAAAGATTCCTCCCCTTATTAAACTTTTAAGTGCAAATATTTTTTCATTGTTAATAGAATTCTGAATTTCATCTTCGATAAGTTCGTTGATATCTTCTTTTGAATAGTTTGTATATCGATCTTCATAAGCAGGGATCAGGTTAGCTCTTGTCGTGTAGGATACAGGGTTTACATAAGTGAAAGCACTATCAAAGATAGTTACAATTCCTACTATAAAAAGAATAAGAGCTATAAGGCATACAATATAAAAATATATCTCTCTTATATAAATCCTCCTCAACATTTCCTACCTCACTTTTTGTCTTTATATTATGATAATTGATTATACCTGAGAAGAGTATAATAATATAGGATAATGAATAGATGGGGCCAACCAGCAAAGCTTACTTGTCCTAAACATTAATACCTTAAAAAAGAAATAAATAAACGAATATATATAAGTGTATAATGAATTTTAGAATTTTTTTAGCTTGGAGGGTAAAATGTTTAAATGCAAAACATTAAAAAAGATGATTTTCATATCACTGGTTCCCTTAATGTTAGTTTTGTCTTTTAGCAGTTGTTTGGTAACAGGTAAAACCCTGACCGAGGAAAACAATGGTGATAGTTTTAACTTGGAAATAAATGATGTAATAAATATAAAACTAATATCCAATCCAACTACTGGGTACAGATGGGTTTTAATTGAAGAGATAGATGACTCCATAATTTCTCTTATTGATTCTGAATTTGTACAATCCAAAAAAGATAAAGAATTAGTGGGAACAGGGGGTTATGAAATATTTTCTTTTAAAGCTATCTCCAAAGGGAAAACAAGTATCATTTTAAATTATGAGAGGCCCTGGGAAGAAGAGGCAGAGCCTTTAGAAACATTCAAGATAACTGTTTCGGTTGACTAATGACAGAAAATTGGGTGTAAGGAGGGACGAAATTGATTGCACATTTTTTAATTCTTACCAAAGAGCTATTATATGAAGAAAAGGCCAATAAAACTTTAATACTGACATTAATAACTCATTTCAGTAATAAAAATATCTTCCTCCAACTCTATAATCCTGGTTCTAACTTCGTTCGCTATGGCTAACCAATGAAGTGATTAAATTTTGAGAAACTCCAACAAATTGTAGATCAGAAACACAGGCCATACAAGGGCTTTTAAGAAACCAAGCACTCCCATCCCAAAAGAGGTTGCCTGCTGAATGTAATAGATTGCTGCACCAATAAAAGCCATAAAATATGCAGCACCTGCAATTCCAGAACTACCATGTTTTTTTATTCCTCTTCTATCTTGGCCATACTTCATAGATGAATTATTATCATCAGTCATTTTATTCTCCTTCTCCTCTTAATATTATTTAATATTTTATTTTAATTTTAATCTAATAAGTATCCAGAAGTCCATTAATTAATTTGAAATAATTTTAAGCAATATAATTTAGTTAAAGATTCGAGTAAATCTAGGATTTATCAAGTAATAAATCTGTGAATTCAATTAATTCATTCAATATTTGGTTCGAAATTTCACTACTTGGAGCAGCTAATAAATAGTGAGTAGCATGGTGGGGTAAATAATAATTAAACCTATAAAGCTAATTCTGGTGTGAAAATATCCCTTTCAAATCTGATAATTCTGGTTTTAACATTGTCTATTACTATCCCCAAGCATATTATAGATAATATGAATATGAGTAATTTTTTTATTTATTTATACTAACTACAATCTCAACTGGTGCAAAAAAAATCTTTGCTTCCTTTTTATATTTAATATTAAACCCGGCATCTTTTATGGATTCAGCTGCAAATATGGGTCTACAGTCAATATATTTTGGGAACTTTATATGAGCCCATTCGTATAATTTTAGGAATACAGAATTACCATTTTCTTTAGAAATGCTTACAACTCCCAATCTACCATTTGGCCTCAAAACTCTTTTAATCTCTTTTAGAATTTCTGAAATTTCAGGAGTATCAAACAATTCAAGAGTAAAACTTAAAAAGATGGCATCAAATTTATTATTACAATAAGGTAACTTTAGAGCATCTCCACAAGTAAGCTTTACTCTGTCTGCAAGTGACCTGCTTTTAATTTTTTTATTTGTTAATTCGACCATTTTAGGAGAAATATCTATTCCGTATACATAATTGTTTTTTCCTACCAGCTTTGCTATATTCATTAGAGCATATCCTGTACCAAAACCTATTTCCAAAATTGTCTCACCTTTGTTTATTTTTAATTGTTTTAATGCCATATTTATATATTTTTTTTCAAATATCCCTTCAGTATAATCATAAAATTTACTAATTCTATTGTATGCTTCTATTGCCTCTTTCTTACTTCTTAAAACTGGTAATATATTGTAAAAGCTCTCTACTTTACTTGCTTTTTTACTTATCATAACTTGGAAATTATTTAGATATTATATTTGCTATATAAATATATTTTTATGTCACCCTATAATCATGTGGAGACTTAATTATACTACTTCTTATTTATTATGATAAAAAACTAAAGATAAAATCTTATAATAACAAAGAAAGGGTATTAATTTAAAAACTCAATTGTGGTATAAATATATCCTTGCTTAGCCCAACAATTCTGGTTCTAACATCGTTCGCTATGGCCAACCACAAACACTACGGCAACACAATTTAACAACATAATAAATTTTTTATAATCATTTGCAATTTCTTATTTTAACTCTATAATGTAATCACATTGTAATTACAAGTAAAGAAGAAGTATATGAAATCAAATCTAATTAAAATAGGCAATTCAAAAGGTGTGAGGATAGCATCCAACATTATTAAAGAATGTGATTTTGGTAATGAAGTAGAGATAAAAGTAGTCGGTAAAAAAGTAATCATTGAGGCTATAAAAGAGCCTCGTTCAAATTGGAAAACTAGTTTTGAAAAGATGCATAAAAACAAAGAAGATATCTTAATAGCAGAAAGCAGCAATGTTTTTGATAAGGACTGGGAATGGTAATCAATCAATACGACATTTTTTGGGCAGATCTTAATCCAACGGTTGGCCATGAAATAAAAAAAGTAAGACCTTGTGTTGTAATCTCACCCAATGAAATGAATTTAAATATTGATACGGTTATAATTGCTCCAATGACTACTAGATCAAGGAATTATCCAACAAGAATAAAAATTGATTTCGAAAAAAAGACTGGATGGATTGTGCTAGACCAGATAAGAGCAACAGATAAAATAAGATTAAAAGAGAAAGCCGGTTATTTAAGAGAAATAGAAATTATAAAAGTTAAGAATATATTGAAAGAAATGCTAGTTGATTAATCAAAAAATCTCTTCAAATTTATTAACACATTTAAAAATTGGTTCGAAATTTCGCAACTCGGGGCAGGCAATTAACTAAAATAGTCATTCAATAAACTTTTTGTCATTTCCTGTATGTTTATAATCGAAACTTATTGATACAACTAACACTTAATATTAATCTTTAAATATATTAGGTTGGTGGAACAATCTAACCAAAAAATGGTATCATAGGGTATGTCAAAACAATCTATAGACGCATCAGCGCACATGAAAGGAGCTCCTCAATCAGAACAGTTATTTCCTGTTGAAAGGGAATATACCCGTTGCGTTACCGCCTTAAGCCGCACCGGCATTCTCACGCTTCTTCCGAAATCAGAAAGCATTGGGGTGATTGGAATAGATGGAAGAGAATA
>Ga0114918_10004258_pt1 | contig 12469 bp, 9 predicted proteins | sample LantaG_FD_87015 | JGI IMG/M metagenome (GOLD analysis project Ga0114918, IMG submission 87015) | Deep subsurface microbial communities from Baltic Sea to uncover new lineages of life (NeLLi) - Landsort_02402 metaG | ecosystem: Environmental > Aquatic > Marine > Oceanic > Sediment | place: Baltic...
AGAAGAAGAAGAAGAAGAAGAAGAAGAAGAAGAAGAAGAAGAAGAAGAAGAAGAAGAAGAAGAAGAAGAAGAAGAAGAAGAAGAAGAAGAAGAAGAAGAAGAAGAAGGAGAGGAAGAGGCTTTTTCGTCGACTTTGACTTTGCCTCTTTCGCTTTCTCTTCTTCCGCTTCCGCCAATCGGCGTGACGTAGCTCAGCGAGCGCGTGCGGATCTCGACCCGCCTCCTGCGCCTGCTTCGCTTGCGGCTGCTGCTGTTGGCGTCGTTGTTTCCATCTCCTCCTTCTCCTTCCACCACCTCTTCTTCTCTCACCCTCCACCCGCTGCCGCCGCTCCCACTCTCCTCGACCTCGACCTTCTCGTTGCCCCTCGCCTCCATAAATCGCCTCTGCAGCGCGCCCTCGCTCGACATCGCCAGCCTCCACAGCTGGCGCACGGTGGTATGGGGGAGGGAGACGTCGAGCAGGATCTGGGCGTTTTCGGGGACTGGAGGGAGAGAGAAAGAGGAAGAAGACGAAGAAGAGCGAGGAGAAGAAGAGGCAGAGAAAGTGCGAGAGAGAGCGCGGCGGAGAGGCGAAGACGTAGAAGACGAGGAAGACGAAGAACCAAGATATCTTTGCTCGTCCTTCCAGACCGGATCCGGCCTCTCCTTTGTCGATCTGATGCTGTCAAAGGATCCCTCCTTGTTGAGCTGGCGATGGAGTGTGTGTGTTTGAGAGAGAGAAAGAGGTGAGACAAAGGGGCAAAAGAAAGAAGAAGAAAAAAGGTCAAAAAAACTCTTTCTCTTACCTCGCCGCTCCTCCTCTTCTTGCTCCCGATCTTGCCCTGGGTCACCGCGCGTGCCACGGTGACCGTCGCCACGGCGAACCCTAATCCCAGGAGCACCGGCAGGGCGCCGCCAGAGGACACCGCGACGAGGGAGCGCGCCCAGTGCTGCTGAGGAGGTTGAGACTGAGGAGGTCGGACGCGTTTTTTCTTCTTCTTCGTCGTCGTTCGCCTCTTCGGGTCAACATCACCATCGCTCCTCCTCTTCTTCTCGCTTCCACCTTCCTCGACCCGCGCTCCGCTGCTTCCAGGCTCGACAGGAAGAGAAGTCTTGTCATCCGCCTCCAGCGGGAGGGAGAACGAGCTCGGCGAAAAGCTGCTGGGTGCCTCGGCGCCGCTCGACGGAGGAGGGAGCAGCATGGTTCTTTTGGAAGCGAGAATGCCTCCCCGAAAGAGTAATGAGAGAGAGAAAAAAGAAAAGCTGTAAAAAAAAAACGAAAAGAAAATTCGACGTCGACCCGTCCCTCCCACAAGTCCTCTTCTTTCTTTCTTCTCCCTCTCTCTTTTTTCAAATAGGTGGGGACCCAAGCGCTGTCCTTCCTCTCCACTTGTTCATCAGCCCTCACTCTCACGCGTTGCTGCTCTCTCTCTCATAGGTAGGTTGGCCTCGGCTTGCACCTGGTTGGATGCGAGAACAGAGATAAGCAAGCAAGAAGAGGTTTTTCTTACTACAACCGACGACGACGCCAGCGTCTCTCTCTTTGCCGGCACATGCCATCGGCTCGTGTGGGCATCCTTCTGCTTCATACCAGCGAGCTCTTCTACTCGCGTTGATGTCAAGACATCAAAATAGACCGTGCGGCATGCGAATCAGGCCACGAGAAACTCAAATCGAGCCAGCGCGAAGCCGTTGCTTGATCCCAATCCAATTCCGACGTCGGTCGACAAAGGAGGGAGGGACGTCAATGCCCTAGCTCCTTCCTGTTCTTCCTTTTGCCTGTCGCTTCTGCTCTTGCAAGCACCGATTCCCGTCCCTCTTTGTCGTCGACATCCCGATATGACACGTTCTCTCGAGCTAGCAAGCAAAAGCAAGCAAAAGCCCTTAAAAGCGGCCGCCTTTTGCCACTGATATTTTTGATGGGCTTTTTTTTTTTTTTTTTTCTTTTTCGTCGAGAGAGAGAGAAAGAGCAGTCAGAGGTCGAGGACGCCGCCAGCAAGGTAGAAAAAGCCGTTTCGACGGCATCGCAATGCCCGCTCTCTTTTCTCTCCTGCTCCTTCTTACTCACCTCCACCACCTTGAAAGCTCTCATTAAACGTCTGGCATCATAATTCTCACAGGAAGCGCCGGAATTTCCTCAAGAAATCACTACCCGTCGACTGCTTTTCCTTTTCTTTTTTCTTCAGAATGACATCAAGCCGGAGGAAACCCGCCGCGGCTGTCGCCACCGCCGCCGCCGCTGCCGCTCCTCTCGCCGCTCTCCTTCTCCTCCTGCTCCTCCTCCCTTCCTCCTCGCACGCCTGCAGGCCGCGCTCCGCCGCTGCGGTCACGCACGCGGGCAGGTCCCTGGGAGAGATCGACGTGCCCCTGGGACCTCTGCTGCAGGGAAGCCACTTCAAAAGGAGCCTGGTGGAGACGAGCTCGACGGTGAAGAAGGAGGAGAGCGTTGCCGCCTCTGCCGTCGTCGTCGACCCTTCCGCTTCGACTTCCTCTCCTTCGCCTCTCGCCCCCGGGCCCATCCAGGGGCCCGTGCCTTTGAAAGCAGCAGCACCTTCATCTCCTTCCACTTACACCACTTCTTCAACCTTAACGGGAACCCCCATCCCCCCCGAAGAGCGAGAGACCTCCCTGCGCCCTTCCTCGTTCGCCGCCACGCTCGCGGTCGCGGCGCAGGGCACGCGCCACGCGATCGGCTACCACGGAGGACAGATCGTCGACCACCCGATCACCGTCTACTACCTCTGGTACGGCAACTGGTCCTCCAACGGCGTCGAGATTCCGATCGTGGAGGAGTTCACGCGCCATTTGGGTGGGAGCCCCTGGTGGGGCATCAACTCGCAGTACGCAGACGCGCGCGGCGCTCACCCCTCGGACTCGATCTCGATGGGCAAGTCGGCCTTTGATTCCTACTCTCGAGGGGCTGTTGTTTCGGACGACGAGATCGCCGCAGCCGTGGTCTCCGCCATCGCCCGTGGGGCCCTTCCCGACGACCCTCGAGGGGTCTACATGGTGCTTGGGTCCGCCGATGTCGACGCCACCAGCGGGTTCTGCACGGCCTACTGCGGCTTCCACAAGGTCGTGACGATGAAAAGCTCTGCTGTGAGTTCTTCTTCCTCCGTTGCTTCTTCTTCCCAGCCTGCCCCTCAGCAGCTCCAGCACCGCTACTACGGCTACGTGGGTGACCCTCGACGCTGCGGCCTGGGCTGCTCGATGCAGCACGTGGGCCCCAACGGCCCTTCGCCGGCGGACGGCATGGTCTCGATCATCGCACACGAGCTCGCCGAGGTCGTGACCGACCCATACGCCGACGCGTGGTACGACGCCGCGGGCCTCGAGAACGCAGACAAGTGCATCTGGGTGTTTGGAGGGGACGCGAACACCTACAGGGCCGGGAACGGGGCGCTGGCCAACGTGCAGTTGGGTGGCAAGGACTATCTGTTGCAGGCCAACTGGAAGCTCGACGGCCGCGGTGGAGGGAGGTGCTCGATGAGTTGAGTATAGAGAAGAAAAGTCTTTTTTCTTTCGTTTCTTTCTTTTCCCTTTCAGTTCTGAGAAAAAAGTTGATAAAAGTAAACAAAACAAAACGAATGCCCCCTCCCCAGCTATATATATGTAAAAGCAAACAGAGAGAGGACAGCGAGGAGGAGGTCGAGGTCGAAAAAAAAAAAAAAAAACAAGCCTTACTTCACTTTCCTTTTTCGCGCTCTCCGAGAGGAAGAAGAAAAAAAAGCAGATCGCCATTCGCTCCTCCTCCGCTCGCTCGGGCTTTCTGAATCCACTTTTACCTTTTCTTTTTCCATCCGCACGCCTTTTCAGGTTCGTGAGATAGCAGCTACTGGCTTGAATTGATCAAAAGCATAAAAGAAAAAAGCATTTTTCGAGGCGCAAAAAACGCAATTGAAGCGCTGTCGATTGTCTTAGCGGGACGAAACCGGCAAAAAAAAGGCAATCCGGTCAACATCGCTCTCTCCTGCACGTCGGCGAGCTTGAATCGTTCCAATTCGCACATAGACGTCAAAAAGCAAACTGTGTTTATCAAGCTAGCAGTAGAGCGGGATTCAAACTGCTTTTCTCTGGGATTCAAACTGCGCGTTCCTTTTGCTCACTTTTTCTTTCTCGAGATCTCTCCAAACTCAAACCAAAAAGCAGGCCTCTCAAAATAAAAACCATGTCCCGCCTCCTCTCTTTCCTGCTGCTGCTGCTCGCGGCGCTGGTCTGCGCGCAGCAGCAGGAGGTTGCTGTCGCTCCCGTGCCTGAGACAGCAGCTGTTCCAGCTCCTGTCCCCGAGGCCGTCACGACGACGACAACGGCGAAGACGACTACTCCTTCTGCCGTCACCGTCGCCGTTCCTCAAACCGTTGCGGTGCCCGAACCGGCAGCAGCAGTCGCCCCAGTTGTTCCCGCTGCTGCTCTTGCTCCCGTTCCTATTGCTGCTGTTTCAGCTCCCGTTCCCGTTGCTTCTGCCCCCTTCGCCTCCGTCGCCGCCGCTGCTCCTCCTGCCCCGGCAAAAGCAGCAGTCACCGCTCCGAAAGCAACAACAACAGCTCTCTCCGCTTCCCGAACCACCACCAACGACGACGGCGGCTTTGTCCGCGTGCGCCTAGGAGCCAACACCACCCCTATGCAGAAACAAGACCACACCACCTCCTCCACTTCCACTCTGGAAAACGCAGTCATGGCGGCAGCGGCGGGAGGGATCGCCGCGGCGGTCGCCACCTCCCCGCTGTCGCCGCTCAACCCGCTGGCCAACCCCTTCATCGCCCCCGCCGCCCTCACCCTCGATGGCCCCGCCGCCGCGCTGGTTCCCGCAGCCGCCGCCACCGCCCTGGGTCCCGCTGTTTCTGCTGGACCCATGATCCTGGCCGCCTCGGGCGCCGCGGCCTCCGTCGGCGTCGCCGACGCGCTCGAGCACGGGGGCCGGAACGGGGGACCAGCGACGACGAAAGATGTCGAAGGGATGTTCCGCGCTGCGTCGTTCGCCGCGGGCAAGACCGCCTCGAGGGCGGCGAACGACCTCGGCAGGGAGCTTCCCAAAGCAGAGAGCGCGGTGAAGAAGGCGGCGGCGAAGGCGTCGAGCGTGGTGAAGCAGAGCTTGGCGGAGATGGAAGGAGGAGAAGGTAGGAGAGGAGGAGACGGCAGCAGCAGCAGCGGCGGTAAGAGCTCGAGGTCCAATTACAGCTCGGCGCCTCGCAGGGCCGCTGTCGGAGCCAGCAGCAGCAAAAGCGGCAGCTCATCATCGGATACCGCTCTGAACTACGCCCGCACCGAGAGGACGATGAGCCGCGACTGAAGAAGGAAGAAGGAGGAATAGAAAAAGAGAAAAAACCCGAAACTTGCCTGTAAAAAAAATGAAAAACTAAATTCTTGCCTTTCTTTTTCTCTCTTATCCGTCTCAAATTACATTTTTTTCAGAAAGCAGGCGGCGGAGGCGGAGGATGAGGAGGAGCGAAAGGCTGCGGCGCAAAGGTCGCGGCAGAGGGCTGAGCGAGAGGTGCTACCGGAGGAGCTTCTTCTTCTTCTGCTGCTGTTGCTGCTGCTTGCTCCGTTGTGGCGGCGTTTGCTTCTGCCTCTTGCGCTGCCGCCGCCGACGCCGCAGTAGCAGCAGCAGCAGCAGCCTCTTGCTGCTGCTGCTGCGCTGCCAATCGTTCCCTCTGGAGCCTCTGCTGCTCCAGTTGCTGCTCCTTCGCCGCCTCGGCAGCGGCCTGTGCCGCCTCGGCTTCGGCCTTGGCCCTCGCCTCTGCCTCCGCCGCCGCCTCGGCCGCCGCCTTCACCGCCGACGCCTTGGCCTCTTCTTCTTCGTCGGCCCTCTTGTCCTCCGGGTGGATCGCGGCCCACCCTTGCGCCACGGCGTGGTCGAGCACCCTGCGGGCCCGCAGGGCGTCGAGCCTGCAGAGCTCTCGCGCGCGGTCTCGAGAGACGGGGCCGACAACAGGAGGAGGAGGAGTTGAGGTTGAGGTCGTTGTCGCCGTCGCCGCCGTCGCCGTTGCCGTCGAAGCTGAAGCATTACCACCACCACCTTTCGAAGGTGCTGCCGCCAGGGACAGCTTCTCGGCGCTCGCCCTTGCCTCGCACATGACAGCAGCTTTCGCTGCTAAATAATGCGTCGGGAGCATCCTGCTCGACGCGCAGATCAGCCTCTCCTCTTTCGAAAGCTTCTCCACCCCGGGCAGCTGCGTGATGTCCAGCAGGAGCCCGAGCCTCGCCCGCCATGCCGAGAGCGCCGTCGCGGGCGTCCTCCCGTCCGGGTTGGCGCCGCCGCCCGAGGCCGAGGCGGCGGCCGCGGCCGCGGCGATGGCCTGGGAGGCGGCGGCCGAGGAGGAGGACGAGAGCTTGGCGAAGTTGGTGGAGGTGCTGGCGGAGCGCTGGAGAAGAGGAGGAGGAGGTGGAGGTGGCAGAAGAGCAGCAGGATCTATTTGCGTTGTCGTCATCGTCGCCGTTGTCGTTCCACCGGGAGAGGTCGTTGTTGTTACTTCGGCGGCAGGCAAAGCAGTTTCTTTCGCCTTGTTCGCAGCCACTGCAGCGGCGGCAGCAGCAGCCAGAGAGCTGCTGTCGCCACGCAGCAGCAACAGCGGCGAAGCGACGACGCCTCCAAAGCCGACACCGAGGCCTCCGGCGGCAGCTCCAACGGCCGCCGCCATCGCTCCACTTGCTCCTCCAGCTCCACCACCTCCACCTCCTCCTCCACCTCCTGAGCCACCAGCATTCGCAGCAGCGTTCGCGGCAGCCTGCCTCCTCCTCTTCCTGTCTGCCACCAGATCAGCGTCTGCGAGCGTGCGCGCCCCCTGCAGCCTCGCCTCCTTCAGCTCGGAAATGCGAGCGCGGAGCCTCCGCTCGTGCAGGACGCCGACGGCCAGCGCCTCTGCGTCCCGGCCGGGGGCCAGATTCCTGGCCAGACACCTCAACCTCGACGCCAGCTCCCTCTCGGCGGGGGGCCTCCTCCTGTCCTCGCTCGACAACCTTTTCCCGTCGGTCAGCCCTCGCGCAGCCACGAACGCCCTGCGCCTCTCCCTCTCGTCGAGCCTGGCGTTGTAAGTCTCGATCGCCCTCAACTTGTCGGCGGTGGCCTCGGGCGGGTCGTCGTCTCGGAACTCGAGCTCCGAGATCAGGAGCTCGGCGTCGTTGTCGAACTCGGGGTCGTGCTCGTAGCGCTTGGCGTGGAAGCCCACGAGGTCCGGGGTGAGAGGGGTAGTGGGAGCTCCAGCGTTGGTTGGGGAAGAAGAAGAGGCGGCATTCTTTTTCCTCGCAGCGGCGGCAGCGGAGGCCGAAGCCGCCGCCGCGCCAAAGGAGACTCGACCTCCTGCCGCGTTCCGGTTTTTGTTTTTGGCCACGGCGCCGCCGCCCGTGCGGTACTTGGTAGGGCGCGAAGAACCGCCGCGGGTCGTCTTTGGCTGCTGCTGCTGCTGCTGCTGCTGCTGGGACTCGTCGGGTTTGGCTTCTTCTTCCTCCTCTTGCTTCACTTGTGCTGCCGCTGCCGCCGCCTCTTCCTCTTCCACCTTCGCAGCTTCCGTAGCCTTCTTCTCCGCCGACGAAGGAGGCCCTTGCTCCTCCTCTGCTGCTCCCGCCTCCACCTCCATCTCCTCCCCCGGCCCCTTTGGAGGCTTGCTCGAAGACCGACGCAGGAGAGCAGCAGCAGCAGCAGAGGCTCCTCCTCCTCCACTTCCACTTTTCGCAGCAAACATTGAGGGGAGCGGCGCGGGCCGGGGGAAGTCGGGCGAGGACAGGTACGCCTCGAAGTAGTGCTTCGCGCAGGCCGCTGCGTCCTTGAAGCCCGGATTCTTTTGCGTCGTCGATGTCTGTTGCTGGTCGCTACTCGTGATCATAAACGCAGGAGTAGTTCCGGCGGAGAGAGCGGCGGCGATGGCAGCGTCGTTGCTGCAGTTGTTTGTCGCCGCTCCGCTTCCACCTGTCGCCGCTCCACTTCCACCTCCTCCACCGACGCCCCCGGCGTTGACGTGATCAGCCACAGCGCCCCAGGAACCCAGCCCGAACATCGAGATCCCTTCCAGCAGCAGCAACTCCTCGTCAGCGCCCCACTTGGGGTCATAAAGCGGGAACGACAGGTCGTCGACGACGCGGTAGGCGTGGCCCGGCCTGTGAGGGAACAGGGCTGCCCCAGCAGCGAAGCACTCGACGCACGAGTCGTAGCACTCGCTGGACGAGCAGACCGTCTTCTTGTCGTCACCGGAAGGCTTGGGGGAAGCTCCACTATTCACGCCGCACTCTGCGCAGCGCACGCGGGGCACCGAGGATATGTCCTTGTTGCAGTAGGCGCAGAAGTAGAGCGAGTGGCGGAGCAAGAAGGGGGTCGTCGCTCCTGCTGCTCCTGTTGCTGTCCCTGAAGTCCCTCCGTACTCGCCACCGAGAAGCACCAGCTCGTCCGTGGCGCGGATGGGAGGGGCCAGCGGGTTGGAGCCCAGGCCGCGGCGGCGCTTGTTGCTGTTGATGAGAGGTGTTTTTTTTGTTCGAAAGAGGTCGAGGCTGAGAAAGAGGATCGAGGCTGATCAAAGTCTCTCTTCTCGCCTCCCGCTTTCCCTCGCTCTCTCTCTCTAGCTTCTCCTTCTCTTCTCGACCTCCAATCGCAATCGTCAAGCCATGTCACTCACCGAGCCACCCCGGCGAAGCCGTCGCCAAAGCCGCCTCCGCCAGCGGGTACGCCCGAGGCAACGTGGTTGGCCGACATTTTCGAATGAGAATTGGTCAGTCTTCTTCCTCTCTTTCTCTACGTCTTCTTCCGCTCTCTGAGCTCGTGACTCTCGCTGAGAGGAGGCAGCCGATCAAAAACGACGCTCCTCTGAAGTCGCCGGACGAGAGAACAGTTCAGAGAGAGCGAGTACTGCGCGAGAGAAGGGATGCCTTTTTTTGAACGAAAAATCGAAAATGGAGAAAAAACAAATGACGTCTATGAGACTCACTCTTTCTCTCTCTCGAAAAAAAAAACTAAAAAAAAAGAACTAGTACTCTCGAAATGAAGCTGGCCTCGACGATGCACTCGCTCGCCTCGACCAGTGGGAGGAGCCCCGACTGCTGCGCGGCGATGCTGCTGCCGTCGACGTCGTCGTCGTCTTCTTCGCGGAGAGGAGCAGCACGGAGGGCAGACGCGATTACTGCTGCTGCTGCTCTTCCTCTTCGTCGTCGTCGTCGTCATCTGTCGACGACAAACTCCACTCCTCTTCCTCTCCACGTCCCTCGAGGGGGCCCGCCCTCGTCCGCGCCCGTGTCGGCAGAGCCCCTGACAAAGGAGGACCTCGTGGCGTACCTGGCCTCCGGATGCAAGCCCAAGGACAAGTGGCGGTAAGGAGAAAAGAAAGAGGAAGAATTTTTTCTTTTTTCTCTTTTTCGATGGAGATGATGGTGGTAGCTGGCCAAAAAAAAAAAACGAATCTCCGAGTCTGCTTTTCTCCATCCAATTCCCTCTTTCGAATCCGTTTCTTCGCGTTGATGGGTGCAATTGAACCAGGAATATCCAAGGGGGTGTTTATGGGAGGTTATATGCTCGTTTCTAGACAGAAGGTTGCGAAAAAAGTTTGACTGAATTGATTGATTGATGAGGTGGCCGTCGTCGTCCGAAGAAGAAAAAAAACTCGACCCCAACCTTCTCCCTCTCTCTCAAAAAAAAACTCATCAGCTTCGGCACCGAGCACGAAAAGCTCGCCTACTACATCGACTCCGGCAAGCGCCTCGAGTACGACACCATCGCCGCCTTACTGTCCCAGCTCTGCGCCCGCTTCGGCTGGGACCCCATCGTCGAGGCCGGGCAAATCATCGGCGCGACGTTCGACGGCCAGAGCGTGACGCTCGAACCGGGAGGACAGCTGGAGCTGTCCGGGGCGCCGGTCGACACGCTGCACAAGACGTGCGCGGAGGTCAACAGCCATCTGTATCAGGTCAAGGCGATCTCGGAGGAGCTGGGCGTGAAGTTTCTGGGCCTCGGGTTTGACCCGAAATGGTAAGTTTTTTTCTCTTTCTTTCTTTTCGTTTTCGGGTTCTTTTTTAAAATTTCAAAACAAAAGGCTCATTTTTCTCTCTCTCTTTCTTTCTCCACCACCACTCAACACCACCACCACTGAACCACCAAACCAACCAATCCCCCCAATAGGGCCGTCTCCGACGTCCCCCGCATGCCCAAGTCGCGCTACAAGATCATGCGCGAGTACATGCCACGTGTCGGCACCTTGGGGCTCGACATGATGTTCCGCTCCTGCACCATCCAGGTCAACATCGACTTCGAGAGCGAGAGGGACATGAACGAGAAGATGCGCGTGGGGATGGCGCTGCAGCCCATCGCCACGGCCCTGTTTGCCAACTCTCCCTTCCGAGACGGGAAGAAAACAGGATTTAAAAGTTGGAGGTCCCATGTCTGGACCGACGTCGACAACGACAGGTGCGGCATTTTGCCCTTTGTCTTTGATTCTTCTTTCGGGTTCGAGAGCTACGTCGACTACGCCCTGGACGTGCCGATGTATTTCATTTATGAAAGCGGAAACTACGTCGATTGCACCCAGAAGCGGTTCACCTTCCGGGACTTTATGCTGGGCCGGAACAAAGAAAACTTCCCTTCGGGCTTACCAGATTCCAGGAGGGCAAACATCAAAGACTGGGAAAACCACCTGACGACTCTGTTCCCCGAGGTCCGCCTGAAGAAGTTCATCGAGATGCGAGGCGCAGACGGTGGGCCCTGGAAGGAGATCTGCGCGCTTCCGGCTTTGTGGGTGGGTTTGCTTTATGACACCAAGGCGCAGAGCGAAGCCCTGTCTCTGATCTCGGACTGGAAGATGGAGGACCACGTCTACTTGAGGGACCGCACCCCGGAGACGGCGCTGAGCACGCCCTTCAGGGGCGGCACTTTAGCTGATATCGCCAGGGAGGTGGTGGCGATCAGCGAGCGCGGGCTGATCGCTCGCGGGAAAGACGAGCAAGGGTTTGTTGCTCCCTTGAAGGCGTTCGCGGAAACGGGGAGGTGCAGGTCCGATGACTTGCTCGACTTGTTCGACGGGCCTTGGAGGGGGTCGGTGGACCCTGTGTACTCTCCTGATTTCACGTATTGATTGAAGAAAAGAGAAGAAGAGGGGTGGAGAGGGCGGGGGTTGGTGGTGGTGGAGAGAGAGAGAAAGAAAGAGAGAGACGAGTTTTTTTTGGTTTCTTTCCGTTGTTAAAAAAAAGGGCAAATGATTTTTCGTTTTTTTTTCTTGACAATTTTTTCTCTCTCTTCTTTCTTCTCTTCTCCTAGTCCTGCTTCCTCCCGCCACCACCACCCCCACCACCACCAGTCCTCCCTCCTTTCACAATCCCCATCCTGCACAGCGCGTCAGCCATGTCGATCGCCGTCTTCTTGACGGGGAAATACTCCGTCAGGCCCAGGTCTTTCGCCGCTTTACTCGTGTCGAATCTCGGCAGGCGAAACGCCGACGCAGCGACCAAATCGTAGTCCGTCGCCTTGGACCCCAAAACTTTGACGGCAAACCAGATCAGCCACAGCGGCAGAGTCAAAAAGGGAAGCTTCCTGTCCGCGTACTCTGGTTTCAGCAAATTCGAGTAGTCGAGCATGAACATCGACTCCGGTGCAGCGATCAGGTATCGGCCCCTGGCGCCGGGCGCGAACGCGGCGCTGCAGTGCGCGAAAGCAACATCGTCGACGTCGACAAAGGCCATCCCGACCTTGGGCACCCAGGGGTAGTTGGCTCCGTTGAGCAGGCGCCTCTGGAGGCCGATGGTCTCGGTCTTGATGTTTCCCACGGGCGGGCCCTGGACGATCTGTTGTGGAAGAAAGAGAAGAATTGAAAAAAGAGCGAGCGATGAGAGGGGTGAGCAGCAGCGAGAGAGTCGGGTTTTTCTTTCTCTCCTCTTTCTCTTCTCTTCTCTCTCTCTCATCCACCGAACACACCGGAGGGCAGATCAAAGCCAGGGTCCACGCCCCCTTGGCCTCCTCCTCGATCTCGTAGGCCCTGCGCTCGGCCTGGACCTTGGAAACGTGGTAGGGCAGGTAGCTTTCGGAGGCGGTCCCATTCCAGTCGCGTTCCGTGAAGGCGTGATTAGAACCGTGCTCGGAGATGTCGGAGCAGACGGCGGCGAAGGAGGAGGTCATGACGACGCGGCTGTGGATTGGTGAGTTGGAGGGGTTTGGCTACGGATGAGGAAAACGCCGACGAAAACGAAGAGAAGAAAGTCGAAATTTCAAGAAAAGAAAATTCTTCCTCACGTCACCGTCTTGGCCCTCGTCGCAGCCCTGAGCACGTTCTCCGCCCCCCGCACCGCGGGCTCGATCAGGAGCTCCCTCTCCCTGCCCTTTTCCGGGTTCATGATGACGGGGCTGGCCGTGTGGATGAGCGTGGTGCAGCCCTTGAGAGGCTCGTCGAACGAGGAAGCGTCGGTGAGGTCGGCCTGAGGTTTAAAAGAGGTTGAAAAAGAGAGAGAGAGAGCGAGCGAGCGAGAGAGGAGAGAGAGAGAGAGAGAGAGAGAGAGAGAGAGAGAGAGAGAGAGAGAGAGAGAAAGA
>Ga0114918_10004260_pt1 | contig 12468 bp, 11 predicted proteins | sample LantaG_FD_87015 | JGI IMG/M metagenome (GOLD analysis project Ga0114918, IMG submission 87015) | Deep subsurface microbial communities from Baltic Sea to uncover new lineages of life (NeLLi) - Landsort_02402 metaG | ecosystem: Environmental > Aquatic > Marine > Oceanic > Sediment | place...
ATTCCTATCTAGATGATATAACAGATGCAAGAGTTGAATTAAATACAGACCAAATCCCAAGAGGTATAATAACACCAACAAGTTTTAGTACTGTTAGTGACCAATTTGCAAATCCAAATATTTATATACCAAAAAACACAAAAATCCACGATCAATATATTAAGATAGTATCAAAAGTATTTGCTATACCAATAGAAGTGTCTTATGATATAGAAATAAGAGTTGATAGTGAAATTGATATTTATAAAGTATCAGAAAAAATAATGGATTTATTATTTAATTATAGATTTTTCAATATGGATTATTTTGGTGTTAAAATTGATAATATTTTAGAATTGCCTGATGATAGAAGTATCAAATTACCAAGAGATGGTGATATAGATTTAGGTAGTGATAATGTTAAAAGTATAAATTTCAATCTAAGTGTCAAAAGTAATTATCCATCATGGCAAGTTGATACAGATGAAGTCGAATGTGAGAACACTGAATATGAAAATATAAAAAGAGTGTATTGGAAAAACTATGTTCACGACATGGATAAATTAGATAAAGATTTACCAATAAATCCAAACTTAAGGTCAGTTGAAGATTTTGGTAAAGAAGGTGATTTTGCTAAGGATAATCCGGGGTTTACCAAATTTTCTGGTACAACACAATCAACAGGTATAACTTGGGGATAAATTAGTATGGTCGTCTTATTTGGTGATTCCAATTAGGTGGATTGTTTTGTTCTTCTTCCCTGCGGTACAAATATCTAAGATTTGGGTTATATAATTCAATATCATTTATTTTGAACCAAAGTCCTTTACCAAATGTATTTTTACCAAATAAAATCATATAACCAGTATAGTCTGTTGGTTTTGATTCCATTTTTGATGTATGTTTAATATCTTTTATTGGGTTATTAAATAAGGAATTATTAAAATTCATCCATTTATCAACACCGCCAAGATTTCCACCACCACGCCAAAATTTTGTAGGGTTTTTTTTAACTCTTATAATATCACCTATTTGGAAAGGTTGTTCTTCTTCTTCATCCCAATCATCTTCTTCAAAACCATCAAAATCTTCAAATAATTTTATAAATTTCATTATTTGTTTTTCTTTTATATAGTAATTTTTTGAAATGATTTATTTTCAAATAATAGGAAATTAGAAAAAAATGAATAAAAAATTATTATATATAGTTAAGAATTGTAATAATTTTTTTCAATTTATGCAAGATACGCCAATTGAAAAATTTAAAAAAATAAAAAACTAATATGAAAAATTTAAAATTAAAAATTTTCGATTTTAAACAAAAACTAAGTTTTGATCAAAATGACATTTCTGCTGTTGTAGAAAGAGTGTTAAGTGAATATGATAATTATTCGGAAAAAGAAATTAAGAATATTTTAAATGAGAGATTATTTAAATATACTTATGATACTGAAGTAAAGAATCTTCTTGAAACAGTAGATAATGAAATTGAAGCAAATACATTAGTATATGATTTAAAAGATTTATATAAATTGGTTGAAAGACAAAATCAGGGTATGATTTATAGACAACCTTTAAACACTATTTTAGAAATCATTAATAAAGCTGATGATGATTCAAGATTAGAATCTATTTTGAATGAACTAAAAATGTACGAATGGGTGCCACAAATTAAGAAATTCATTTATGGTTTAACACAAAGTCCAATTGAAAGACAAAATATGGTTAATTCTGGTAAAGGAAATAATGTTTATACCTTAGTTGAAAAAACAAACAATGGTTATTTAGCTTTTGTAGCTGATAGATGGTTTTCATTAAATGAAAATGATGTTGAACAAACATTATTAGAAGATCATGTTGAAGATATTGACAGAGTTAGAGAACTAAGAATTCTTGAACAAGTTATGAATTTGGCAACAATTGAAAATAATGTTATTTATTTAAAAGTTGATGAAGATTTAATTGTTGGATTATCAACAAAAGATAAATCATTATATATTAATGAAGAAAAATTAGATAGTGAAACTACATTGGAAAATGTATTTAATTCACCAATTGTACCTTATCTTAAAAAAGATTACTATGTATTATTAAATACACTTAAAGAAAATCTTAATAATATGGTTGAACTTGATGTAGCAATTAAAATTGATAATATCTTAAACCCACATTATGAAGCTTATGCTTTCAATTATAAAGATAAAATGTATTTGTATAGTAAAGATAGAAGAACAGGTAGTTCATTTTATCAATATGAATCTGTTAATGAACTTATTCGTGATATAAAGAAAGAATTAGATTATGATTTAACTCCTTTCTTTGAAAATAAACTTTCAAAAGAAATGAAGAAGTTAAGAACATTAGAAGATAAAGAAAAAGTATTAGAAGCGAAAATTAAAGATGTACAAGATTCATTAGATGAGCTACAAAACGAACCTGAATTGTTAGAAAGTAGTGCAGATTTAAAATTAACCTTTGATAATTTATTACTTTACAAACATCAGTTAAATGGTAAATTAAATGAACTAAAAAACTATAGAACACAATATAGAAAAATTACATTAAAAAAGTAAAATTTTAAGTATCATCGAATGAAAATCACCGCATATTATGTGGTGATTTTTTTTTTAAAACTTTTAAATTTATTTTTTATATATACGGTATAACAAATTGAATAGCATCTAATTACTTTTGAGCATAATTTTCCTAATTTAAATATACAAATAAAAAACTAAAAAAAAAATTTTAACTATATTATGGCTAGATATTTAGAGGATAATGAACTTTATTATGAAATTGTATTATCGAAAGGAAAGGGTAAATTAACACCAAGAGCTGAGAAAATGTTAATTTTAATTGGTAATAAAATCATAAGAAAAAAAGAAAAATATTATAGAAATCCAGATGATAAGAATGATTGTTTACATCAAGGTTTTTTAATGATGTTTCAAAATTGGAGAAACTTCAATGAAAAAAGATATAAAAGTGCATTGCCATATTTTACTGAAATTTTTAAAAGAGCGATGGCCGGGGGATTAAAAGAAATTTATAATATTAAAAATAATAGAGATAAAGTAATTATGATTAGTCTTGATTCAAGTAATGACGGTCAAGGATTACATAATATTTAAGAATTAATTATGGAAGATAAAGAAAAGATATTAAGATGGGATTTACAAGAAGCTGAAAAGGAACTTAAATCTGATGTTGGTGAAGCACCATTAGCGAGTATGGTTTTTAGTATTATGGAGAATAGACGTAAAAAAGTTAATGATTGTAGAAATAAGTTGAATGAATATTTAAAATCAAAATAAATTTATGAGTAAACATAAAGCTAATGGTGGGGGTGGTAAATGGTATCACGGTGAATATAAACCATTAAATCCCAATAAGTATGTTGGTGATATTACAGATATTATTTATAGATCTAAATGGGAATATAAATTCTGTTATTATTGTGATAATGAAGATAGAATAAAAAAATGGGAATGTGAACCTTCACGACATAAGATTCAATATGATGTTATGGAATATGGTCAATATAAACAAAAAACTTATAATCCAGATTTTTGGATACAAGTAGAAAAACCAAATGGTGATATTGAAGAACTTATAATAGAAATTAAACCATATAAACAAACAATTGAACCAGTTGAACCAAAAACAACAACAATTAAAACTATAAGAAATTATGAATATGCGTTAAGGGAATATATTAAAAATATTAATAAATGGAACGCGGCAACAGAATATTGTAAAAAAAGAGGAATCATTTTTTATGTTCTTACTGAAAAGTACTTTGATTCAAAACAAATAAAATTATTTTAATGGGACATTTTAAGGATTATTGTGGAAAATTATTTGGAGAATATAATAATAATATCGGTTTAATAACTAAAGAATCTACGGATAGAATTTTTTATTTAATTAACAACCCTAATGAAGAAATATATTTTGCTAAAAAATTATCACTTGGTAAATTTTATCTTATTAAATATGATTATAATGGTAATAAAATGTGGTGTCCTATTTTTATAATTGATGATAGATATAAAACAGATACACAAAAAAGAATTCTATATGCTATAAATATAGATTATTTACCGTATGCATATAGGGTAATCTTTTTTGATATATTATTTGAACAATTTAGAAAAACTATAGATTTCAATGCGAATAAATCCGAAAATGATATTGAAAAATCATTAAAAGTGAATTTCGAATTTATTTTCAATTTATTGAAAAAGAATGGTGGGCATGAATACGCAATAACAGCATTTGATTATTCAAAAATAGATGGAATAAAAGGTGGTATTCCAAAAACATTTTTTGTATCAACAACATTTCTTTCAAGGTTTATTTTTATAAATACAAAAATGGTTAATATGAAAAGTATGAAAGATTTATCTATTATTATGGATGATTATAATATTAAAAATAAATTAAATGATTTAATTAATGAATTTAATCTTATTAAAGAAGATTTGAATATTAATGATCAAAAAGAATATTACAAAAAATTAAAAAATATGGAACAAAGATATAAATTATTTAAAAACAAATAATGGAACATATTTTTTTTATATATATAGTAAAAAATATAATTTAATGATACATAAAGATAACTATATTTATAAATCTAATAAAATTCATAATAATAAATATGATTATTCTAAAGTAAATTATAAAAATGCTAAAACGAAAGTTGTAATTGGTTGTCCCAAACATGGTGATTTTGAACAAAATATGGATAATCATTCAAATGGTCAAGGATGTCGATTATGCAAATCGATAAAAATATCAATGGAACAATTATCAGATACAAATGAATTTATATTAAAATCTAATAAAATTCATAATAATAAATATGATTATTCTAAAGTAAATTATAAAAATGCTAAAACGAAAGTTGTAATTGGTTGTCCCGAACATGGTGATTTTAAACAAAAACCAAATAATCATTTAAGTGGGTACGGGTGTGAAAAATGTTCTATATCTAAAAGATTATCAGATACAAATGAATTTATATTAAAATCTAATAAAATTCATAATAATAAATATGATTATTCTAAAGTAGATTATAAAAATGCTAAAACAAAAGTGATAATTGGTTGTCTTATTCATGGTGATTTTGAACAAAAACCAAATAATCATTTAAATGGAAATGGGTGTAAAAAGTGTTCGATTATTAATAATAGAAAAAGTATTATCAAGAGAATTGAAAAGGATAAATTAAATGGAAATCAATTGTATCCTAATTATAATAAATATGGTTGTAATATATTTGATAAAATTAGTAAAGAAACCAATATTCATATTCAACATGCTATGAATGGTGGTGAATTTTATATAAAAGAATTGGGTTACTGGGTAGATGGATATGATACTAAAAATAATGTAGTATATGAATATGATGAAAAACATCATTATGAAAAAGGGGAATTAAAAAAAAGAGACATAATAAGACAAAAAGAAATAACAAACTTATTAAACTGTGAATTTATAAGAATTAATGAATAAAAAAAATAAAAATAAATGGCTACATATAGTAGAGTAGGAAATAACCCAAATCCATCAGGTGGACAAAATATGGGATTTTATAATAGAATATTACGAAATCTTTCTAAATACGGTATGACTTGGGATGATGATAGAATAAAAAATACATATTCAATTGGTCCACAAGAAGATACTAGTGATTTAATATATCAACCAGGTACAAATATGTATGATCTTTTTACTAAAAAGGTTATAGCAAGAATATTAGAACAAAAATCTGTAGCATATTTAGATAGAACATATTTCGATAAAAGGAAAATATTAAGACAATATTCAATTAAAGATGAAATTAAAGAATACATTACACAAATAGCGGATGAAAGTGTTATGTATGATGAAGATAATCATTTTTGTAATATTAGAAACTTACCTGATAATTTCAATACTGAAATTAGACAAAGATATAGAGATAATTTTGATAGAATGATGAATGATTTCAGATTATTTGATGGAACTACAGCTTGGAGTTATTTTAAAAATTTATTAATTGATGGTTATATTTCATATGAAATTGTTTATGATAGAAAACAAAAAAATGTTATTGATATTTCACCAATTGATCCGATAACTTTAATTATTGCAACAGATCCAGGAACTAATACGATTATATGGATACAACATCCTGATAACCCACAATTAAGAAGGGTATTATTAGATTCACAAATTATATATATTTCATATTCAAATAATAATGAATATTTTGAAACAAGTTATGTTGAAAATTTAATTAGACCTTATAACCAATTGAAAATGTTGGAACAAACTAAGATACTTTATAATATAAATCAAGCATCTATTTATAAAAAGTTTGTAATACCAACAAATGGATTAACAAGACAACAAGCAGAACAACAAATAACACAATTGATGTCTGAATATCATGAAGATGTCCAATGGGATGATCAAATGGGTACTATGACTATAAATGGTAGCCAAAATATTCCACTTAGTAAAGATATATGGTTACCAGGTGGCGGAGAAGGTGGTCCACCAGAAATAAATATTGAAACACCAGGTGGTATTGACTTAAATGAAGATATGATGCTAGGTTGGTTTTATAAGAAATTAAAAAGAGCTACTAAGATACCATTCAGTAGATTCGATGAAGATAGTGGTGGCGGTAACGTATATAATGATGCATCAGATATAACAAGAGATGAAATAAAATTTAAAAATTTTATTAATAGATTAAGAACAATTTTCAAAGAATTAATTATTAAACCTTTGAAAATACAAATGATATTAGATTTTCCTGAACTTAAAGATGATTATCTTTTGAAAAATTCAATTGAAGTAGATTTTAATACTAATGAATTATTCGAAGAATGGAAATATCTTAACAATTTATCAAAAAGATCAGATATCGCATCTGCATTAAATGCTAATTTAATGGATGCTGAAGGTCAACCGTTTTTTGATGTCGAATGGTTAGTTAGAAATATTATGAAACTAACTGATGAAGAAATCGAAGAGAATAATAAGTATAAAATTATGAGACAAAACCAACAAGGTGGTGAAGGTGGACCTGAAGGTGGCGGTGGTGGTGGAGACTTCGGCGGTGGAGACTTCGGTGGTGGAGGAGATGACTTCGGCGGTGGAGATTTCGGTGGTGGCGGAGATGATTTCGGTGGTGGCGGAGATGATTTCGGTGGTGGCGGAGATGATTTCGGTGGTGGCGGAGATGATTTCGGTGGTGGACAATCACAAGGTGGTGGTCAACCACAAGGTGGCGGAGGTCAAATGCAATTTTAATATATAAATTTTAGATTTCCAGAATCATATATTCTATATATTTTTCTATCTATCATTATTTGTCTTTCTGTTGATAACGGATCAAACCCTTCTTTAATAAGTTTATCTTTTCTAAAACCAAATCTATATTTTCTAATTCCATTAACGATATAATGATAATTTGGTTTTGTTTTTCCATGATATTCAAACCCTAATTGTTTATATAGATTACCATTTGACCATGATCGATCTGCATATGTTGTCATTTCTTTTAGTTCATAATTTTTAACAAAATGTTTAAATAATTTGTTCGCTCCTCCAATCACGTTAGTATTAAGTTTAGTGCAAAATCTTAAAAGTTCATACTCACCTTCTGATCCTTTTTTACCCATTGCAACCCTTCTTTTACCAAATGTCATTAAACTAACTAATTTATTTTCATAAAATAAACCTAATTTAACAGATGAACCAATAAATCCTTGAAGGTGATTTTTATCGAGGAATTCTTTAACTAATTTATTATCGAATATTTCTCTTATATCACATTTACGTGCATATATTTTATTTATAGATTTACCTAACTTATTTAAAATCATGGATTTGATTATATCTTGCTTATATAACCAATCATCTTCATAAATATGAATCAATTGAATTTCATTATCCTCACATAATTCTGTTTTATTTAAATGATAATTATTTTCTTTATGTAACTCATTATGCCAGTATAATCCATTAAATTCAAAAGCAAGTTTTAATTCAGGAATATAAATATCAAGTTCATATGGGTTTATAACATTTCTATTATTTCTCAATATTTTATTATTATAATTTGTATAAATAAAATTATACAAATTATTTTCTTCACCAGATATAGAAAAATTTCCAATTGGTTTACAGGTTGTACATAGTTCAACATTAAGATTATACCTAGTGTAAAAAGCCTTTTTTCCTATTAAAAAATTTTCATTGCAATTATCACAATGAAATTCATAATTATCTCCAATAATATCTATTAAGTTATCGTATTTTAATTTTAATTTATTTAATATTTTTGTTTTTATTATATTTTTAAAATTTGGTGATTGTGATATATATTTTACACCATGTGATTTTAAACAAGTATTTTCTTTTTTAGATTTAATTTCTTTTAATTTTGATATATTATCTACATTATATTTTTCAATAAGAGTCTTTTTAGATTTGTCTAAAGTATTTTTATTTTGCATCGGCCAATCTACTCCTAATTTTTTATTGTTAGTTTTAATCTTTTTATTTTTAATTATATTAGATTTTGATACATTATCTACCCCATATTTAATTATAATAGTTTCTTTAGATTTTTCTTTGATATCATTAAGTTGAAAGACATTATCTACCCCATATTTTTTTTGATTATTTTTTACCATATTACATGATCTACAAATATAATTTCCATTTTTGTGACCATAAGAAATATATGATGAATAATCTATTTTTTTAATTTTACCACATCTATCACATTGTATATTTATTTTTGAATGATTTCCTTTAGTTAAATATTCTATTTTTACAGATATAATATCTTTTATTTTTATATTATTATAATATTTGGTGTAGTGATTATAATTGGATGGATTTATTCTTATGTTTATTATTTTATCTAAGATCATAAATAATTTTATTTTTATATATTAAAATTGATAAGTCATTTTTTATCAAATACCCCATATATGACTTTTAGTATGAAAAATTTAGAATAAAAATTAAATTATTTTCAATTATTATGTTTTATTCCAAAATGGAAAAAACAGGCTATTTTAACTTAATATATAAAATCAAAAATAATTAAGTTTAATGAAGCAAGTTTTAATTATTGAGAATTCATTAAAAGGGTTACAACTTAACGAATCAGTAAAAACTCAACATAAAGATGATTCCAGAAAATACGTATTAGGCGGGATTTTTACGGAATTTGATGTTATGAACAGAAATGAGAGAATTTACACTTCCGATAAGTTTTTACCCCATTTAACAGAATTACTAGAAAGAAAGAAACAACTTGGAATCATTTACGGAGAATTTGATCATCCCGATGTTTTCGACACATCATTGGCCAGAATATCACATACACTAGAATCTTTAACATTTAATAAAGAAAGAAATGCGGTAGAAGGTACAATTAGATTGTTGAATACACATTACGGTAGAGAAGCAAAGGCTCTTGTAGATGATAACTGTCCAATTTTCGTCTCTTCAAGAGCGGCAGGTGTCACCGAATCAAACGGCACAGTAACAATTAAAAAACTTTTCACATATGACGCAGTTGCAGACCCTGGATTTAGTTCAGCAAGAATGGAATCTGTATCTATTAATGAATCTTTAGGATTTAATGAAAATGTTAACTTCAGGATATATGATATATCTGACGAGTCAAAAATTAACGAACTATTCGAAATGGATAAAAACGAATTTGTAACAAAAAAACAAATGGTTGAATATTCGAATTACCTAACCGAACAAATTGAAAAAACACAGAAATCAATTAGTGGACACGTGCAGTCAGGTAAATTCAATCCAGAAGAGTTATTAAAACTCGAAGAAAATTACGAATCTTTACACGAAGGATTCAAAAAAGTGACGGAGTATTTAGATTATCTATCTGAAAATATTTCTCATCTAATTATCAAAAACGAAAAATTAGAAGCAAAAGCAGAAAAAATTGTAGAACACAATGATTACCTTGCCGAAAACTTAGAAAAATCTATTGGTTTCTCTGATTATCTTGCTGAAAATTTGGAAAAAAACATTGATTATTCAGAATATATTGCTGAAACATTAGATAAGAATATCGACTTTGCTGAGTATATTGCAGAACATGTAGATAAGAATATTAAGTATTCAGAATACTTAGCTGAGAATGTAGAAAAATCTATAGACTATTCAGAATACATTGCTGAAAGTTTAGATAAAACTATAGACTATTCTAATTATATTGCTGAAAATCTTGATAATAGTATTGTTTACGCTGAATACATAGCTGAGAATGTTGATAACAATATTCAATATGCAGAATATGTAGCAGAACATGTAGATAACAATATCAAGTATGCTGAGTATATTGCAGAACATGTTGATAACAACATTAAATATGCAGAATATATTGCAGAAAATGTTTCTGATAATATTGCATATAGTAATTATTTAGCAGAAAGTCTAGATAAATCCCTAGGTGAAAAATTAAACGAAGATGTGCAAGCACAACTAAATTTCTCACCAGATGATAATATGGGGAAATATTATGACGAAGATGATGACTTTGTACAAGGTCAGGGTCAAGTTCAAGGACAAGTTCAAGGACAAGTTCAAGGACAAGATGATGATTTTGATGATGAAGATGATCTTCAAGGACAAGTTCAAGGACAAGTTCAAGGACAAGAAGATGATGATGATTTAGATATTGACGTTGATGTTGATGTTGAAATTCAAGGACAACCAGTTGGTGACGAAGACGAATTAGATTTCGGAGTTGAACCAGGTATGGTTGTGAAAATTGATGACGATAAAACAGGGGAAGTAATTGCTACTAACGCTGAAAATCAAATCGTTGTTGTAAAATTATCCGACACGGGTGAGGTTCAAGAAATTCAAGAATCAAGAATCACTCCATTAGGTGACGGTAAATTATTCGAAACTGAAAATTCTTTAAAAGAGAACATAAAGAGGTTTATAAATGAAGCTAAAAAACGTAAAGCATCCGAAGAAAATGAACCTCATTTTCTATTATTCTTAACAGAAAAGAGGAAAGCAGCTTATTATAACCTAAGTTCAGAAGACAAAGAAAAAGTTGTTACTGCAATAAACGAAAGTAGTTACGCTAGTGAGTCAGATGTACTTAAGATTATGGAAAAGGCATTGTCTACACCTCAAAAATCAATGGAGGATACTCTCATTGAAAGCATCCCATCTGATTTAAAACCAATATGGGAAAACTTAAACACTGAAGTTAAACAAAGTGTATTAAGTGGTTCACAGTTTTACTCTAATCTTTCAGAGTCCAAAATGGAAAGTTTCTGGAGAACAAGAGGTCTTGATAAATATGGCACAAGTACAAAACAGACATTAAATGAAAACTTATCAAATTATGATAATCAATCATTAAACGAAAGTCAACTTGAATCATATCTAAATAGATTAAAAAATCTGTAAGAACAAAAAATAACTAAAAATGGAAAATATTGACTTTTTAAACTCAATATATACATTTACAAAAAAAAATTAAAAATAAAATGAACTTTATAGTAGACAAATCAAAAGCTATGAAAAAATGGTCTCCAATTCTTGACACTTTACAAGTTGAGGATACAGACAAAAGATCATGGATGTCTGAATACGCTGAAATTCACCAAATGAATGAAAACGTTGCTTATTCAACATTATATAATCTTAATGGTATGGGTGCCGTAACCTCTCCTACAGTTGGAACAACTCCAGGTTCTGTATGGCAATCAGGTAATGGTGCAGCTGGTTCTGGTGACGTAGCTCAGAACTTATTACCAGTTTCGATGAAAATCGCAGCTCAAGCAATTGGACTAGATTTAGTTGCTGTTAAACCAACAGCTTCACCAAGAATTGAACTTTTATTCGTTGATTTCAAATATGATAACAATGACGAAGATTCTGACGATAGACCTTTAGTATTTAAAGTTGGTTCATCAACAACTGCTGATGTTACAACACTTAAAGCTGCTTTAGCAGAACAATTAAGAGTTAATTCTATTACTGAAAGAATCGGTGGACTTGACGCAAGAACATTCGTTAAATTAGGTGATGGTACAGCTACACCAGCTGAAATGGTAGCCTTTACAGGTGCCGCAGGTGACACAAAAACAGGTTGGTTGGAATTCTTAGGTTTCTCAAGAATCGATGGTTATCCAATGTTCCGTTCTTTCCGTCAAATGTATCCAGTAATGGATGGCAATTTCGCAAATGCATCATTTGATGCAACAAAGAACACTTTTGAACAAACTGGTTCTATTGCAACTCTTTTTGCAGCATCAGGTATTACTGTATCTTCAGGAAGTACTGCAGCAACAGGTTCAACAGGAACATTCGCTGGAACAGCTGATATTGAATTAGTTTCACTAATGGAAGACCATATTCCTGGTTTCTCAGCAGGTTGGAAACTATATGATCCAATGACAAGAGCAGAAGACGAAA
>Ga0114918_10004261_pt1 | contig 12467 bp, 9 predicted proteins | sample LantaG_FD_87015 | JGI IMG/M metagenome (GOLD analysis project Ga0114918, IMG submission 87015) | Deep subsurface microbial communities from Baltic Sea to uncover new lineages of life (NeLLi) - Landsort_02402 metaG | ecosystem: Environmental > Aquatic > Marine > Oceanic > Sediment | place: Baltic...
AATACTTCTGCTGATAGATGTACTCAATTGGGTCTTCGAGAGTGATGATTCTGCAGGCGCGTTTTTCGCCTATGCGGTCGATAAGGGAGGCGATCGTTGTTGATTTTCCTGCGCCTGTGATACCTGTTACAAGGACGAGGCCGTGCTTTCGATCGATGATGTCCTGCCAGATGTCGTTCGGGAATCCGATTTTCTCGACCTTTGGGATGTCGAGAGATAATGCGCGGATGGCAGCGGCAAGCCCATCGTTTTCCTTGAAGACGTTGATTCTAAACTGCAGATTGCCGAGCCTGTAAGAGCTGTCGACGCTGTAGTCGGTTTGATATTTTTGCAGGTTGTGTTTCGTCAGAAGCGGATAAATAAGCTGTATTGCCATTTTGGGGTCGACGTTTGGGCCTTTGAGTTTTACGAGATTTCCATCGATGCGGTATGTCGGCGGGGCACCGACTTTGATGTGGAGGTCAGAAACGCGCATTGCGCCTTTTTCTATAAAGTAATTGAGCATATCACGGACGCTTAATTTGCCGAGGTTTTGGGTGGGGTAGACTTTCGCTGAAGCGGAATATTCTTCAGTCATATGTAAACTCCAATCGTGCTGTTGATTTTGGGCTTTTACAGCAATAAGTATTATACAATTGTGATTGGCGAAAAGCAATTGGTTCTTGAGGTTGCGGTGTGTCGGGGGTATAATCAGCCGAAAAATGAGGGACCAAAAAGTAAGTGGGTGGAAAATGAACAGATTTAAAACATTATCATTTGCGGCGTGTGTGGTTGTCGGGATTTTTGGAGGCTGTGCCAAACAGCAGCAGTTCGAGACGGTGGAACAAATCTGCGTGGGAGATTTGGATAAAGCAGAGGCGATGCGGATGGCTGAGGATGTTCTTAGCGAGATGCATTTTAGCGTCTCGAAAAGTGACAGCGAGCAGGGTTTGATAAGAACCAGGCCCCTGGCTAGCGCACAGTTTTTCGAGTTCTGGCGCAAGGACAACGTCGGTGCCTTCAACCAGGCAGAGGCGAACCTGCACAGTATTCGAAGGATTGTGGAAATGGATGTGAGCCGAAAAGAGGACCGGCTGTGTATCGGCTGCAATGTGAATGTACAGAGATTGAACCTGCCCGCGCCTCTGCTGCGCGGCAGAGGGCGAAGCTACGAGATGTTCTCCGTAAGCAGCCAGGAGCTGCAGAGGCTAAAACTCGACGCGGAGCAAAGGAGGCTTATGGCATGGGTGGATTTGGGGCGAGATGGGCAGCTGGAGACAGAGATTCTGAAACGGATTGAAAAAAAGATAGCAAGGCTGCAGAAAGGAAAATGAGCTATGCGGGTACTTGTCTGCGGCGGTGCGGGTTACATCGGTAGTAATATGACGGCGATGCTGGGCGCGGAGGGTCATGAGCCAATTGTTTTTGATAATCTAAGCAAAGGACACAAGGCGGCGGTCGGCCAGGCACAGTTTGTCAAGGGGGATTTGGGTGATTTCGAAATGCTCGTTGGGACGCTAAAGCAAAAGAAAATCGATGCCGTAATGCACTTTGCGGCTTTTATCGAGGTTGGTGAATCGGTGCAAGAGCCGCTTAAGTACTACCATAACAATGTTTGCAATACGCAAAGTCTGCTCTCAGCAATGGAGGCGGTGGGGGTAGAGAAATTTATATTCAGCAGCTCTGCGGCAGTGTATGGAGCGCCTGAGAAGGTGCCGGTTACAGAGGATTCGCCAAAGAGGCCTGTCAATCCTTATGGGGAAACGAAGCTTGCAATTGAAAAGATGTGTCACTATCAAAGCGAGGCTGGGAAGCTGCGGTATGCGGCGCTTAGATATTTCAACGCGTGCGGTGCGGGCAATGACTGCAGGCTCGGTGAAGACCATCGGCCGGAATCGCATCTTATTCCGCGGACTATCAAAGCGGCGATGGGTAAATCCAGCGATGTGAAAATCTATGGGACGGATTATCCTACGGCAGACGGTACCTGCATTCGCGATTACATCCATATCGAGGACTTGTGCAGGGCACATCTGCTGGCGCTGAATAAGCTGAAAGAGGCGACAGAGCTTATCTATAACTTGGGCAACGGCAAAGGCTATTCGGTGAGAGAGGTAATCGAGACAGTCAAGAAGGTTTCGGGCAGGGACTTCAAGGTGACAGAGACGGAGCGTCGGCCGGGGGATGCGCCGATATTGACATCCGATGCTACAAAGGCGCAGACCGAACTGGGCTGGAAAACCGAATTTGGTGAGTTGGAAAAAATCATTTCAACGGCATGGGAGTGGCACAGCAAACATCCGGAAGGCTACGAATAACAATATACGCCAATGCAGACAAAGTGGACAAACGAAGATTATACATACGAACAGCTAATCCTGGCAGGTGATGTTGGGGGTACAAATACGAATATCGCCCTTGTAGGTCAAACCGGCGGTCGGTTTACCATTATTATGGAATGTGTTTTCAAAACCAGTGAGCTTGCCGGCCCGCTTGAACCGCTGAAAAAAACACTGAAGCAGGCCCAGAGAGACGATCCGCAGCTTGTGCCGAACCTTTGCTGTATAAGCGGCGCCGGGCCTGTTGAAAACAATTACTGTACACCTACAAACGTTCAATGGAATATTGACGGCGCGGAAATAGAAAAGACTCTGGGCATAAAGACACTCGTAATAAATGACTTCGTCGCTATAAGCTACGGTCTTGTTCTCTTGGATGTGAACAACCCGGCACAGATTACGAAACTGCCCTTTACCGATGGCACAATCCCCGCTCAGACTGGTCATACAATGGCGGTTGTCGGAGCGGGAACAGGACTTGGAGTCAGCTTCCTTGTGGAAAATGAGGGAAGATACAGAGCCTGGCCTTCCGAAGCGGGGCACATAGGCTTTGCCGCTTTCGATGAGGAAACCAGAGAACTGAAAGAATACGTGACCAGCCGGGCGGGCAGCCAGCCGGGAGTGGAACTTTTTGCCTCCGGCCAGGGAATTGCAAATATCTTCCATTATTTCAGGGATGTCAGGAAAATTCGGCTGGAAGGCATTTTAGCCGACATCGACCGGATGCCTGATACCGAAAAGCCGCCCATCATATCCGACAACGCCGAAAGGTGTGATGTATGTGGAGACATCATTAAGCTTTTTGTAAAGCTCTATGGAAGGTTCGCAGGCGACGTTTCAACATTCCTGCTTCCCACGATGGGGTTATATCTTGCCGGCGGTATTGCCGCAAAAAATGAAAGATACTTTCTTGAAGACAACCGCTTTATGCATTTTTTTGAACAGAACTACAACGCAAACATGCGCAGGGTCCTGAAATCCATACCAGTATACATAATCAGGGATTATGCTGTTTCGCTCTACGGTGCGGCTAACGCCGGCTGTTGTCTTACAGTATAGTACAAACCGTAAAACATTTTATTTTTGGAGGAACACAAATGACAGAAGGATTCATCGAACAGGCAAAAGAAGGCAAACCGGTATATATCACAGACGTAAGAAAGGCTTATGATAATCTGCAGCAGAAGCAGAAGCTCTCTTGCGTTTTGAATATGCTCGGAGAAAAACAGCGTCTTTTTGAAATCAATATGCCCTCTCTTGACGGCCTGGATAAGGAGGGAAAGGACTTTGTTAAATCTTACGCCTGGGCGGAAATCTATAACGTCTTAACTTCTCTCGGCGGCAAAAGTATGACCGTATATGTAGACAGGGCCAATAATTCCCTGCTTAAATTCGCCGAGGGACTTAATGACGTATTCGATATCGACAAATCCCGTGCAGACAGAAAAGGCTACGGCCGGGTCATCAATGTTATCGACAGGATGTTAGGTGCAATTTACCCGCAACAGGCCGGCAAAAAGCAGGTCAAATTCAGATTCACCGTTAAAGATAAATCTGAGATGCCCACTCTACCCGCAAAATCGGGTGATTCGAGCGGCGATACCGGAATCTTTAAGAAAGTCGCTGAAACCCTTGCCGGTAAGGTCATCTGTGGAATGGATATAGGCGGGACAGACATCAAGGTCGCTATGGCTGTTGACGGCAGGCTCTGCTGCCTGAAGGAATACGACTGGCTCCCGCAGGGCTTTGCATTAGCCAGGCAGCTGGTTGACCCGATTTGCATCCTTGTGAGACTTGCAAGGGCCAAAATATCTCTGGATGCCGATAAGTCTCTCTCGGCGGATGTAAAAGCTGAACTTGGCAAACAGCTTGAAAAAGCGATGCACAAGGAGGCTGCCTGCGACTTTATAGAAGAGGTTACAGATAAGGTGGAAAACGCTCTTAAAGGCAAAATAGTTGAGATTGATACCATCGGCCTGTGCTTCCCTGACGTTGTTGTTAAAAATAAAGTTGTAGGCGGTGAATCGCCTAAAACAAAAGGTATGAGAGAAAATCCCAATATCGATTACGAGGAAGAATTTGCGAAGATAACCAATCTGGATGAACAATTGCTGAAGCTTTGCAAAAAAGGCGGCGTCGTAAGAAACACTAACGACGGCCCGATGGCGGCCTTTACCGCGGCGGTGGAGATGAGCGCATCAGGTTCGGCCGAGCAGGTTAAAGACGGTATCTTCGCTCATACACTCGGCACCGACCTCGGTTCCGGCTGGGTGGATGAGGCCGGCCTGATTCCCGATATGCCGCTTGAGTGTTACAATATCATAATCGACCTGGGAAGTTTCCCTGAGAAAAAATATACGTCCAGCGATGCAAGAAGTCTCAATAACACTAACACAGCTTTGGCCGGTACATTACAACGATATACAAACCAGACAGGGGTATTTAGATTAGCGATAAAGAGTTTCCCGGAGAAAAGGCCGGACCTATATAAAGAATTATTTGATAAAGGGTTTTTAGCTGAAAAAGAGATGGATGGCCGAAAAATGCTCGTCGTTCCAGCCGAGCCAAAGGATATGAGAAAAGGGTTCCTGGAACATATGATGTCTCTGCCTGAAAGGGAAAAAGAGGAACTGACCAGTGAGATATTCAGACAGATTGGCGTCTTTTTAGCCGTAACCTGGAGCGAGACACAGAGGATCCTTCAGCCTAAGGCCAAATCGAGAATCCTTTTTGGAAGATTGGTCAAGAACAGTTACTGCTTCAAGTTAATGCAGGCCGGGGCAAAGAGCAGGCAAAGCGATTTGCAGCTTGACGTGGCCGACGCTGGGATGGCTAATACCGAGTTAATGAAACAGCTTGAAGCCGATGAATATTTTACCGTTGCCCAATTTGCCCAGGCTATAGGAGCCGTATATTACGGGAACCAGGGCTTGTTGACTTAAGGCTGTAATAAATACTGAATTAGCGGTTTTTCTGTTTCTCCTGTTCCGTAAGGACTTCGTTCAGTGACCCGCTGCGAAAGCCCTGCAAATCGACGGTTACATACTTAAAGCCGAGCGCTTTTAGTTTCTCTACTATCTGCGAGCGGTTCGGCTCGGACGTAATCTTTGCAAGGTCATTGGGCTGAACTTCTATCCGGGCAATTGTGTCATGGTGACGGACACGAAATTCGACCAGACCTAAACCTCTCAAAAACTCTTCAGCCTCTTCGATTTGCTTGAGCCTTTGCTCGGTGATTTCGAGGCCGTAGCTTATTCTGGAAGCCAGGCACGGCGAGGCTGGCAATTCGGCTGTGGATAAATTAAGCCGACTGCTTAATCGGCGGATGTTGTCTTTGGTTAATTTTGCCTCCATTAAAGGACAACGGACATTAAAGATTTTGGCTGCTCGATCGCCGGGACGGAAATCGTCTTTGTCGTCAAAATTACAGCCGCAAATAACATAGTTGAAGTTTTTCTCTTCGGCGAGACGTGCAAGGATTGTGTACAGGTGCGATTTGCAGTGGAAGCAGCGGTCGGCTTTATTGGCTGAATAGGCTGCGTCGCTCAATTCGGGTTGCTCAATCGTTTGGAGCTCGACGCCGAAGGTTTTAGCTATCTCGATTGCCTTTTTGTATTGGCTTTGTGGCAGCGATGGGCCTGCTGCGATGCAGGCCAGGACGTTTTTAGAACCGAGTGTATCAACAGCTACCTTCAAAAGAAAGGTGCTGTCAACACCGCCGGAATAGGCCACGAGGACTTTGCCAAACTTTTTGAGAGTTTGCTGAAGCGAATTGTGTTTTTCCTGGAGGTTCACACAGCCGATGGAGGGATTCGAACCCACAACCCCAGCTTTACGAAAGCTGTGCTCTACCATTGAGCTACATCGGCGCTGGTGTGTTATATGATACAGGTTGATTCGGGGATTGTAAAGGTCAGGCAGAATCGATTTATTCCGTCAGAAGACGCCGGATCTTCGATATTTACTATTTTGTAGTGGCTCTGAGGGGGATTCGAGAATCGACGGGTCCGTGATGTATTGACAATGCGGCGCGCAGTTGTTAATGTTTTTGTCATGAGTCGGGTTTTTCTGAACATAGCTTTCGGGTTTGTGATTATTTTGCTGGTGGGGCTGCGAATCAAGGCGGAAAGGATATCAGGGTCGAAAGGAGTCTGCGAGGTCGATGCGCAGCCGGTTTTCACACCGGCGATATCACAGCTGGCCTGGCTGCCGGGTGGCCGGGAAAAATCCAGCGACTTGTTTTTCACGGCCGTCGGCTTCAAACTGAAAATGAATCCGGGTGATTTTATTCTGTTGGGACCACAGAAGTATCTCAGGGACAAGACAACACTGGGGGGAGTGTTTTTCAGCGGGGCCGGACGCGAAGCAGCGGTCAGGACCTATTTGCTGGTTTGCGCAGACATAGTTGATTGAACTGTTAGCTGCCGATGTCAGATACGAGATACAAAAAACCAGATGCGGAATATCCGACTGTTACACTAACGCGATGCAGCGATTACGACGGGGGTAAAATTGCCGATTGCCTACGAAGGCATTTTGAGCTTCTTGGCGGCTTGGAAAAGTTCGTAAAACGCGGCGACAGTGTACTGCTGAAACCGAACTTCATCGCCCCCAAACCCAGACATTGCGCGACACAGACAGACCCCGCTATTATCATCGAGACAGCAAGGCTTTTGAAAGATTTTGGCGCAAGGCCTTTCGTTGCGGATTCACCGGCATGGGGAGATGTCTTTAGGTGTGTGGAGGCACTTAAGCTGGACGAAGCTCTTAAGAAATTATCCGTGCCCGTAAAAGAGTTGAACAAGCCAAGAAGCTGCTATCTGAGCAAGCGAAACCCAAAAGTAGGGATAAGTTCTGTGGCGCTGGATGCCGATGTGATTATAAATTTGCCGAAACTCAAATCGCATCAGCAGTTGACGGCTACCTTTGCTGTAAAGAATATGTTCGGGTGTGTCAGCGGGAAGAAAAAAGCGATATGGCATTTCACGAGAGGCAAAAACACGAACGAATTCTGCACATTGCTGCTGGATATATTCAGGTTTGTAAATCCCGTTGTAACAATTATCGATGCGGTTACGGTAATGGATGGCGGTGGTCCGATTACCGGCAGGGCGCGACCGCTCGGCTATATCTTAGCTGGAGCCGATGCCATCGCGTGTGAGATTGTCTGCTGCAAGCTGGTTAATATCAAGGCAGGCGATGTTGCTATTATCAAAACGGCGAGTCAGTTGGGCTTCGGCTGCACTGAGGCGGAAAAGATAAAAATCCTCGGCGATGATTTTACGGTGTGCACCGACTTTGAGCTTCCGGACCCGGTTCCGATACGATTTTCGCTGCCGCACGTCTGCAGAAGCGTTGCCAAGCAGATGGTACTGCTCGGCAGCGCCGGAATAAAAAGGCTGTGTGGACGCTAATTCAGCTTGCTTTGGAAATCGTCTTGACAAATTGTGCCAAAAGTAGTTATTTAACGGTTGTTGTAGGAATTTCGGGGCCGTAGCTCAATTGGATAGAGCATCGGACTGTCGATCCGAAGGTTGCGCGTTCGAGTCGCGTCGGCCTCGTTGCTTAAGATTAGGGCCAGTAAGCACTTATGTTTGCCGGCCCTTTTTGTTAAACCCTCGAAGATGCCATTTTCACCAATTTTCGACTCATAGGCTCGCTCCTCTCAGGCTGTTTTGACAACACTTTTGCGGCAATTCCCGGCTGACCTGATGGGCGGTTGATGAAGGGCTTAATTTGGTAACATTTTATAGGTCGTTGGTAGCAGTTTTGATTAAAGCTTTGATTACTTACTTGATGGGTTCAGGTAATTTAAGGCAACTGGGTAATATCCGAGCCGGTAATCTTTTAAGCGCGAAAAAAAACAAAAAAATGCAAAGTACCACTCCTAATAGGCCGAAATTGTCTGTGTGAGTTCTTAGTAAAATAAACACCGATTTAAAGTTCTGTAGTGTGAGAGGAAAGAGGGAACAAAATGGAAAAAGCAAAGTTGCTAAGCACTATCGAATTGCCAAGAAGTTTTACAGATGTTTTATATCTAACAAATCGAGACCAAGCGCCCAGTGAAGTAAAGCGACTTTTGAAGCAGAGGAAGCTCTCTTTCAAAAAGATGCCAATAGACGCATTTCCTCAGATACGTGAGCGTCTTGATCTGATCGGAACCGTGATTATCGATGCAGAAGATTTGGACATGTCACAGCAGCAGAAATTAGCCCGAATAATCGAATCACTTGAGACGGAAAATATCGGTGTGATTTTGCTCACCAGCCGAGTGGCATTGCCCGTAAAAAGTTTTTCTTTAGCCCCATCAAAGAGCAGTTTTTCGATGGGAGGCACTATGGAATCGGTTTCCATAGATGAGCTGTGGGTTAGAGTCAGCGTCAATCTTGCATACCGTAAGAAAAGTGTTGGAATGGCTGTAAAACCTGCGGTGCCACCAAAACAGGTACAAACAATTGCCAAGAATAAACTGGCCGAGCAACTTACTATGACAGGAGCCCTGGTTGACAATCTGGCGGAACAGCTTCGTCTGGCTGGTCTTGTTCAGCAGGATTTTTTGCCCACTCAACTGCCCAATCGGGATGAAGTGCGATGGGCTACAGTTTTCTTGCCCGCCGAGTGGGTCTCAGGCGACATTTATAATATAGTGCGCATCGACGAACAGCACATAGGGTTCTATGTAGCTGATGTAGTTGGCCATGGGATGCCTGCGGCGCTGCTAACAATTTTTGTAAAACAGGCTCTGGTTATGCGAGAGACTATTAAAAATCATTACTATATATATTCACCGGCGGATGTTATGAAAAATCTTAATGTGCGGATGGCTGCACAGAAACTCTCGGGCTACCAGTTTGCAACGTGTTGTTATTGCTTACTTAATATTAAGACGCTCCAGCTAACCTTTGCTCGTGCAGGACATCCCTATCCAATTCTTATCAGGGCAGGGGAACAGCCGCAACGATTGGAAATAGAAGGTTCTTTGCTGGGAATTTTTGGAGAGGCTGAATATGTCCAAGAGAGTATACAACTCCAGCAGGGTGATAAATTACTGTTGTACTCCGACGGATTAGAACCATTTATCAGCAGTTTTGATGACAAAGGTGATTTTAATTTCAGCAAGGAATTTTACGAAATCGGAGATTTTCCGATTGTCGAGATGATGGGCAAATTCAACACACTTGCGCAGAATCGCAAAATCGCTCCATCTGAAATTGATGATATTACAATGGTTGGGCTTGAAATACTTTAGAAGGATACAAGCAAGTAATGATAGCGAATTTTTACACGATACAGCTTTTACTGCTTTTTTGTTTAAACTGGTTCAAACTTGTGACGATATAGCAGTTGAAACATATGAAAGCCCTGTTAATTTAGATGAGGAGATCGAGATGGGGATTCAGAATTGGTCCGAAGATACAATTTTTGTTGACTTGCACCGGGAACCCACGATGAGAGACGAGTTGAAAACCGTCACCGACATCGTCCATGACAGAGGTGATTGTAATGTGATACTTGATTTTTCTGCCGTTGATATTATAACATCTTCAAGTCTTTCGGCACTGCTGAAATTGCGCCAGTCATTAGCCGATAATGGGCATCGACTTATTTTTTGCAACATTCAAGCCTTCACCAAAAAAGCTTTTGAGGTAACCGGTCTTGATGGAATTTTTGAACTTGCTGACGACAAAGACGTTCTCTTCGCAAATCTTCAATCTTTGGAAAAAGGCGAATCAATCCCTGAGAAGGTACATAGCTAAAGCCTATGGGTAGAGCTATTTGTTTTCTTTGATGCCAACTTGTAATCCCTTTTAGGTTCTTGGCAGCGTGAAATACTTACGCTGCCATCTTTGCATAAACGATAAAATCTGAACAGGATGCTAAATTTTTCGAGCAAATTTCCCAAAAACCTAAAAGGGATTACTAAAGAGTTAGCAAAACCTGCCAAGAAAGAAAGCTGCAAAACTGCGTAATGCTACTGCCACATTAATTTGACAGCCAACTCCTCTTATCAGCGTCTATCTGCCGATTCAGATTAGAGTTCGTTCTATAAGAAACTCGGATTCGCAGTTTTCTGGAGCAGTTGAAAATCCCGCCGATTTCGTAAATGACTTGCCCTATACCCTATAAAAATGCCTGGGTGGAAAAGATTACCAGCTTTATATTTAAGCAGAAGCGGTAAAGGTTTCTTGTTTAATGCTGTTTACTATGCTCGGATAACCCTATAATTTTTTGCTTTTAGCGTTTTTTACTGTATACTTTAATAAAAGGCATACATAGAAAAAGGGGGGTAATACTCACTTTCGAGTTTCTTACCGTCATGATAAGTTAGTTAAAAACGAGACATTCGTAGGTTGTGTGCCTGCGATTTATTGAGAAGAATATCTGGTAAAATAGCAACTGGAGGATAAAGAATGAAGCTTATACAGGATACCCGCAGCGTCGGGACCCCCCCCCCTCATTTTGGTGAATTCCTTGCCTCTAAGGGATTATTGACCACTCAGAAATTAAGCGAAGCGTTAAAGGAGCAGCGTGCGCATGGTGGCCGACTTGGCGAGGTACTACTTCGACTGAAGATGCTAAATGAGGAGGACATTGCTTTTGCTTTGGCTGAATATCTCTCATTGGAGTGCTACAGCATCGACAATGTTAGCGGGATAGATATGAACATCGCGCGTCTGTTGCCTGAAAGCGTAGCCACGCGATTTTGCCTTGTGGCGATTGGTGAGGTAGATAATAAAGTTATTGTTGCGATGGCTGACCCACTTGACGTCGTTGCAATAGATACAATCACGCTGAAGATAAAACGTCAGATTAAAGTAGTACTTGCTTCACCTAAAGAAATTCGTCAGGCGATAGAAGTAATCTATCACGGCTCCGACATCGAAGAACAGCACCTTCGTGATCTTGTAGAACTTGAAGTTGAGACCGAAAAGAGCCGGAAGGATGAGCTCGAAGATGAAGAGGTCGACAGCAAAGAAGCTGCCACAAAAGCACCTGTAATTCGTTTTGTGGACCTGCTACTAAGCCATGCGGTCAAAAGCAGAGCAAGTGACATTCATATTGAGCCGCAGGAAGATTCGGTCGTGATTCGGATGCGAATTGACGGTATGCTTCGGGATATGGTGCCGCCGCCCCAAAAGATGCGGTCGGCGATAACTACCAGGGTAAAGATTCTATCAGATATGGATATTGCCGAGCACAGGCTGCCGCAGGATGGTCGATTCAAAATGAAAGCGTCCGGCAGAGATATAGATGTGCGGGTTTCGGCGATTCCAACGATATACGGCGAAAAAGTGGTGATGCGAATCTTGGACGCATCAGGAGTATCCCACGACCTAAACCAACTTGGGTTTGGAGATAAACTCCTTGAAGAGTTTAAAATCGTATTGTCCCAACCGCACGGCATCATAGTTGTAACCGGCCCAACCGGCAGTGGTAAAAGTACGACGTTGTACTCGGCGTTAAATTATCTGAAAAATCCGACGAAGAATATTACAACGGTCGAAGACCCTGTCGAGTACCGCCTTGCGGGGATTAACCAAATTCAAGTCAAACCAGAAATCAGTCTTGATTTTGCATCATGCTTGCGAGCAATTTTAAGACAAGACCCAGACATAATTCTAATAGGTGAAATCAGGGACAAAGAAACGGTTGAGATCGCAATAAAAGCGTCTTTGACCGGCCATCTGGTGTTGAGTACGTTCCATACCAACGATGCCCCCAGTGCGATAAGCAGATTTGTCTATATGGGTATTGAGCCGTATTTGTTGGCTTCGACATTGAATCTGATTATTGCTCAGCGGCTGGTAAGAAGGATATGCGAGCATTGTAAAGAGCCCGTTGAACTTAGTGAAGAAGTTCTCAAACGTTTGAAGCTTGCCCCCGAGCTGGCCAAAAACTCTGTCTTTTACCATGGCCGGGGTTGCAAGTGCAAGGCCTGTGGAGGGACAGGTTACTCGGGTAGGTTGCCCGTATTTGAGTTCTTGGTTATTGATAACGATATTCGGGAAAAGATCATTACTGGTGGCAGCGAATCGCAAATAAGAGCGATGGCACGTCAAAAAGGATATAATGAGTTACTTGAAAGTGGCGTGAGTAATATGTTAAAGGGTTTAACTACTGCTGAAGAGGTTCTTAGCGTAACGTTTA
>Ga0114918_10004262_pt1 | contig 12467 bp, 13 predicted proteins | sample LantaG_FD_87015 | JGI IMG/M metagenome (GOLD analysis project Ga0114918, IMG submission 87015) | Deep subsurface microbial communities from Baltic Sea to uncover new lineages of life (NeLLi) - Landsort_02402 metaG | ecosystem: Environmental > Aquatic > Marine > Oceanic > Sediment | place...
CTCCTCCCCCTCCTCCCCCTCCTCCTCCTCCTCCCTCTCCAAAGAACGGAGGAGAAAAGAAGGCCTCGCTCTTCGCGGCCCTGGACGCCACCCTCGGGGCCCAGCTCGCCCCCCTCCGCCTCCCCTCGGCCTCGGCGACGGGCAAGGAGACTGACGCGCCGCTGTCCCTCGCCAGGCAGGTCGCCGCCCTCCTGGGGGCGCCCGCCTTCGCCGCGGGCGTCAGGAGGGCGATGAGCTCGGCCGGGTATCCCTTCGACGACGTTGTGGTGTTGGCCGTGGACGTCGGGGAGGGGAGGGTGGCCCTGGTCGGAGGAGGCGGCGGAGGGGGTGGCGGCGGCGAGGCGTCCTCTGCTTCGTCCCCCTCCGCTGCTCCCGTCGCGCCGTCCACGTCCTCGGGCCCCAAGGCAGCAGCCGCTCCTGCGAACTCCACCTCCTCGCTAGATCTGGAGGCGTCCTCGAGGCCGAGGCCGAAGGCTGTTGCCGCGGCTGTCGGGGCGGCGGCGGCGGGCATCGTCGCTGCCTTGGCCGTGGGTGAGTTTTTTTTTTTTCCTATCTTGATTTTTCTCTCTCTCTCGAAAAACGAAGAAGAAGATGAAGAAGATTCAGTTTTCCGCACCCCCTCCTCCTCCATGACAAACTCTTTTAAAAAAAAAACAGCTTCCTTCGCCGCCGCCTCGGTCATCAAGAAGAAAAAGGCATCGCAAAGCAGCTTCGAGAGGGCTAAGGCCGCCGGGATCCTCTCCGAAGACGGAGACGAAAGTGGCAGCGGCAGCAGCGGCGAGAGCGGGAGCGAGAACGCCGCCGCTGCTGCTTCCGCGCTCCCCGAGGTGACAAAGGACGACGTGCTGCGGATGATGCAGGAGCGGAAACAGGAGAGGAAGCAGCAGCAGTTGCAACAGCAGCAGCAGCAGCAGCAGTCGTTGGAGGCTGCCGAAGCGGCGGCAGCAGAGAGCGCAGCTCCTGCTTCCGCCGCCGCCGCCGCTTCCGCCGTTTCCGAGCGCCGAGCGGCGCTCCGGGACAGCACCGCGACCATCGCCGCCAAGCGCGCCCCCATCTTTCCCCCTCCCCCTCCGCCCTTCCGCCTCTCCTCTTCCTCCTCCTACACCTCGCGCTTCTTCTCCCAGCCTGTAGACGCAGCCTCGGACGCGGGGACGGACTCCGGCCTCGCGGAAGACCCGCGGGTCGCCGCGGTGCTCTCGGCAGCGGCGGCGAGGGCTGCGGCGAGAGGGGCCGACTCCCTGGGAGACGAAGGAGGGGGCGCCGCCGCAGGGGGATCCCCCTCTCCTTGGTGCTGCAGGCCCGGCCGCATCGTCGGAGGCGGCTGCCTCGGCGGCGGCGGCGGCGGCGGCGGCGGCGGCGGAGGTGGAGGAGGAGGAGGGGGAGGAGGAGGAAGGGCGAGAGGGGGGAACGGCAGCGGCAGCAAGGCCGCCTTTGTGGCCGTCGAGCGCCTCGGGAGGAGGACGGTCGCGGCGCGCGAGGTGGCCGGGTCCGGCGCCGCGGCGGCCGCGGCCTCGGCCGCCTCGGGGGACGGCGTGGTGCTCAAGTTCTTCCCGGCGGTCGCCCGACCGGGAGGAACGAGCGGCGGCGACGACGGCAGCGGCGACGGCGGCACGGTCGGCGGAGGGGACGGGGCCGCGGACGCCGAGGTGGAGCTGCTGAGGGCCTGCGGGGGGAGCGCGGGCGACGACACGAGCGGCGGCGGCGGCGCGGGGAGGGAGGGCGGCGGCGCGTCTGCTCCCTCCTCCCGTTCCCCCCGCCCGCCGCTCGCGCGCCTCGTCGCGGACCTGCCCGCCTCCGGGGACCTCCCTCGAGCCCTGGTCGTCGAGAGGGGGCAGTTCACCCTCGCGGACTGGCTTGCAGCCGCCGCCGCGGCCGCCGCCACCGCAGCGGGGAGCGGCGTCGAGGCCAGGAGGAGCGGGCCTCCTCCTCCGAGCGCCGCCGCCGCCGCCGCCGCCGCCCTCGCCGCCGCCGCTTCTTCCTCCTCCTCCCCCTCCTCCCCCTCCTCCCTCTCGACCTCCTACACCGCGGCGTGCCTGATCGAGGTCGTGGCTGCCCTGCACGAGGCAGGGGTCGTGCACAGGCTGCTGGAGCCCAGGAGGTTCGCCTGGTTCTCGTCGCCCCCTCCCCCACGGTCCTCTTGCGGAGGGAACGACGGCGGAGGGAACGGCAGCGACGGCAGGAGGAGCGTGGTCAAGGGCCGCTGGAAGCTCGTCTCCGCCGCCGGCTGCGCCGCGGACGGTGCCAGGGTGCAGCCCGCTCTCGGGCAGCTCCGCTTCGCCGCCCCGGAGGTCGTCGCCGCCGTCGCGGACGGGGGGGGAGGAGGCGCGCCTTCGCCAGCCTCTCCCTCGCCGACGGCGCCGTCCAAGGGCCGAAAGAGCCCCAGAATCAGGGCTCTGCGGTCCGCCGACTCGTGGAGCCTCGGGTGCCTGCTCTTCGAGCTCCTCGCCGGAAGGCCCGTGTTCGCTCCGAGCGTCGGAGACGCCTCGGTCGTCGCGGCTCTGCTGGGGAAGGAGAGGCTTCCTTGGGAGGAAGGAGAGGGAGGAGGGGAGGAGGAGGAAACGGGGGGAGGAGGGAAGCGGAAGAGCTCGCTGTCGCTGCTTCTGCGCAAGAAGAGGCGATCTTCTCCCTCTTCTTCTTCTCCCTCTTCTTCTGCTCTCTCTTCCTCTTCTCCCTCTTCCTCCTCTTCTTCGTCCTTCTGGTCCGCCCTCGACGGTGCCGACCCGCGCTTCAAGGAGCTCGTCAAGGGGATGCTCCAGCGGGGCCCGAGGGACAGGACGGGGGTGCGGTGGGCAGCGAGGTCGGCCGTCGTCGTCGAGGCCCTGGGCGTCGGCGGGAAGAGAGGAGGAGGAGGAGCAGGAGGAGGAGGAGGAGGAGGAGCAGGAGGAGGAGGAGCGGGAGGAGCAGGAGGAGGAGGAGCGGGAGGAGGCAGAGCAGGAGGAGGAGCGGGAGGAGGCAGAGCAGGAGGAGGAGGAGGAGGAGGAGGAGCAGGAAAAGGAGGAGCAGGAGGAGGAGGATGAGAAAGGAGGAAGAAGGGCGACAGCAGCAACGAGGCTGCTGCCGCTTCTGAGCCTTCGCCGCCGTAGCCGTCCAAGAGGAAAAAAGAAACGAGAGGGTGCGAGGTGATGGTGTCTTTTTTTTATCTGACTTGCAAGAGTCCAAGTGCGTGCGTTTCTCAATTTACCTTTCCAAATTTGCAGACAAAAAAAAGGGAGCGAGGGACAAGACGAACCCCTTTCAGATGCGCGGGGGAGCCCTGGACCGGGCCGCGGGAGCCGCACGAGACGGCAGCGCTTTCGGCACGGCGACGCCCCCCGTGGCCCGTTTCGCCGCTTTCCGGGGAGCGGGCAGAGCCGCCGCTTTCGGAGGAGGAGGAGGGGGAGGAGTCTGCTTCCTCTTGCGCGCTGTCGTTGTCGCCGCCGCCGCCGCCGCTTTCGGCGCCGGCCTCGTCCCTTCTTCCTCCTCCTCCGTCGCTTCTTCTTCCTCCTCCCCCCCGCCGTCGCCGTCGCCGTCATCCGCCTTCTTCTGGACCCCCGGGCAGAACGCCGTTGTCCTCCCCCCGACCTTGATCCAGCTTATCCCGTGCCCCCCGTGCGTCTTCTTCTTGTGGGCCCCCTTCTCGTCCCAGCGCTGGTGGAAGATCCACTCCTTGGGGAACAGCGCCGGGTCGGCCCCGGCGGCGCAGGCAGTCTCGGCGACGGAGCGGAGGGAAACGGAGAGGCGCTCGATTTGGCTCGGGGAGAGCTGGCCCGAGCGGGCTTCGGGGTGGATCCGGGCGGCGAAGAGGACCTTGAAGAGAGGGTTTTATGTTTCTTTTTCTTTTTCTTTTTGAAAAAAGGTGAGTCGTCTTTTTCTGCCTCCCTCTCTCCCTCGCTTTCTTCTCGCAATCCCTTCTCTTTCCCCCGCCCCTCCCACCGCACCTCATCGGCGACCCAGTTCCCGACGCCGGCGAGGAACGACTGCTCCATGAGCACCGTCTTCAGCGCCCGCCCCGCCTTCCCCTTGTTGACTTTCCCGAGCGCCTCCGCGAGGTCTCGCGGCGACAGGGGGTCGTTGAGGACGTCTCTGCCCGCGGGGAGTCTCGCGGCCACCGCGGACGCGGGCCGCACCAGCTGCACGCGCCCGAACCTGCGCGGGTCGCAGAAGGCGACCCTGACGTCCCCGGGGGACAGGGAGAGCTCGATCTTGCAGAAGCGCGGGGGCCACTGAGGTCGGGGAGGGGACGCGGAGGCTCCTGCTGCTGCTCCCTCCCCTTGCTCTCCTTCTTCTTCCTCGGCCTTTCGCGCGCCGCCGCCCTCGTTCACGTAAGCCACGCGCTTGGCGCCCCGGACGGGGAAAGAGCCGGTCATGCCGAAGTGGAGCATGAGGGCGGCCGACGACGGCGACGAAGACGAAGAGGAAGGGGGCGGCGACGAGGCCTTTGGCGCTGCTTTTCCCTTTTTTCCTTTGTCGCTGCTGCTGCCACCGCCTCCTCCTCCCTGCTCCAGCTCCAGCCAGAGGTTTTTGCCGTGCCTGCGGGCCGCGGTGACCTTTTTTCCGACGAGAGCGGAGCGCAAGGACTCCGGAGAGGCGCCGGCGAAGATTTCTGGGGGGGGTAATGGAAGAAAGAGGTCGAGGGTTGAGGTTGAGGCACGAGGTCATCGCCACCATCGTCGTCGCCATCGATCGGGAGCCGATCAGGCCAAAAAAGAAAAAGCTCACTCTCGTCCTCGACAGCATTGACTTGGACGATCGTCTTGCCGACGAAATGATCCTCGGCGATCTGCCTGGCTGCCTCGACTTCGGGGAGCTCTGGCATAATGATGCGCGCGACTAGAGAGGATGAGAGAATACGGAAGAGAGAGCGAGAGTTTGAAAGAAAAAAAACGGAAGAGTGAAAAGAGGAAGAATTTTTTTAAATGACAGGAAAAGTTAAACACGAAAAATCTCTCTCTCTCTCTCCCTCTCTCTCTCATTCACTCGCACAAGGAGCGCGCCAGGTAAAATTGGTGGTGGGTGGTGGTGGTGATGGAGGGGGAAACGCAAGTGATTGGAATAGGGGGGGGGGGGGGGGGGGGGGAGGGGCACGAAGAGAGGCGAACTCGCTTCTCAACTCCCCCTTCTCACGATGCCGCCGAAGCCTCCGCCGCCGCCTTGGGCCCCTTGCCGATCTTCGCGGTCAGGTCCACGGGCCCCTGAGCCGCGTGCGGGTGCTCGGAGCCCTTGTACACCTTGAGCTGCCTGAACAGCTCGTTGCCCAGCTTCCCCGAGGGCAGCATCCCGCGCACGGCCCGCTCGACGACGCGCTCCGGGATCCGCGCCTGCAGCTGCCTAAACGTCTCCTGCTTCTGCCCGCCGGGGCGGCCAGAGTGCCTGTAGTACAGCTTCTGGTCGGCCTTGCCCCCGGAGACCTCGACCTTATCGGAGTTGACGACGACGACGTAGGCGCCGGTGTTCATCGAGGGCGTGTAGAGCGGGCTGTTCTTGCCCCTCAGCACGCCGGCGACGAGCGTCGCGAGCCGGCCAAGCGTCGCGCCCTCGGCGTCGACGATGTACCACCTCTTGGCGCCCTTGAAGGTGTCCCCGGCCCTGGGGTAGTAGGTCTGGTTCCAGAGGTCTGCGCCGAGGTTGGCCGGGGTGGCGACGGCGGCGACGGCGGAGGCGGCAGCGACGTCGGAGGCCGCGGCGACGGGGACTGAGGAGGTTTTGAGGAGGGGGAAAAAGAGAAGGGGGTCGAGAGGGGTGAGCCGTCAGAGGAAAAAAAAACGCGCGCTGGAAAGAGCGGGAGAGATCGCGCGCATTCGGCGCCTGAACGAGCCTCCATCGTCGCCTTTTCGGCGCAGCAGCACGCGGACAGGCACGAAGCAGAGCCCTTGCCGAGTGGAAGAGGAGTTTGGATGTAAACACAACTCGAGCGCGCCTCTAAAACAAGAGAGAAGATCGAGAAAACGAAGACGAGAAAAAAAAACGCACCAACAACGGCGGCGGCGGTGGCGACGGCGCGGCGAGCGACCGGAGCGGCGGCAGCAACGCGAGCAGAGGTCGTCGCCTGTTTTTCGGGTTTTTTTGGTTTTGATTGGGAAGGACGAGTGACGTGAACATCAAGATGTGACGCTCTCAGCGAGACGAACGAGCCCGTGCGAGCTGGCGAAGAGGGCCGAGTCCTCCATCGCCGCTGTCGTCGTGGTTCGACGAAATCGCCGACTTCGACAACACGGCGGCTGCAAGGCTCGGATGTCGAGGTGGAAAAACGGTGTCGTGCGCCTCTTTGATGGCCTTTTGGAGCAGTCGGTTCTCTTGAGAGGCACGAACAGGCCGTGCTTTTCCTCGCCGAGTTGGCGTCGCGGAAGCACAAGGGCTCGAGCTCGAGCGCGAGCGAGGGGCGTCGAAAGAGGTCTTCAACGCCGACTAGCTCCAAAAAGCCAAAGAGAGAAAAAGCATTCTTCCCCTCTCGTCTCTTTCTCTTTACCTCTCGGCGGACGCAGGGCGCCGTGGTCGACGCGGTAAGAGAGGCACCGCGCATCCTGCTACAGGTAAAAGGGCGCGAAAAGAGTGCCGGGAAGAGGGGAGCGCGGGGGGGAAAGGGGTGGGGAAAGAGAGGAGAATTTGCTCTCTGCTCTCTTCTTGCTCTGCTTTTGGTTTTCGAGTAAGTGTCGAGGGCTTGTGCACTTTCGCTCGACCCGACACGATTCGACTCGTCGGGGGGGAAAAAGGGAAAAAAAAGAAAAAACTTCCAAAAAGGAGGAGCCATGTCGTCAGTTCGCCGCTCCTCCCCTCGCCGTGGAGGCACGGCCTCCAACGACCTGCGCGCGAGGCCCGGGCAAGCAGACGCCTCGGTGAGTTTTGACGGTTTTGGTTTGCTGCTTCAGGGGGGAGAGAAGAGGGCAAGAGAAGAGAAAAGAGCGATGAAGGGAGAGAAGCGGCGACACCGACGACGACGATGACAAAAAGACTCTTCAAGCCCGCCTCGCACGCCTCTTGTGTCTTTATCGTGACCACCAAGGCTGCCTCGTCGAAGCATCATCTTTGTCTGAATTCACTCGGGCATAAGAAACTTCTTCAAAGGCCGCGCCGAGGGAGTGTCAGGCGGCGACGTTTTCGAGTCGATGGAACGAAAAAGGAAGAAAGAAAAAAAAACCGTTTGCGCTCTTCGTCTCTTTCGAAAAGATGGAAGCCGGCCCTCCGTTGAGCGCCTCGAGTCCCCCTTGGGGCGCTCTCGCGCCTCCGTCGCAGTGCGCTCTGGGCTCACTTTACCCCACGCCTGTGGGGTTGAGAATGGGAGAAAGAGAGCTCGGAAAGCGGGGAGAGAGGGGGGGTGTTTTGAGAGTTGCGATCGCGGCGACGAGAGAGCGAGAGAGCGAGCGAGCGGAAAAAGGGAGACCTCTTTTTTCTTTTTCTTTTTCAACCTCCTCCTTCTCACCCCCGCTGGAAACAAAAAAAACGCCCCCCTTCACCCCCCTCCCCCCTCCTTCTCTCCCCCCCACCCCCCCACCCCTCTCTTTCTACCCATGTGCACCAACCAGGCCCTGTCCAAGAAGAGCGACGACGCCTCCCGCAGGGCCTCGTCGCACTCGGGCCCCCCTCCCTCCTCCGTCGCCCGCTTCTCGCGCAAGGCCGTCGCCGACGCGGCCGCCTGGGCGGGCAACATCTCGAGCTCGGTGCTGATCATCTTCGTCAACAAGTACCTGATGGGCAGGAAGGGCTACGACTTCCACTACGGTGAGTTTGGTCGGCAGTCAGTCAGCCAGTCCCTGCTTTTTTTTTTTTTTTCGTGGAGAAGGGGGAGAGAAATGAATGAGAGACAACGGGGAAAGAAAACTCAACCCTTTTTCCTCCTCTCCCCCCCCCCGGAAACCACCAAACGAAAAAACTCCTGAACTTCCAGCGACGACCCTCTGCGCCCTCCACTACCTCGCCTGCACCGCCTCGACCCTCGCCCTCAACGCCGCGGCCGGCACCAAGCGCGTCCGCATGCCCTCGCTTGACCTGCTGCTGTTCATGCTGACGGCCGACGCGTCGATCGTCTCGCTCAACCTGTCGCTGATGCTCAACCCCGTGGGATACTACCAGGTCGCCAAGCTGCTGATCATCCCGTTCGTGTGCCTGGTGGAGAAATTTTGGTTTGGGAGGAGATTCTCGGCCGGGGTCGTGGCCTCGGTCGCGACCGTCGCCGTCGGCGTCGCCGTCGTGACGGTGACCGACCTCTCGCCCTCCTCGGCCTCTTCCTCCTCGGCTGCTGCTGCCGCCTCCGGGGGCCTCTTGGGGACCTCCATCGCGGCCGTGTCCGTGGTTACGAGCGGGATGCAGCAGATCCTGTGCCGGAGCATGCAGCAGAAGCACGGGCTGACGCCGAACGAGCTGCTCTCCAACACGGCACCGGCGCAGGTGGGTCTCGTCGAGTTTTTTTTTTTCGGTTTCCTTTCGACCTCGTTGCTTGTAGACCGGCCGAGAAGCCGCTGCTCTTCTCCGGCTGCCTCCTGCCTCTGCCGCCGCTCCTGCATCTGCAGCAAGGGAACGCGCAGAGAAGACGCGGAAGAAAAGCAGGCGAAAAGAGACAAGAAAAAACGAAAAAGCAACTCAACTCTCAACCTCTTTCTCTCACCTCTTCATCTCCGGGGAGGGGGGAAAAACACCAAAAACTCTAGGCCTTCTCCCTACTCGCCATGGGCCCCTTCCTCGACAGGTACATCACGGGCGACTGGGTCCACACCTACGCCTGGTCGCGGGCCTCTGCTTTCCTCGCCGTCGCTTCCTGTATCGCGGCCGTCGGGGTCAACGTCTCGCAGTTTGCCTGCCTGGGGCGGTTTTCGGCCGTTTCTTACCAGGTTTTGGGACATTCCAAGACGATCACGGTGCTAGTCGGAGGGTGGGCAATCTTCGGGGACGTCATCACGGCGAGGCAGGCCCTGGGGATGCTGCTCGCGGTCGCGGGGATGGTCGGGTACGGCGTGGCGAGCTCTGCTGCTGCTGCTGCTTCGACTCCCGCTGCTTCCTCTGCCTCCGCTGCTGCTGGAGCTTCTTCCTCCGCAGCGACGACAGCAGCCGCTGCGGTCGCCGCCGCCGCTGCTGCCCTCGCCGGCGGCGGCGTTTCCAAGGCAGCGAGCCCCTCGGGCAGCAACGGCAACAGAGGCACCTCTGCCGACGGCGAGGGCTTTGGCGGTTCGTCGTCGAGGTCGCCCAAGCTGAGGGCGGGCGGGGGGCTCCTGCCCGCCGACGCTCACGGGGCGGCGCTGAGCCCCGGGCAGAGGATCAGAGCTGCTGTGTAGACGGCAGAGAGAGAGAAGAGAGAGAGAGAGAAGAGAGAGAAAATGAACGAAAAAAACTCAAAATGCTTGCTTTTTTTTCTGTTGCCACTTTTTTCCCGGCTTCCAGTAATCAAATTTCGAAAAGCGACGTCCCGCAGCAGAGCCTCCTAGATACCAGGGAAAGAGGGAGAGAGAGGGAAGAGGCGGGGTCTGTTTTGTTAAGTGCTGAGAAAGAGTTTAAAATCTCAACCCTTTCTATCCTCGGCAACACAAAACGAGGGTTGGGTTTGCAAGACCTGCGCAAGGAAAAAACTCTCTTGCTTCTTTTGTTTTCTGATTTCCCCCCTCTTTCTTGGACTTTCAAGTAACACGTCAGTAAAACGGCGAAAACAGCTACGAGTAGAACATAAACACACACGTTCTCGAGAGAGAGAGAAAGAAGGAGAAGAGTCGGCCGCACTAGTCGCGGACACAAAAAATCTCCTCTTTTCCGTCCCGTTTCGCTCTCCCTTTTCACTCTCCGAGTGAAGCAAACGAAGAGAGAGAGAGAGAGATAGTCGCTCTACACTAGCCATCTAGTACTTGCCGGCGTACGCGCCTGTTGAGAGGAAGCATTTTTGTTGTTGTTGTTGTGCAGTCGAGGTGGAAAAGAGAACGAGTGAGATACGAGTTGTTGGGCACCCTTTCTCGAGTGCCGGTCGTCGTCGTCGAGTTATGAAAAAAAAAGGGGGGGGAGTAAAGGAAAAGACTTGCCTGCCTCCCGCTGCTCCGCCCACTTCTCGAGCCACTCCGAGGGGCAGATCGAGCGGTACGCGCGCTGGTACTGTTGTTGTTTGCGTTGTCGTTGTTGTAGAATAGAGAGAAGAGAAAGGGAGGTGAGTTTTTTCCTCCCTCGGGTCTTCTTCTTCTTCTTCTTCTCTCTCTCCCCCAAGAAATTCCAAAACCCAAAAACCACGAACTCACGAATTTGCACTCCTCGTCCTCCTCGCCCTTCTGCGCCACGCATCGGTAGTACTCGTTGTACCGCGTGTAGCAGTGCCTCGACTGGTTGGTCGCCGGGAAACGCGCGTCGTGCGGCGACGTCTGGACCTTGACCTCGACCGCCGGGGCGGCTTCGGCCTCGGCGGGCTCTTCGTCGTCCGCGGAGACGGCTTCCTCGACGGCGTGGACGACGGCGTCTTTCACGTCCTCGACGGCGTCCTTGATGGCCTCGACGGCGTCCTTGACGGCCTCGGCGGGCGAGGCCTGTCGTTGGTTGGTGGTTTGTGGGGCGGAGGGAAGGGAGGGGGGATGAGAGAAGAGAGAGGTCGAGAAAGAGAAAAAAAAGAGGAAGCGACTTTGTCTTCCTTTGCCGATTTCTTCTCTCTCTGCGGCCTCGCTCTTTTTCTTTTTTCTCCCCTTTCGTGTACAAGCGCGTCGCCACTCTCGGCAGTGAGAGGAGGAAAGGGGTTGAAGAACAGATCGCAGAAGAAGAGAGAGAGAGAGAGACAGAGAGAGAGAGAGAGGGGAAGAGGAGAAAGAAAGAGCATGGAAGAACCAAAAGGAAAAAAAGGGCGACAGCGCAACTGAAGGGGGCGGAATGGAATCTCGTGCCCGCAAGCACTGTTCTGCATCGTGGCTCAACAAGCAACCACGCAGTTGCCCGAGAGCACATCGTGCCGCGCTCGATGGCGTCGAGAAAAGGGCGAGGAAAGGCGAGGAAGGAGAAGAGAGGCGCGCGCGGAATCACTGTCGCCGCAGCCGCAGCCGAGCGAGAGAGTTTTTTTTTCTTTTTTTCCGTCGTCGTCCATCGTCGGCGGTGAAGAAAGCGAGCATCTTCCCTCTCCTCGTCGCTGCCAACGTTGCAGCTGCTTCGTCATCCACGGGGGTGCACGTACCGCCACGATCTCCGGCTCGCAGTGGGAGACGGAGTTGCCCATGACTGTGCTGCTGTGAAGAGAGAAGAAAGAAGAAAGAAGAGGCGAGGAAGGTTTCGCTCGGAGGAAGAGTGAAGCAAAGAGGAGCAGGCAAGAGAGAGAGAGAGAGAGAAACAGAGTTCCTCGAGACCTCGACCACGACGAGAGCTTCATCTGCCGCGCGCTCCTCCCCCGCCGCGGAGGAAATCAAAGAGATAGAGGCAGCCACATGGACACAAACGCGCATTCCTCCCACACCTCCAAATCGGTGCTAAAGACAAAAGGTTTTTCGTTTTACTGCTAGAAAAGAAAAAGCGGCGAAACGCTCTCTCTCGTTTTTATTCAACTTTTTTCAAAAGAAAGAAACAACGGCGGCCGGTCGTTCGATCGAGAGGTGGGGTGGGGGGACACAAGTGCGAAATGATGGTACTACTAGATAAAAGTGCTCACAGTTCAAAGTGGGGGGAGGGAAAAGCTGCGTTTTTTTTCTTTTTTTTCTTTTCTCGTTTGTTGTTGTTGGTGATGTGATGAAAATGAAATGAAAACAAGTGTTGTAGTGGTGATACGTAGCAAAACTGGTTCAGCTCGAGACTCTTGCTGAATTCTTCGGTGTGTGTGATTCGGGGGAGAGGAAGTGGGAGAGAGAGGGAGAGAGAGAAAGGCGCACGAGTTGGAAAGAGGAGGAGGAAGAAGAGGCCAGAGACACTCTTTTTTCGCGCCTCCTCCTCCTTGTTGCGTCCCCGCCACCCCCCACCCCGCAGACCCCCTCGGAACTCAATTCCAATCTCGAATCAAACGATCTGGAGCTCCTTGTACTCCCACTCCTTCCCCAGGAGGTGCTTGTGCTGGTCAAACAGCCGCACCAGCGCCTCGCAGAACCGCCGGTGCGTCTCGTCGATCAGCTCCTGGCTCGGGTCCTCGTCCCTCTCGACGGGGATCGGCTCCCCGACCAGCGAGATGATGTCGGAGCGGCGCGGCAGCGGGAGGCCCGCGGTGCCCCACAGCAGGCCCAGGGAGGCGCGCGCCCTGCGCGAGAGCTTGCCCGGACCGGAGAAGGTCAGGAGCTGCGCGGTGCCGAGGTGGTAGACCGGGACGAGATCTGTTTTTTTTTCCCGGTTTGTTCGAGTTTTTGGAGGGAGAGAAGGAGGAGGAGGAGGAGAAGAAGCAGAAGAAAATGGTGAGAAAATGGTGGAAAAGAGAAGGATTTGTTTTCCGCCGCCGGTCGACCCCCCCCCCCCCCCCCCCCCCCCCCCCCCCCCCCCCCCCCCCCCCCCCCCCCCCCCCCCCCCCCCCCTCCCCCCCCCCCCCCGTCCCCCCCCCACCCTCCCCACCCACCCCCACCCCCTCCCCC
>Ga0114918_10004263_pt1 | contig 12464 bp, 7 predicted proteins | sample LantaG_FD_87015 | JGI IMG/M metagenome (GOLD analysis project Ga0114918, IMG submission 87015) | Deep subsurface microbial communities from Baltic Sea to uncover new lineages of life (NeLLi) - Landsort_02402 metaG | ecosystem: Environmental > Aquatic > Marine > Oceanic > Sediment | place: Baltic...
GCCCCTCACACAGCGGCTGTCATCCCGAACGGGTAAGGCACTCAGCCTGAACGCGAGTTCGGGCCAGTGAGGGATCTTGTGATGCTGAGGCTATCGCCAACGTATCACAAGATCCCTCACTGTGTGGCTCTGCGTAGTGTGTCGTCTGCATGACCCGTTCGGGATGACAGATTCTGCCCGGGAACCTGACAAGATGCGATTGACCTGCTCCCCATCACCAGGCGTACGCATCTCGAACGGTGAGCGCAGGATTGTCGAACCGAGCGTGTCTTGCGCCCAACCAGAGCTACCGTGCGCGGCAGCAAGTTAGGTTGTACCCCTAGCACCCGCGTTGCAGCGTCAGCGAACCCCTTGGACTCGCAGGATCCTTCGCTTTGCTACCATGTTCAGCATCATGCCGCCACGGCCCTCTCAGGATGGCGGTTCCTGTCTGGGTGCTGGTCAGATGCGTGCGCCCTACCGTCTCCTAGCTGCGATCAAGTTGCCGCTGGATGGCAGCCGACCAGTCATCCACAGCCGGCTCCAAATCATAGTGAGCACTGACGAAAGCCTGGGCCGCGCCCCCGAGACGTAGCCGGGCCTGCGAATCCTCAAGCAGCGCGATGACCGCCTCGGCAAAGGCCTCCGGCTCATCAGCGGTGATCAGGTGTACACCCGGCGTCGCACCGACACCATGATTGCAGACGCTGGTGGCGACCACAGGCACGCCCATGGCCATAGCATCCATCACCTTCTGCAGCAGCCCCCCGGCGACCAGCAGCGGCGAGACAAAGACGCTGGCGGAACGGTACCAAGCCCCGAGATCATCCACGAAACCCGTCACAATGACGTGTTCACCGTCGGCGCGCGACGTGAGGCTCTCGGGTGGATGCCCACCCACAATGTATAAACGCGCCTCCGGCACGGCTGCAGCAATATGCTCCCAGACCCCATCAAGGAACCACACGACGCCGGTCCGGTTATGGTCCCGCGACATAGCCCCCACAAATAGCACGTTGGTCTCACCATCAACCGCGGGCACCGTCGTCGCCTCAGGGCGAACAGCAGGCACCAGCGGCACCAACAGCAGATGGTCATCATCGCAGGTTTCCGCCAACAACCGCCGGTCACCCTCGGAGATTGCCAGCATCAGATCGTAGTGCCGAGAGATCCAGGGCTCGAGCCACCGGAAGAATGCTCGCTTCAGATACGCGATAGCACGCTCGGCACCACGAAGCCGGGGCAGACTCTGGTCGATGAGAAACCAGTTAACGTCCTGTGTCCGGTACGAAGAAGGCGGCAGCCGCAGCCCTGCCGCCGCAAGAGCGGTCTGGGTGGTCTCCACGTGCACGAAGTCCGGCTGCTCAATGGCGACCACCTCCTTGATCTTGCGCCGCAGATCCAAATAGCTCAGTGCGATTGCCAGGCCCCGGGGTCCGGAGCGGGACCGGTGATGAGGGACGAGATAGATCCTGCGGCAGATCGCCTCGACCGCCGGCAGATGCACGCGTTCCTCATCCATGATCCGCGACACGAGCGTTAACTCATGCCCACGCCGGTGGAGGGCCTCCATCATCCAGAAAAGAGACTCCCCCCCGGCATGACCTACCGAGGGGGCTGGAAATTGCTTATAGGCAATCAGAATATGGGCCATATTCGGCACCAGGCCTGGAAGGATGACCTACGCCCAGGCTAGCGGTATCGCCTGAACAATCACCTCAGGGCGATTGCGCGATTCCCGGAAGAAGAAGTCAGACAGGGCTGACTGCACCGCCCGCTCGACCGTGGATGCCGCCGTCCCCGGGCTGATACCGCGCATCGCGTTCATCAGCGCGTTCAAAGCGTCCGGCTCTAGTGCGGCCATAGCCTCTACTGAGACAATCGCGCGAGCCATCACACTGGGGTTCCCCACCATCTGGCCGCTCTTTTCATCGTAGGCAAATGCCACCGTGCACACACCAGTCTGACCCAGCTCGTGGCGCTGGCGGACAAGATCAGCGCTGATCGGGCTTCCCACCCAGTTGCCGTCCACATACACATAGCCGCCGGGAATTCGCTCACCGACCTCCATCGCGTCCTCGCTAAACCGCAAGATATGGCCGTTCTCGACAACCGCGATGTTCTCCTTCGGAACGCCCACTTCCTGGGCTAACTTGCCATGCAAATTCAAGTGCCGCAGCTCACCATGGATAGGCACAAAGAACTTGGGACGCAAAATGCTGATGAGGAACTTCTGCTCCTCCTGACTTGCGTGACCGGAAACATGAACCGGCGCCACGGGGTGATAGACGACGTTGGCGCCCTTTTGGAAGAGCTGGTTGATCATCCGATGCACGGTCTCCTCGTTGCCGGGGATAGTATGTGAGGAGAGCACCACGGTATCGCCGGGAACAATCCGCAGCGAGGAGTGCCGTCCGGTAGCCAACCGGCCCATGATCGAGCGGCGCTCGCCCTGCGCACCGGTCGCCATGATCGTTACCTGGTGCGGCGGGAGCTTGCTGATCTGCTGGAGCGACAGAATCAAGTCATCGGGGACATCGAGATATCCCAGACGCCGCGCCATCCGCACGTTCTTGACCATACTGGTGCCGGCGATACCGACCTTCCGGCCAAGGCTCTGAGCGACATCCATCACCTGCTGGATGCGGGAGATAAGCGATGCGAAAGTCGCCACGATCACCCGTCCTTTTGCCGGGCGCATAACGTCGGCCAATGTCGCATTCAGAGACTGCTCCGAGAGCGTCCGCCCTGGATGATCAGCGTTCGTGCTGTCGGCGAGGAGCGCCAGCACCCCGCGCTGGCTGAATTCCGCCAGCTTGGCGATGTCTGTTGGCCAACCATCCACCGGCGTGTCGTCAAACTTGAAGTCGCCGCTGTGCACTATCAGACCCACTGGAGTCGTGATACCCAATCCGACGGTGTCCGGGATGCTGTGACAAACGTGGTAGGGCTCGACCCGGAACGGTCCGATCTGGATAACGTCGCCGGGTGCCATCGTCTCCAGTTGCACCGTCTTCTGAAGATTCCGACGCAGCTTCACCTCGATCAACCCACGGGTCAGCTTCGTCGCATAGACCGGCGCATTGAAGTCCTGTAGGAAATGCGGCAGCGCACCGATGTGATCCTCGTGACCATGTGTGATGACGACACCGCGGATGCGGTCAGCTTTGCCCTGAAGGTACCCATAATCCGGTATGATGTAGTCAATACCGGGCATGTCGGACTCCGGGAACATAATGCCGCAATCAATGATCATGATGTTCCGCCCATACTCCAGGGCCATCATATTCTTACCAACTTCCCCTAGCCCACCCAGGGGAATGATCTGTAGTCTCTCCACATAACCTCGCTTTCGGATGCTATGTCATAAGCATCACATAAACCGTCGCCATCCAGTAAGTCAATCAAATCACTCGCATTAGCTGCGAGATAAGTTCAAGTCGCCGTCCACACCATGAGAAACGACCCGGTCAAGAGCTTGGGCCAGGCGGAAATAGGCACGAAGTGTGGAGATCATACAACCCACATGAATGCCCTGGCATGGTAGCACATACAAGAGAGCATGTCAAACAATGAGAACGCGCAAGGCTACGACACGTCGCAAGATCCAGCACCTCAGGAAGGAATTTTGGCCCATGAACGACCACAATGCCCACAATCTTCAGGGCCAAAACACGCCTGGGAGTATTTCACCTTGGGGGCAAGAACCGGACGGCGATCTGCGCAACCTGAATGTAACAGCGGTTTTGGCCCACGGCCATCCGCTCTGCTCACCACCATCAGGGCCAGGACTGCCAAGGTGTGTTTCAGATTGTGTTGGTGACTGCGCCGATGCTTCGTCGGCCACCAGGTGTAGTGGGTGACCGCTCCTCTGACCTACTAGGTGTACGGACGGGAAGCGAGTGTAGATGTCACCAACGCACTTCACAACCGAGTCCCGGAATCCTTGACAGATTTCGGGGGTGTGATATGATCTGTGTCGAGGTTGGCCCCTATCGTCTAGCCTGGTCTAGGACACAGGCCTTTCAAGCCTGGTACATGGGTTCAAATCCCGTTAGGGGCACCAACACAAATACGAGAAACCGGGAGCAGGTACCTGCTCCCGGTTTCTCGTATTTGCATACCGAGTCTATCACGTGAACAATGACCCATTTCGGTCGAGCACGCCATCCCTGCTTTCCAAAACGTGCCTGGGTGAATCACCCAAGGAGAAGGTATGAATCCCAAGCTACCCGACATCTACGATGGTCGCGATCCTTCACTACATGTGGCCTTATGCCAGGTCTACACGGAAGCCTGGGACACCGAAGGTAATCTGACGAGGACACTCAAGGCATTGACGGAGGCAGCACACCAAGGCGCCCGGGTTGCCATCACACCTGAGTGTGTCTTCCACGGCTATGGCTTTGGCCAGGATGCACGGGAGACCCTGCGCCGGTATGCCGACGTAGCCGAGCGGCTCGGCGGCCCGCGGCTCGCGGCAGTGAGGGCCGCAGCGCAAGCCGGCAGTATGTACGTGGTCGTGGGCTTTCTCGAAGCCGGTACTCAGGGCGCCTTCCACAATTCTGCCGCCATCATCTCCCCCACAGGTGAGCTCCTGGATGTCTACCGGAAGATCCACTGCCGCAACTTCGAAACCATCGGCCACGGCGGTGCCTTCACGCCCGGCGATCGTTTCGTGACGACCGACATCATCGGCCGGGATCTCCACGCCACAATGGGGACGATGATCTGCTTCGACCGGGAGATACCCGAGTCAACGCGCTGCCTGCGAGCGATGGGGGCGCAGTTGATCGCCTGCCCGCTGGCGTGCGACACCGAGCCCCTCACCCGGGACCCCAACTACGCCCACAACGAAATGGTGACCCAGTGCCGAGCTGCAGAGAACGAGGTCTTCTTCGTGGTGGTCAACCACGGCGGGCACTTCAATGGCGGGAGCTTCGCAGTAGGATCGGGAGGCGAGACGCTGGTGCAGCTGGGCAAGGACGCCGAGGTGCGGGTGATCGAGCTGCCGGTGGTAACGCTGCAGAAGCAGGTACACGCAAACGCATTTGGCTGGATGGGATGGGGATACCGGCGTGCCGAGGTCTATGCCCGCGCGATGGAGTTGGCAGGCGGATTGATCTAGTCACCAGAACAGTAGGATCACTGCGAGAGAGCCGGGTCCAGGCCCGGACTCTCTCCAGTCGGCTATCATGTGAACCGCCCCTCCACCATCTCCAGTACCTCGCGCTCGAGCGCCTCGGCTTGCGTCAGTAGCGACGCCCCTTCCGCCAACGCCTCATCCCTGAAGGCCTGATCGGTTATCCCTCCCAGGTTGATCCGCACATTAAAGTACGCCCCCCGCACAGCCGCACGGGCACAGAGCGCGCCTACCGCAGCATCCGAGGCCGCGTTGGGATTGCCGATCTCGGCCATCGCCCTTGTGACCTCCATTGAGCGCACGGCAGCCCGCATCGTGCGCAGCGGGACCTCAATAGCACCACGGGTGGCTGCCTGGATCGCTGCGCTGCGTTCCGTCTTCTCATCCGCCGTGGCCTTAGGCAACCTGAATGCCGCCATCAGCTCATCGAAAGCACGGGAGTCCGCGTCGATCAAAGTGAGCAGCTCTTCCTGGATTGCGCGACCACGCACCGCCCAGTCCGAGAAGAGCTCCCATCGCTCATCCCAGCCACGTTTGTGTGCCGAGCCGTTGGCGACCATCGTGCCCAGCGCAGCGCCCAAAGCCCCTGCCAACGCGGCAACCGATCCCCCGCCAGGCGTGGGGGCCTCTGCTGCCACCGCATCAGCGAAAGCCCGCACGGTCAGATCCGTCAAACCAGCCCTCGATCCCCGGGCCGCCAGTGCGTATTCGATGATCTTCCCGTCAGGGTCAAACGGAGCGACCTCATCAAGCCCCATCGACCGGACCGCGATGTTGATGATCTCGCGCTCCGGTATACCCAGCGAGCGCTGCTGCTTGCGCAAGAAGTACTCCCCCGCCTCGCGCAGCACGCGCAGCGGCACCATTCCGACGATCTCGGAGCCTGTGGCCCGCATCCCCCGCGCCTGCGCTTTCTCACTGACATGCTCAAAAGCCAGATGGAGCGGTGTCGTCTCGATATCCGTCAGGTTCATCGAGACCTGGCAGATGCCGTATTCCTCCAGGTACCAGCCGATCCCCTTGACGCCTTCGAGGGTGCCCGGGAGGCGGATGGCCCCCCCACGATCATCGCGGACGACCTCGCCCGTAAGTCGGTTGCCCTCACGAAGCACCCGCCCCTTCTGCCGCACATCAAACGCAACGGCATTGGCACGCCGGGTGGACGTCGTGTTGAGATTGACGTTGTAGGCGACCAGGAAGTCGCGAGCACCGATCACCGTAGCACCACTGCGTGGGTTGAATGTCGCGGGGCCGAAGTCCGGCTGCCACTCGGGGTCCTTGAGCTTCTCCGCCAGCCCCTCATATTCCCCGGCCCGAATCGTCGCCAGGTTCTTGCGCTCGGGGCGCGTCGCAGCAGCCTCATAGAGATAGACAGGTATGTCCAGCATCTCCCCCACCCGCTGGGCGAGCTGGCGCGCATAGACCACCGTCTCCTCCATCGTGATCCCTGAGATCGGCACCAAAGGGCAAACATCCGCGGCGCCCATCCGCGGGTGCTCCCCGTGGTGCGTCCGCATATCAATAATCTTGGAGGCCGTGCGTATCGCCTGAAACGCAGCCTCCATCACGGCCTCCGGCGGCCCGACAAAGGTCACCACCGTGCGGTTGGTCGAGGCACCGGGGTCGACGTTCAGAAGCCTGATGCCATCCACTGCCTCAATGGCATCCGTGATCCGGCGGATCACGGCCATATCCCGGCCTTCGCTAAAGTTAGGGACGCATTCGATGAGAGCAGGCATGGAGATCTCCTAATGAATGAATGTTGGGTGAACCTGCTACGCCTGCCAGCGTTAGATCACGATTCACCATTCACGATTCAGGTTCTCATCTGTGGCAGAGCTATCCGTTCGCGGTGCTCTTCTTGTGAATCGTGAATGGTGAATCGTGCCTCACAGACAGCAACTTCGCTTAAGAAACCTCGCTCGCCACCACTCCCTCCCCCACCAGTTCCCGCAGCCTCCCACCTTGCACAATCGCCTTCGCCGCCGCGATATCCGGGGCGTGCATGCGGTCCTTGTCATAGAAGGGAACCTGCGCGCGCAGCAGCGCCATCGCCTGCTGCAGCTTGGGTGAGGTCTTGAGCGGCGCCCGGAAGTCGACGCCCTGAGCGGCGCAGAGGTACTCGATCGCCAGGATACCGGCGGTGTTGTCGGCCATCTCGCCCAGCCGCCGGGCAGCGAAGGTGGCCATGCTGACGTGATCCTCCTGGTTCGCCGAGGTCGGCAGGCTGTCCACAGAGGCCGGGTGCGCCAGAGATTTGTTCTCACTGGCGAGAGCAGCAGCCGTCACCTGTGGCAGCATAAAGCCGGAGTTGAGGCCACTGTTCTCGACCAGGAAGGGCGGCAGATCGGTCAGGTGCTGGTCGATGAGCAACGCGATCCGTCTCTCAGAAAGTGCGCCGATCTCGGCAATCGCCAAGGCCAGCGTGTCGGCGGCAAAGGCCACGGGCTCGCCGTGGAAGTTGCCGCCGGAGAGAATCTCTCCCGTATCGGCAAAGACCAATGGATTGTCCGAGACGGCGTTCGCCTCCACATGGAGCGTGTGGCCTGCGCTGCGGATGATATCAAGGCAAGCACCCATCACCTGCGGTTGGCACCGCAGCGAATAGGGATCCTGAACCCGCCGGCAGCCCTGATGGGACGCCCGGATGCCGCTTCCGGCCAGGAGATCAAGCGCTATCGCGGCACACACCGCCTGGCCTGTATGCGCGCGCAGCGCGTGAATGCGCGGGTCGAAAGGGACGTCGGTGCCCTTGGCAGCATCCAGAGAGAGCGTGCCGATGACCAGGCCCGCCGCCAGGAGATCCTCAGCCTGGAAGAGCGCGGCCAGCCCCAGAGCGGTCGAGACCTGGGTGCCATTGAGCAACGCGAGCCCCTCTTTGGGGCCAAGTCGCAGCGGCTCCAACCCCAGGGCGTTCAACACCTCCCCCGCCGGCACCGTCTCCCCGCGCCAGCGCACCTCGCCGACGCCCACCAGACTGGCGCTCATATGCGCCAGCGGGGCCAGATCGCCGGACGCCCCCACCGATCCCTTGGACGGCACACAGGGCATGACCTCATGGTTGATGAAAGCGATCAGCCGGTCAATCGTCTCACGCGTCACGCCGGAGTAGCCCCGAGCCAGGCTGTTCACCTTGAGCACCATGACCAGCCGCACAATGGCATCATCCAGCAGCGGCCCTGTGCCCGCAGCGTGCGACATCACCAAGTTCTCCTGGAGTTGCTCCAGATCCGCGTCGGAGATGCGCGTGTTGGCCAGGAGCCCGAAGCCGGTGTTGACCCCATAGACCACCTTGCGGGCCGCGATCACATCCAGAACCGTCTGACGCGCCCGCTCAATGGCTTGATCGCAAGCAGGATCAAGCGACAACATCATCGGCGATTCATAGACCCGGCGCAGATCGGCGAGGGACAACTCGCCGGGAACGAGCGTGAGATTCCACATGGTCACATTCCGATCTTGATTTGGGAACAGACAGTTGCAGGTTCCAAGTTTCGGGTTGCACGTTGCCCTCACTGCGACGAACCTGCAACTTTCAACGTGCAACTCGTACCTACATCTCCACCATCGGCAGATCCAGCCTCTTCTCCTTTGCACACGCGATGGCTTCCTCGTAACCTGCATCGGCGTGACGCATCACACCAGAAGCCGGGTCGTTGGTCAGGACCCGGGCCAGACGTCCGGCCGCGGCCCGGGTGCCGTCGGCAACGATCACCAGGCCGGCGTGCTGCGAGAAGCCCATCCCCACGCCACCGCCATGGTGGAAACTGACCCACGTAGCGCCGCTTGCGGTGCTGAGCAAGGCGTTGAGGATGGCCCAGTCCGACACGGCATCGCTGCCATCCCGCATGCCTTCAGTCTCACGGTTGGGACTGGCTACAGAGCCGCTGTCCAGATGATCCCGCCCGATCACCACGGGGGCCTTGAGCTCACCGCTGGCGACCATCTTGTTGAAAGCCAGGCCAAGCCGTGCCCGATCGCCCAGCCCCACCCAGCAGATGCGGGACGGCAGTCCCTGCCAGCGGATCTTCTCCCGGGCCATATCCAGCCAATGGTGAAGGTGCGCGTCGTCAGGCAGCAACTCCTTGACCTTGGCATCGGTCTTGTAGATGTCCTCAGGGTCGCCGGAGAGGGCGGCCCAGCGGAACGGCCCGATCCCACGACAGAAAAGCGGGCGGATATAGGCCGGCACGAATCCGGGGATGTCGAAGGCGCGCTCCACCCTCGTGTCATAGGCGACCTGGCGGATGTTGTTTCCATAGTCGAAGACGGGGATGTCCATATAGTGGAAGTCCAGCATCGCGCGCACGTGAACGGCGATAGACGACTGAGCCGCTTTGATCACACGCTGTGGGTGGGTTTTCCGCAGCGCCGCGGCCTGTTCCAGCGTCCAGCCGATGGGCAGGTAGCCGTTCAGAGGATCGTGCGCGGAGGTCTGGTCGGTGACCGCATCAGGCCGCACGCCGCGCCTGACCAACTCGGGCAGGATCACCGCGGCATTGCCCAGGAGGCCCACAGAGCGCGGCTCGCCGGCCTTGCACGACGCTTCAATGGTGGCCAGTGCACGGCCAAGATCCGTCTCCATCTCATCGACAAGGCCCATTTCCAAGCGACGTTCGATACGAGCGGGGTCACATTCCACCGCCAGCATCGAGGCACCCGCCATAGTACAAGCCAGCGGCTGCGCGCCGCCCATGCCGCCCAGCCCGCCGGTGAGGATCCACTTGCCGCTCCAGTCGCCGCCGTAGTGCTGCTTGCCGCAGGCCACAAAGGTCTCGTACGTGCCCTGGATGATGCCCTGCATGCCAATGTAGATCCACGATCCGGCCGTCATCTGACCGTACATCATAAGGCCCGCCCTGTCCAATTCGTTGAAATGCTCCCAGTTGGCCCAGTGCGGGACGAGATTGGAGTTGGCGATGAGCACACGGGGCGCGTTGAAGTGCGTCTTGAAGACCCCCACAGGTTTGCCCGACTGCACCAAGAGGGTCTCGTTGGACCTGAGCCGTTTGAGGGTTTCTATGATCTTGTCATAGCATTCCCAATTCCGCACGGCTCGCCCAGTCCCCCCGTAGACCACCAGCTCGGCAGGGTTTTCAGCAACCTCGGGGTCAAGGTTGTTCATCAACATGCGCATAGGCGCCTCGGTGAGCCAGGATCTGCAGGACAGCGTCGTACCGGTGGGGGCTTTGATGCGGCGTTCGGCATCGAATCGTGTTGGCATAGCGACCTCCTCTCAACAGCAAAGGATAGTTGCCAGTTTTCAGTTGTCAGTTACTGGTTGGGATCCCACGACTGGTCGACGGTCCGCCAGACTGGGAACGGGCAACTGCCAACTGAAAACCAGTCATTAACTCGCCTCGCGGACCATCGGATCTATACTTGGTAGTATATGCCAAACTACGAATTCCGCGCAATGGAGGTCCATCCATGAAAGGTGATCTATTGCTCCATGACGTGACCATCGCGACGATGGTCGAGGGACACTATGGGCTCACACCCAAGGGGGCGATTCTGATCGATGGCGGGACCATCGTCTGGGCAGGCAAGCTCTCAGAATTGCCGCGCCCGGAAGCGCGCAAGACTGTAGCTGGAGGCGGACGCCTGGCTACGCCGGGCCTGATCGACTGCCACACGCACATCGTCTATGGTGGCAACCGTGCCGGCGAGTTCGAACAGCGGCTGCAGGGCATACCCTATGAGGAGATCGCGGCACAAGGAGGTGGCATTCTGTCGACAGTCCGGGCCACGCGGAAGAGCTCCGCCGCGGCGTTAGCGGCCGCGGCACGCCCCCGCATCAGGAATCTGATCCGCGAGGGCGTGACCACGCTGGAGATAAAGACCGGCTACGGACTCAATCTGGAGGCCGAGCTCAAGATGCTCGAGGCTATGGACATGCTTGCCGAGGACCTGCCCGTAGAGATCTCCAAGACCTTTCTCGGTGCCCACGCCTTGCCCCCGGAGTACCGCGGACGGCAGGAGGCCTACGTCAGTCTGGTCTGCAACACGATGATTCCCCAGATGGCCGGCCGAGTGGATGCCGTCGACGTCTTCTGCGAGTCCATCGGCTTCTCGGTCGCCCAGACGCGGCGCATCTTCGAAGCAGCCCAGCAGCACGGACTGGCGGTCAAGATCCATGCCGAGCAGCTCAGCAACATGGGCGGCGCGGCCATGGCTGCCGGCATGGGAGCGCTGTCCGCCGACCACCTCGAGTACATCGATCGCGGCGACGTCCCCAAGCTGGCGGAAGCAGGCACCGTTGCCGTCCTGCTGCCGGGGGCCCTCTACTACCTCCGTGAGACCCACTCCCCACCCGTCGAGTTGCTCCGGCGCTTCCGAGTCCCGGTTGCCGTCGCCACCGATGCCAATCCCGGCACATCGCCCTGTTTCTCCATTCTCACGGCGATGAATCTGGCCTGCGTTCTCCTCGGCCTCACGCCCGAGGAGGCACTGGCCGGCGTGACGGTCTACGCAGCTCAGGCCCTGGGCCGCCAGGCGCGTATCGGGACTATTGAGGCGGGCAAGCAGGCCGATATCGCACTGTGGGACGTCGAGTCCCCCGCGGAGCTGTCCTACTACCTAGGCTACAGCCCCTGTTCCCTTGTCATCAAGCGTGGTCATCCAAGGTCCACCAACGCGTGAGCTCAGGGATCAAGCTCCTCCATGTAAGAACGTGCACCGTTTCCTCGGGAAATGCGCAAGACATCCCAGACAGATCTCGGGCGTGGTCCCGCGCGAGCTGCAGCTTCCGGAGCCGCTCTGCGTAGGTCGAACTCCCCTTCGGGGACAGGCTGTCGTGTTCGACCCAGCGTGCGACCAACCGCGCAGCCGCCCTACCTTGTGTAGGACCTTGCCCATACGAGGGAGTGGCGAGGCAGCCGGCCTGCCCAAAGGGCAGCATGCCACTGCCCACGCTCAGAGCGGATTGTGATCCGTCCTCCCCACTCACGCGGTGGTCACCGGATCAGTGATACAGACTGCCGGCGAGGGTGCGCCCCGCGCAAGGGGGAGGTATAGTCGGGCTGATTGCACGCGGAGGTAGCGAACTAACAACTTGTCCCCGCCAAGGGGAGTTCGCCACTACGCAGAGGGCGAAGCCTCTGCTCGCTGGCGTTACCAAGGTGATCGCTCAAAGTTTATCAAGCCACCACTCTGGAGTCTCCAGCACCGATCTCCTGAACAAGGGAAGCAGTACCGATGTGGTTTTGACCTTGCCAAGCAACCGATTCTCTGGATACTTAGGACCACTGATACCGAAGGACGGGAGCAAGCACTATGTCCATGACCGAACGTGTTGCACGCCTGCGAACGCAGAGCCTCAAAGCCGTGCCGTCCATCTCCA
>Ga0114918_10004265_pt1 | contig 12458 bp, 12 predicted proteins | sample LantaG_FD_87015 | JGI IMG/M metagenome (GOLD analysis project Ga0114918, IMG submission 87015) | Deep subsurface microbial communities from Baltic Sea to uncover new lineages of life (NeLLi) - Landsort_02402 metaG | ecosystem: Environmental > Aquatic > Marine > Oceanic > Sediment | place...
CAAAGTATATGCTCCTTGATAACTGAAAAAATTTTAAAAATAATTCTACGGGGAAGGTAAATGAAGTCAAACTCCTGCGTATTAAGAAGATTGAGAATGGCAATTACTCCCTCTATACCAAGAGAAATAGGTTCTTCTTTTTCTGTAGCTTCAGGACTTAAAATACTCTCCAAAAGTTCTAAGTCATTGCCACAAATATCAGAGAAGATAAAAACTCTGCCTATATGATCAATTACACTAATTGTGTAGTTGGGATTACGAATTACCTCAAGTTGCTCAGGTTTCTTCCGCGTCATCCGCGTCATCCATACCAAGCAGGGTATTAATTGCCTCTCCTAGTTTCCTTAGTTGCCTAGGGCGTAGTCTTTTGGCATCTTTTAAGGATAAGCGCCGTTCACCTGGGTTGGGGGCGTGAAGAATGCAAATAGTTTGCAGCGTTGCTTCTACCTCTGAGATATTTTTATTATCGGAAATTTTACTAATTTCGATCAAGTCGCTAGCGGTAGGTTCTTTTAGGCAAAGATACTTACCGGGAGCAACCTCAACAGGAATAATCTCTGCCTCTCCAAAGTTAAAGAGATCGTCGTCGATCTCAGTGGAGGTAACCGTTATTCCCGAAGACTCTCGAGTCATTTTGCTTGTTGCCATAGTGTTTATAACAGTGTCTTTCTTTAAACCCTTTTGTTTAAATATAAATAGAGAAAGGACGGATAATATGGCTGTTAACACCAATCCCTATAGAGAGTGGGAGCATCTACGAGAAATTTCCGACTATAGATCTACAGATACCCAGGTAACATCTTTAGTCCGCCAGCAACTCTCTCAATCTGAGTATCTCACGTCATCCAACAGGGTTAACCCTGGCCCTTTAAGAAACACCAGAGCCCAAATGGCCGATGGAGCGCCAGAAGTTCCACACGTTGTAGGCTCAGAGGATATGTGGGGTTGGCAGCAATGGGCCGAGGAGTTTGACCCTCTTAGGCCGTCTTCGGCGCTGGCCACCGAACTCAAAGAAGAATACCTCGATCAAGAAATTCCCGGAAAAAGCTATAGGCCTGCAAACAAAGTCGAAGGGGCCTCAACTTAGACTAATTTTTTGTTTAAGGTAGAAACAAAGGGTGTTGTATCATGCAAAATTTTCCCAACTACGCCTCTTCTTCAAAAGAGGTTGAGAGCTGGAAGAAGTGGGCTCAACAGGCCTCAAAGCCTTCTTCGTTAGCAACAGGTCTTAGAGAGGCGCCTCATCAACAACCTCCAATAGGATCACACCGCCCAGCTGAATACAGGTCCTGCAATTCGTGCCGAAGACTGAGATAAAATAATGACAACTTCGCGTAAACGCAAATTGACTCCTCCACCCTCACAACCTATTTTGGCAGCTACATCCACCGAGCCGCCCATCCCCCCACCGCCCACCGGGAAGGTATTTCTTGGCGAAGAAGACAAGCGCCTCCTTCAAAAACTCAATCGCCACCTTGTAAATAAATTGGGCTTGGGTGGCAGCAGATCGCACAAAGTATGATAGAATTATAAAAAGTCCTCTTGCCCGCGCGCCCACATGAAGCCACGACTGATTGAAGCATACATGGATATTGCGGAAAGATTTGCCCAAGTGTCGGAGTGTCAGCGATTAAAAGTAGGCGCAATTATTGTTAAAAATGGTTCAATCTTAGCTCACGGATGGAATGGTACTCCGAGCGGATTTAGGACCAACGTTTGTGAACTAGAAGACGGAACCACCTCGCCATTTGTTCTTCATGCCGAGCAGAATGTCCTAGTCAAGATGGCAAAATCTACAGAGTCCATTGAAGGCGCCGAGTTGTTTTGCACCCATTCTCCGTGCCCAGAGTGCTCAAAACTTCTTGCACAAAGTGGAGTTAAAAAAGTATATTATAAACACGCCTATAGAATAACAGAAGGACTAGATGTTTTGGATCAGCTCGGTGTATCTATACAAAAAGTCCCATGAGTATTAACTCAGAGCAGGAAAAACAGTCCCTCAAAGAATCTTTAAGAAACACAAGAAATCTTTCAGAAACAGTCGAATGCTTAGAGTATGTATTGGCCCACCGAACGCCATTTGCTCTTTATATAGCAACAGCAGATCGATCTGATTGCCTTTGGGTTTTTGATTTTGATACGGTGTACCAAATGGTAGGCGGAAAAGATGCCTATGATAAAATACGGGAAAGTCTTTTCCCCACAGAGGAGGAAAAGTCTACGGGTATTGTGTTTTTTATCCTTAGAAAGGTAGGCCCACTATACTCAATTCGGATCGATATCGAGCTTATAGACGAAATTATTAACGACTTATATAATGAACTCTAAGCCTTTCATAACCCGAAGAATATCATTAACTTTTTTAATAAGCTGAAGTTCACGTGATTGCCTAAATCTAGAACCCGCAATAACGGTTTTGTTTGTAGGGGTGACGTTAAGTTGCGTATTATCGGTAATGTTGGTAATTCTAAATTCCACATCCTCTCCTGCCGAAGTTGTTGTTATGAATATGTCTCCTACCTCTAACTCCGTAAATGCGGTATTGGTTCCAGTAACTACGCTATTGGCAATTGCTATGGTCCCGGTGTAATAAAATGTGTTTGTATTTTCTTCAAAAAGATCCAGTTCTTCAGGCGATTCAACGGGCGACTCGAGTTTAGTAACTCTAGAGCCTAGTTGGGCGATCTCTACATTGGTTTCTGCAGATTTTTGTTCTAAGTCTCTTTGAGTAAGAGTTAGGTTCTGGAGTTGTTCTTGGCTAGTAACCAAATTTTGTTGAAAATTTTGTTCTACGGTGGAGATGTCGTCTTCGAGAAGTTGGAGAGTCGTCTCTAAATTAGAGATGGAAACTGACGCTGCTTCTGAGAGCGCTGCTTGGGCCGATGCAATTGCCGTGGAAAAGATTTTAAGGTCCCGGAGCTTTGCGTAGGTGCGGTCGGCAAAGCGCACATTAACCACTCCGGTTTCGGTTGTTGGGTCTACTGCCTCGGCCAAACTTACGCCAAGTTTGAGGCCGGTTTTTGTTCCACTACCATCTTCTACGAATAAGGTATTTTCGGACGTAAGCCCATCTTGGGCTAATACTTCGCCAGTAGTGGAGAGTTCTTGCCGTGCCACATTCAATAGGCCGCCGGCATAGTCCTCGATAAATCGTTTACGTAAATCAGCCATAGTAATAATCTTTAATCAGAGAATCAGATAAATTAGTCGAAAAAAACGCGTACATTTGAGGAGGGATAATTGAAGTTGGCGGAGGATTGTCCCACAAAACCAACCAATTATTGCAGAGCAATAACCTAATTTTAGAAGCAATTTTTCTATTTCCCCAGTCAATTTGACTCCCTCTCAAATCCACTAAAGTTTCATAAGATTTGCGAAACATCTCAAACGGCCTATTGCTAGACGAGGTGGTAATTGGGCAAAAATCTCTGAGTAAAAATTCTTGCGCAGTAGGTGTCAAGGCACAATTTTTAGCTAATAATGCCTTGAGGGATCTGTTATTTCCTAGATTAATTACGTCAAGCGTGGGGCAATTAGATAAATTAAGCACCTCGAGCTTAGGGCAATTATAAAAGAACACTCCACGTAAATTTAGGTTTCCTTCAAGATTTACATGGGTAAGAACCTGTCTAGAAAGATTAAAATTGGCGTGGATGAGTTGGTTTTTTTGTAGGTTAATTTTTTCGATGCGCGGGTCTATTAGGTTGTTGGTTTTAGCATCGATCCAGTAATCCTCCCAGGTAAGAACATTTTGGTTCGTAAATTTAAATTCTGGTATGGTGGATTTATATCTGTCATCAATATCAATTTCTAGCAAATAAGAGTCATTCATTTGCTTATGTAGAGCAGCGTTATTGCTAAAATAAATATTCCCTGGGTCTACAAAATCTACATAGTTAAAATTGTGAGGCGTTTTTTTCCCAAAAGACATCTGCTTAGACTCTTTGGTTACCTTGAAGAAAGAGTGGAGTTTTTGTGTCATTTCAACCTACCCCCAGAAAGAGTTTTAGGACAGAACTTAAGATAATATTCTCCTTGCTCTGGCGGAACAAACCTTTTACATTTCATAATATTCATGCAAATTTGATAGTAGAAAGGAGAATCTAGCGTTGCGCAATTAAACTCCGTGTTCTTTTCAAGCTTTGCTTTAATAAATTCTACAATGCCGTGTTCTGAGTTTCCATATTCGCTCAGTGCTCCATTTCCTGAATCATAGATGACAGGAGCGGACCTAATAAAGGGCATAACAGGTTCTCCCCAACGCCCGGGAATGGCATCTCCGCCAAGAAGTGAGTAGTATGGCGGAGGGGATTTAAAAGCAGAAGTGGGAAGTAAAGACTGACTTGGTTTGTAATCTGCAAAAGTTCCCAGCGGCCGGTCAATTAACACAGTGTTGTCTGGAATTCCTGCTCGTTGCCCCGGTTCCTCGGGAGCAAGAGACTTATTATATCCGGATATACAGAGATCGGCAATTCCCTCAAAAATAGAGTCGCAATTTGCCCCACCGAATCTTTTGCATGATTCTATGGGATCGAACCTCTTTTGTAGCGGAGATGTTAGACTTTCATCTTTTAGGGGAATAAACCTTCCGCCCGACGCTGCAGAAAAATCTGATGCTCCTGAAAAATCCGATGCTCCTGAAAAATCTGATGCTCCTGAAAGATTTGAATCTACGTAAATCTGAGGAACAGAATATGAGATGGGGGCAGATGTTCCGACCCGTTGTTCTGTCTCATAACGAGTTGCTGGTGAATATGGCGTAGATTTTGAACGCGTAACTCTATATGGAAAAGTTTCATCAACTTGGTTTATGGCGTTGATGAGTTTATTTTCATCTGAAAATTTGATAAAATTATTGATAATGCTTGGGTTAACTGCATCCTCGGCAATATTTTGAACTTGGGCCTGGATAGGCAATCCGAATAAAGCTTCAAACTGCTCGGGTGTAATAGAGTTGAGAGCGGGTATTCTATTGGGTAAGCGAGAATTTCCAGTACCTGGGGACTCTATGATAGGGGCCTCGGCTGCAATATCGGAAAAACTACTAGAGTTTTGTGTTAAACTCGTAGTAAAACCAGCGCCCTCTACTGGAGCGATGGCTTTAATAATTTCTGGGAAGACCTCAAATGACTTATTTTGTGAAAATACGAGCGGTTTAATTGTTTCTTGAATGCTTTCTTCTTCGCTAAATCTAAAGTCTAGTTTCCCTTGAAAAATTGTTCCGATCAGTGTAATAGCATCACCCGCCTCTTCTAGATTTTGTAAGAGCGTCGGTAAAGTAAAATAAGTAGATTCTATATCAACAGGAAAATTATCCACCTGATAGGAATTTTTATAGTAACTTAGTTTTACAGCCAAGCCAGAAATATTGGCGTACTTAATAAACTGTGTAAACTCCCCGCCAGAAAACCCGTCAATTAGTTCACCAAAGGGGGTCGGGGAAGTTGGATTATTTAAAATCGAAATGAGTTCTTTGGGCGTAAGTCCAATGGATCTGTCATAGAGATGTCTAATCACCTCTGGTGAGGGTAGTTGGCCCAAATTGTCGCCTATGAGTTCAGTCCACTGCCTAAGGGCAATAGGCACTGTGGCATTTGTTTGTAAATAATTGAGGTCTGGAGATGCAAATGGATCCGCATAATTACCTTGAATAATTTGCTCTATTATGGGTTCTAATAGGCTTATGTCTTGTTCCGACTTTATTAAAGTGCTCTCTCCTTTTTGATATAAAAATTCAATCGATTCCAGAAGAGTGAGGTTGTTTTTTCCTAAGATTTTATTAAACTTAACGAGCTGGGCAGGATCGATTGCGTATGTTAACCCAATCAATAGACCAATAAGCTTGGGATATTTGCTAATTTGCAAACTCGTGATGCTTGAGCGGTCTTTTTGCGACAAAGACAAAATATTTAATAATGAGTCTATGGGAGACTTAGAATATAAGAATGAAAGATATGCAGAGATGCCCCCGTCCCCACCAAATTCATATATGAGTTGAGACAATTCATACGCTTTGAAAAAAGACTTAAGATCTGAAGAATTGGATAGTGGAGCAAAATTAGTAATCAGCTGATCAAAGGATTCTACATCGAGCAATTGATTAATTTCCGAATCTCTAAACCCCAGAGAAGATAAAAATTGAATGAGCTTTGTATCTTTAATATCAAATTGTCTGAAGGAAAGGTTCGGGATATAATTTTTAGAACCTATGCCAATGCCTTTAAAAAGGCTAATAAGTTCTTCTAGCCGATTATTAATCAATTCTATCCACTTGGGGAGAAAGCTAAGAGCCTTTCCAGGTAACTCCGGATACACCAGCGCTTTTGAAAATCTCGAATATGAATCGAGGAGGTACTTTGTTACGCCTGTAAGTCCTGCTCCGATTTTTATTTGCGATTCTAGAAAATAAGACGTTGGCGGAAATATATTTTGCAATTCTGTCATTTGCATTTCAATGGAACCTAATCCCTCATACCCAAGGAGTTTTCCTCCGTCTCCGATAAAATTTAAAATTGCGTTTATATTGTCCCCAATTGCCAGGCATCTCCTATGTAGAGTCTCTATTCCATATAGTAAAAGATCTACTCTTGGGGGTTCTGAGTACGTGTTTGGAACCGTTGCACTTGAGTACCTATCCTCCAGTCCCGAGTAGAATTGTACATAAGTTGGATTGTATATGATTTTAGGCTTAGAGATATTTACGTATTCTGGTAAAATTTGCCCATGGACAAAGGAGCGAAGCTTTCCAAATTCACTCAAAAAGCCTAGCCCCGGAATGCTGTCTTGGGAGAGCTTTGAAGAAAAAATAACATTAAATTTACCAAAATCTTCCGCTCCTAACACAACGTTAAACACCTCTGCAATTTTACGACCAAACGCAGAGGCCAACAAATACTCTATGTATTGAGTGGCATACTCAATTCCCCCAATAGGCGAACCTTCATATCCCCCAAAAGCTTCGGATATTACTTTGAGTTCTTTGACTGTGTCGTAAATTTGCTTTCCTTGCCCACCAAAAGTGAGTGGGAGGAGTTCAAGGTCTATGTTTTGTGTCTGATCAAACTTTTCAATTTTAGAATCGGAAATAATCTCATTGATGTCAAATCCCTGCTCCAAAAATGTGGTGTAGAGCGTTCTTATACGGGATTTATGTACTGAAGAAAAAGATTTTGAGCGATCGAATCTGCGAGAATTATACTCTACCCACTGCTCCGGTACGAATTGCTCACGGTTGGGAGAAGAGACCGCTGGATTGAGCTTATAAAGGACATTGTTGTAGACAATGAGATCTTCGTATGAAATAGAAATTCTATATTGTGGAAGGCCTAGTAGAGTTGCCGATCTATTATATCTCAGCGGAGAATATGAGGTGGTGTCAGAAAGCGTGGCAAATGTTTCCCAGTAGCGTTCTTTAGAAAAAAGTGTAAACACTCTACGATTTTTGTCTATTTCCCGCGGAATAAAAGAATACTTTTTGTCAGAATATTGATACTCTACAATTTCTCTGAGAATATCTTGGGACGATGAGGAGCTAAAAAACTCTAGGTCATTAAACGCTTCGGAGATAAGAGTCCGATATAGTTTAAGTGTTCCGACAAATTCGGCGTCGTAATTAGGCTCTGATTCAATCCTCTTATAAAGAACCGCAAAAACTTCCTCTGTAACTTGAGTTGCCTTTCCCGAATTCAATTCTAATTCAAATATTACTTGAAATAAAATTTGCTTAAGGGGCAAAATTGTAAGTTCTTCGTCTGTCTCGAGCCGGTCTAATATTGCATTTAATAACTCTAAAAATGCCCCCTCTAAGTTTGTTTTTGTTAAACTGACAAGAAACCTACCGAACTTACGTTCGTACTGAGCAACTCCTTCGGCAACAATGCGCTCCCCGGCAATTTTTAGTCTCTCGATCAGTGCCGAGTTCATATCTTAGTATAATACTTTTCTAAACTTTAAACTTCAAGGTTAAAGTTATGACAAGAATTTAAAGTTTATGCAATTGAAGCTTTCAGTGGTATTGCTCAAAGGTCCGAATGTAAACGCCGAGTCCGATATCAATAAAATGGCGGTGCATCTAGAACAGATGCTAAACGAAAAAGATGGTGTTGATCTAAAAATCCGCCAGAGTCTCACAGAACCCACAATTCGCAAAACAAATTTTATTGTTTTTTGTGGTTATGATACCACCATCCTCTCCGAGCTATTTAAGGCAATGAGCGTTGTAGAAACGTGTGAGCCTAACGAAGGACCAACTCTGTTCCTCTATGATGAGCCGGGGCAGTCTATTCAAACCCACCTCGATTATATTGTGACTGCTGGCGTCGACCTCGGGCGTATTAATCCTAAACTTTTTAACAAAGTCATTGACACGTGGTCTCACAATGATATAATGGGGTATATAAATATAGCTCTTCGCCGTCTTGGAACCTCTTCAGACACTACAAACAATCTCGACTCTTCCGCAAAAAGAGCAGGGGCTGCAGTACCTGGAGATGATTCTAGCACATGATCGCTGGAAAACAGAAGCGACTTTTGCACACGAAATAAAACTAGAGGGGGTAAGAAGTTCCCTAAGAAAAGGTCATACATCCACTGGAAAAACTCTTGAGACCTTTGAGGGAATTACGGAAGAAGATCGGGAGTTTAATTTATTAAGTTCATATGGAACTTGTAATGACAAACATCTGGGCCTAATATCAAAAACCAAAGTGTGGGAGGGGGCAAATGAACGTGCCTCCAAACTCTTTGAGCAGTGGTATACATATATTCAAAATAACAACCTTCTCCCCCTCAAGGACTTAAGAGAGGGGCGAATCAAAACTCTCCTTTTGGCGTTTTTGTGGGCAAGTGGATGCTCTCACCGAGCGGCCAAATGGCCCGAGGCTACAGACATTCATCTCATAGAGAGCCTTAGAAAGGATCTTACGGACAGACTATCAAAGTTTTCTAAGCATAGCATTGTTGCAGCTTATGAATCATTGAAGGTGTTCTGGAAAGAAATAAATGACTATGAGCAGTGCCCATTCAATGTAACACTCATCGCAGAACAACTAGACGAGGCCTACGAATACGTAAATCAAAAAGCGATTCAGGAAGAACGCGTAGATATTAAAAACTCCCCGCTCTTTGAGGCCTTCAAAGAAAGGTTTCCCTATGTCCCTCTTCATACCCTAGAAAAATACTACACAAAAAATAGATACAATTTTATTGCGGCTGGGGTAGGGGCATTACGTAAAATCTTTACTTCCACGCCACCACCCGAACTAGACCACAAATTCACCCCGGCAGAATGGCCAAAAAAATGGCATATTTATTTGGCTTCTTATGAACAAAAGTGGCCAGAGATGATTAAGGAACTTATAAAAGAAACAGAACAATTACAAAAAGAATGGTCTAAGCAATGAACACAGAACACCCCGGTATCAATATTCTTACCAACTCACAGCCACTCATTGTGGATGGGGCCGACAAACTTATCGAAGACTACAATAATGGCAAAATGACCGCAAGCGAACTATATGCAAAGATTCTCGATGCCGAGGTAGTTTATATAGATCGGTCCGCCTCTTCCCAGTTTAAAGATACTAAAGACATAGGCGAATCAGAGTAGGTAATCAATGGCTGAGGAACGTCCTGGTGCAAAACCAAAAACTGGGCACTTTGATCGCTACTTTAGCCTCGGAGTGGGCCAAGGCAGCTTAGCAGGTTACAAAGGCGATCCATACGCTTTTACCGGAACATCGTATTTAGCATCAGGACTTATTCTCCCACGCAGAGATGACATCCTCATTGAAGAGGGTGGTGGAGGCCCTAGAGCAATTGAGAAATATATGCGGTTGTTTAACGACAGCCAAATTATTTCCGCATGGGAAAAACTTACCGGAGAAATTATACAAAGAAAGTGGCAGGTTGATCCGGCAAGTGCATCTGACCGCGACGAGGAAGTCGCTGAATTTGTCCGTCAGGTACTCTATCGCATGGGCACCAATACACGGCAGGCCTATGGCAAAGAGATGCTTGTGTCTTCAAACTCGGCGTTTGACACATTCATAAGAGGGTTGTGCGAATCACTCATTCTGGGTATTAGTATTGGTGAAATTTGCTGGATGAGGCAGGGAAATTACATAGTCCCTTCGGAAATTAAAATTCGTGACCCTCGGCGATTTATCTTTGTTCTCAACGAAGACGGAACAATTAGCCCCCGCTTGATGACCGTAAGTTCGCCGGTGGAGGGAATTCCATTACCCCTTCGCTCTGTGGTTATTCATCGCCACTGGGCCTATAGTAATTTTATGGACCCGTATGGCACAGGCCTGGGCCGTCACTTATTCAGTTTGGTAGAGTTTAGAAGAACTCTTCTGTCTTTTTGGTTGCAGTATGCAGATAAGCATACGACACCTACCGCCGTGGGTAAGTTTTCTCTCGGTACTCCGGAAGAAGAGGTTAACTCGCTATTTACGGCGTTGCAGCGTTTGGGCCAAGAGACCGCTATTGTCATCCCCAATGAGATGGAAATTGACTGGCTTGAGAGCCAGGGACGTTCGGAGGTATATGAAAAACTCATCGAGTATGTCGATCAGCAAATTAGTTTTATTATCAACGGAGAAAATACTGTAGGTCAAGAGACAGGCAATGTAGGATCTTATGCCCGTGATCAGGTTTCCGACTCCGTGCGTATGCGCAAAGCCAAAGCCTTCTCAGAAGAGTTGGATGAGACACTTAACGCCACACTCATTCGCTGGATTGTAGAACTCAATTATCCTGGGGCCCCAGTGCCCAGGCTTCGTCGCAATTTCGACGACCTCGAGCAACGCGAAGATCCTATTAAAATTGTTCAGATGCTCACCCAACTCCAAGCAGTTGGTTATGAGGTCAAGGACCTTGATTGGGTGCGGGATAAACTTGAAATTCCGTCTCTGGCAAAAGTGGATATGAGCGCGATGATGGGCGGAGCGCCCGGTGCTCCTGGCGCGGCGCCAATGTCCGAAGCAAAAACCACTGAGCAAATGGCCGATAGTTCCAACGGAGCAATGGGCGCCTTTGGAGCCGATCAATCAGACCTTCTCACTCTCTTTGACTTCTCTGAGTTTGATGAAGACAACGACCTCACTGACAAAACCAAGAAGGATAAAATTTCTCAACTTATTGCGGCGAAATTTGACGGAACGCTCGATGACGTTGGATATGAGCGGATCATCGCAGACACCGGACTCTCCGAGGCCTCGGTTGCTAAAATTCGCCTTGATGAGTATACCTCGCCAGGGGAGATTGCGTTTGGCACAAGGCGGCTCATAGAAGAGATTAAGAAGGTTGCGTACATTGATGTAGAAGACAACTTCATCAAGACAGAGGTGGAGCAGGCCTTGGCCACAATTGAAGGATCGATTAGAGTCGATGATGTGGATTGCGAAATGGTAGAGAAACTTCTCGAGCTTTATAAGAAGACCTACAGATTAAATCGCAGGGTCATTCATAATGAATGCGTTGTAGTAGATTGCAAAAAAGCTGGATATTGGGTATCTTTTGCGCCGTATTTTATGTAATAGCGCCGAGCGCTTTGTTTAAATACTAAATAGATATAACGCATAAGCAATCCCGCCATGCTCAACTATAAAATCTCTAGCCAAAGCCAGTTTTGGATTCAGGCCTCGCCTTTTGCCCATTACTTCACAAACTTCAGTGGTATTCGCGATACTGCTGGTACTTCTCAATACGCTGACGGAGTCCGTGGTCGTATTTTTAACCTGAAGGGCCCAAGAACTCTCTCAGAAGTTACTATTTCCACACCATTTGACCCCGTCAAGCACGCCGATATCGTCGACTTTTGGAAGGCATATGGATGCGAATTTGTCACCGTGACTGTGACACCAGTGACTTGTGGTGAAGACCCCCAGCCAATTGGCCAACGTACAATCACAATTCCTGATGCTCAGGTAACCAGCCTGAACTTTGGCCAAGCTGATCGTACTTCCGCCAACCCTTCCACCATTGAACTTACGTTCGTGCTGGATACTTTTACATATAACTAAGATATTACGTAAAGGAGGCTGAGATATGAGTCTCTCAAACCTCTACTTTAAATGTTGTTTTGAGCCTCTTTCTGAAGGGCAAGAGGCATCAGTTAAAGAAACCTGCGGGATTAGCAGCGTAGTAGATAAAAGTTGTTCGAGAGAAGATATTAATACCTGCGGAGTGAGTATTGACGAGCTTTTCAATACTTATCCAATTTACAATCCGCAAAAAGGCCTCTATAAGTCTTGGGGAGATATAGAATTTCCATGGGAGATCGGAAATCTTACCCCTAATCTTTTGCTCTCTCAAACAGATGATAAGTGGAAAGTAGCCACTTACCGAGCTATAGTGGCCTATCCTGTCGGATCGCGAGTCCTCTATATTGAGGACGACGGGTATAGGGTCTCTCTATATCAGGCAAACCAAAATATCTTGGCAATGAGTTGGGC
>Ga0114918_10004266_pt1 | contig 12457 bp, 11 predicted proteins | sample LantaG_FD_87015 | JGI IMG/M metagenome (GOLD analysis project Ga0114918, IMG submission 87015) | Deep subsurface microbial communities from Baltic Sea to uncover new lineages of life (NeLLi) - Landsort_02402 metaG | ecosystem: Environmental > Aquatic > Marine > Oceanic > Sediment | place...
CTGCGGTTTGGCATTTCCATAACAGCAATTCTCTCGAACTAAGCTACGTTCAAGCCAATAAACCCAGGCGTTCTGGCGATGCACCCTAAATCCCCCAATCCGTCAAACAGATTTTGTAGGTTCTTCGTCAACCCCAAAATCTGTCCTGATCGCAGTCGAAGGATCTAAACCCCTCCGCAACTCAAAACTCAACACTAAAAATTCAAAATTATCGAGCTGTCTCGGCATCGATCAAATGCGCAAGCTGGAGCGAAGCGAAAGTCCCGACAGGTCGGGGTGCTCCCTCTCGAAGCGAAGCGCAGATCCTCGCATGTCGTTGGCGGGGACCCACGCTACCACGCTGCCCATCAGCCCCTGCTCGTTATCCCCTTATCCCCCTCGCTGCTGCTACTACTATGGCATTCAGGATATATTCTACCCATCACATCGCGTGGGTTTCTCCGCCCAAAATCCGCCATAGCTGAATTCTGCGAAGCTTTAAGCAAAGCCCAATAGCAAAGCAGGGCCTGTGTCTAAAAAATCAATACGTTATAGTAGTCCATAAGTATATATGCATATACTTATATACTCTGTGTTCTCTGCTGAAGCAGTAGCGGAAGTCCCGATCTATCGGGGTGTCTTTTTGAGCCTTTTCGCGGCTATATTTTCCTTGGTGCCTTCGTGGCTTAGTGGCTACCAAAAATCAATCAGATGCGCAGTGGTCGGCGCGCAAAATCCGAATTTTCAAAAAAATTTTTGTTCCTTCTCCTGCAAGCACTTACGTAAATTCACACATCAAAAAATCACCCAATTTTCGACCAAATGCGCAGGTTCGCCCTAATTATAGAGGGTCGCGTTCTTTTCGAACCACCAACCCCTTAGAGGAATAATGTTGGAGCGAAGTGTAAATCCCGACACCTCGGGAGCCAATATTTGGAGCGAAGTGTAAATCCCGACACCTCGGGATCTAATCAACCAATTATGACAAATTATGCAAAACAAACCCAATTCCCAAAATATCCAAATGGCTGTAAGCGCAGTTATGACAAGCAATTATAACAATGAACAACGAACTATGAACTATTCAAAACAAACCCAATCAAACCCAACCTGTAGTGAGCTTGTCGAACCTATTTCAAAAAGGGACCATGGCTTGACTTGCAAAAAATTTATGTTGTAATATCATCGCTAATTTGTAATATCCGGCGTTCACTGGAAAGTTTTGCTTATAGTCTGCTTTTTTGAAAGGGTTAAGTGATGGCGACTAAAGTAGATATGGAAAAATGCACAGGTTGTGAGTTATGCGTGGAAGAATGCCCAAGTGAGGCAATCAGCATGGCCAGCGAAAAGGCGGTGATTGACGTCGATGCCTGTGTCGATTGTGGTGCCTGTGTGGACGTCTGTCCTGTCGAAGCAATCAGTATAGAGTAAAAAAAATTCGAAACGTAAAAGTCAAAATGTAAAACTGACGAATAAGTTGCCGCTTAGCGGCAACTTAGCTATTATAAATTTTGAATTTTTAGCTTTAAATTTTGACTTCTTTTGGCCCCATCGTCTAGGTAGGTCAAGGACACCGGGTTTTCAACCCGGCAACAGGGGTTCGAATCCCCTTGGGGCTATTCAGAGTGATTATTTTCTACTTACTATTGACTACCGGGGAAGAACAGGAACTGAGCAGCCACTGAATCAAACCTGCAGGCCTGATATTTGCGTTTCGAATACCATAGTATCGTCCACGACGCCCTGAACGCTGGCGGTGTATTTTCTGCGTTTGAACTTCGTGATGTGGCCGAGCAAATACAATCTCTGCCCCGGCTCAACAGGCGCACGAAACTTCGCCGAATCTATGCTGGCAAAACCAATAAAGCCGGGAACCTGATAAATCTGCTTTACAAAAAAGCTCAAAAGCTGAGCCGCTGCCTCGACCATTATTACCGCCGGCATCAACGGCCGGCTTGGAATGTGACCGCGAATCCAGAATTCGCTGCTGGTTACATCCTTGCAGCCAAGAACCAGCAATCTCTCCTTGTCGTACCAAAGGACGCCGTCAAGCTGCTGCATTTCAAATCGCTGTGGATTTACCTTACCAATGGCTTCCTTGTCAAAGATTGGCTTTGCTTTCAGGTCTATCTGTGATAAATCAAACAGTAACAACGGCGGCATAATTGATACCCAGAAAGTAAAACTTTGCACGACTGACGCAAACCCCCATTAGTACCGGTCGGCCAATTAACCAAGCGGCACCGGGGTTGCACAATGTGTGCAACGGCTTGCCCTTACCAATCTCTCAGCGTCTGTGACGCTTTTTACTGGGTGGATCTAAGTTCAAGAACGCGGTTTCGCACACCCTGGCAGGCCTGTTTGACTTTTTGCATCTGCTTGCGAACTCGTGTTCCCGCGGCCTTGTTGCCACCTTCAGCTTTGTCGATATCGCCTTCAATTTCAGCAACCAACATCTTAAGAGCTTCGTACTCCTGCATCTAAATAGTCCTCCACTTTAGGGTTCACAATTGCCAAGAAATTAAAGGCCGGTAATAATTTTGTCAAAGAAAAATGGGTTTTTTGCAAAAAAAACCAATATTTATTTTAATCGAGTTTTTGCGACAAAACCCCCGAGGGGTAACAGCACGGCGTTCATATATATCCGCTGCGGTTAGGTACTGTCCGCTAAGCCTTTATGCATTCGGCGGTTAGGTGGTTTCTTCGAGTCGGTTACGGAAAGAGCTTTTTGGTCAGTTCCGCGATTCTCTTGCCGCGACGGCTGCACTGCTTTTTGACCCTCTGGTCGGGTGTTCCGATGGAGACCGGGCCATAATGGTCGCCCTGCGGGTCGCCGTGGACGACCATACCGGCAATGAGCATCGCCTCTATTATGCCCATAATCGTCGTCTCATTGCCGCCACCAATATTCGCAGCACTGGAAAAAGCAGCACCAACTTTGCCGTCCAATTTGCCGTGAAAGCTGACCGCCTCATCGAAAAGCTGCTTGATGGGCCCAGCCATATGGCCGTAGTAAGTCGGCGAGCCGACAACTATCGCATCGTAGTTAAGTAAATCATCAGCCTTGACCTTTTCGACAGATTTGCAGTCGGTCGACAGGCCGGCCTCGTTCATCGCCGAGGCTATTATCTCCGCCATCTGTCTGGTATTACCACTTCTCGAATAATAAATAACTATCCCTTTCGCCATTTTTGGTCCTTTCTATCTCGCCTTTGATTTTACACTGCAATAAACAGAGCAGCCACGCCCGTCAAACAACGGCGGGCTTGCAATTACAATCTACTTTGTCTTTTTCTTAAGTGGGATTATTTCCATACCGAAGCCCTCAGGGACTTTGAACTCAAAAACTTCCTTATCAATTTCTTCATTAACTACGGCATCGAGAAATCCAACCTGGTAAATATCCTCTTCGGTGCTGACGGCGACTATTTTTGCGGGCAGATACAGTTTTCTATCAATCCAAAAATCGATGGAAGTATAATCGCTGCTGTAAATCGAGTCCGGCCTGACTTTCAAATGCAGGTAAATGAAATCATTTGGCTCGCCCTGCTTTTGCTCAATCAGCTTTATTTCAAACTGTTTTTTCAAATCCTCTATTTTGTTAAAGCCTATTATGGGGAAATTTTCGCTGACCAACTCGAAGGCATCTACGGGCTGATTGGGTTCGGCCAATTGCTTCTTCGTAACTTGTCTGATTTGATAGTCGATGCGAGTTAGCCAGACGCCGTCGAAGATATAGTGCTCGATGTGTTTCTGCTGGTTTTCATCGTCCTGTTTAAGTGTTTGGAAATTTATTCTGAGTTTCGATTTTCCCCCGCACTTTTGATAATACAAACGGCCGGTTCTGAGGGTCTGCGATTCGAATAAAGGCTGGCTGAACAGATATTCGATTCGGCACCGGTAAGATTTAAGCTCGGCGGTCTTGCGGGTCAGCCGCTTTAGGGTGCTATCGAGAGAATTAACATCCGCCACTTTGTGCTGGCGATGACCTAAACTTGCCAGACATCCGCCGGCCCAGCAAGTGCCCATTGCCACTAACAGCAATCCAAGCCCCGCGTAAAACGCGGGGCTAAATATCTGCGGGGTCTGTGGCTTTTTCATCATCAATAATTTGAAGTATCTGCTCAATTGTTTCAATAGTAAAATCGGCATAAGCGGTGAATTCATCGGCCCTGTTGTGATTAGCCAGCAGGACGGCTACGGCCCCCGCCGCTTTTGCGCAGAGCATATCGAAAAGGTAATCACCCACCAAAAGAGTCTCCTGCGGTTTAACTTTGAATTGCTCACAAATTCGCAACACACCAAAGGCATCCGGTTTAACGGGGCCGTCATTTCTATCCACGACAGCATCAAATTTTAAGCCGTGCCTTTTTGCGATAGCAAGAGCATTTTCGCGTCTGTTCCTTGTCAATATCCCGATATGGATACCTGCTGTCTGAAGTGCTTTAATGGTCTGTTTTGCACCGGGATTGAGTTTGGATTCTATTACAGCTTGCTGCTCGTGATAATGCAAAATCTTTTCGGCTCGTTGTCTCTGCTGAGGCGTCATTTTCTGCATCGCCTCCCAAACGGGCCCGGAATCTTTTGGCAAGCCCATCTCTTCCCGAATGGTGTCGAAATCAAAATAAGGCTGAGTTATCGTGCCATCCAAATCGAATATCACTGCCTTAATTGACATATCTCGTATTTCGCTTTACGCCTTTTTGCGAAGCAGTTCGATAAAATACCGGCCGGCCTGGCTCAAGATTTTATCTTTGCGGACGATTATTCCGGTTGGCCTGACAAAATTTTCATTCGAAAAAGTAAGTGCCTTGACTGTGCCGGCAGCAAGCTCCTGAACTATCGCCGTTTTCGGCAATATACTCACACCGGAATTTATCTCCACCGCGCGCTTTACAGTTTCGACATTATCGAATTCCATAACCGGCCGAATAACTATGCTGTATCGCTGCAGGATATTGTCTATCCATATCCTAGTAGGGACGTTCTTCTCAAAACTTATGAACCTTTCAAACTGTATCCTGTGAATATCAACCTGCGATTCGTCCGCCAGTGGATGCTTCGGACTGCATACCAAAACAAGCGGCTCATTCTGGAAGTCATATACGTCGAGCCTTTTCTCGCGTCTTGGGACCGCCACGAGCCCGATATCCACATCGCCGGCTAAAACCAGTTCGTAAATCCTCTCGGAACTAAAGTATTCGATATGGACATTGACCTTTGGGTACTTGACCATAAATTTCTTAACGTAGCTCGGCAGAGTGTGCATTCCGATACTGTAAATCGCGGCGACATTCATTCTGCTGCCGGCCGAGGATTTGAGGGCATTGAGCTGGCTCTTTAGCTGCTCGTATCTATCGAGCATATCCTTAGCAGCCTGGTAGAAAAGCTGCCCTTCTTTTGTAAGTTCGATGGGCCGTTTTTTTCGGTCGATTAACTGGCACTTATGGGCAAGTTCGAGTTGTGCGAGCTGCTGTGAAACCGCCGATTGACTTAGAAGATGCTTTTCAGCGGTTTTTGAAAAGCTTCGCAGCTCAGCCAAATCACAGAATACCTTAAGCGTTTCTATATGCATTATAAGTTACCCTGATAGCTTGTATTACCATTAAGCCCTTGACGACATTATTGAAATTAGTATATTACACTATTGTTACATTGTTCGCAAGGCAGTGTTGCAATTGTGCTATTAGTTTAACTTATTATAATAGTCGTTGAAAATGGAAATTTCAATTTCTACTGGAGGTCAGTCAAGTGGCAGCTAACGATTTAATCCAGGCTGTTTACGAACAAGTTCTCAGCCGCAATCCCGGCGAGGTCGAATTTCACCAGGCAGTTAAAGAAGTTCTGGATAGTTTAGGACCCGTGCTCGAGAAACACCCGGAATATGGCGAAGCCAAGATTCTTGAGAGGATTGTCGAGCCGGAAAGACAGATTATATTCCGCGTCCCCTGGCAGGACGATAAAGGTAACATTCACATCAATCGTGGCTTTCGCTTCGAGTTCAACAGCGCACTTGGTCCATATAAGGGCGGGCTGAGATTCCATTCTACCGTCAATGCCAGTATCCTGAAATTCCTTGGATTCGAACAGGTCTTCAAGAATTCTCTTACCACTTTGTCAATGGGCGGTGCCAAGGGTGGTTCCGATTTCAACCCTAAAGGAAAAAGCAATGCCGAGGTAATGCGGTTCTGCCAGAGCTTTATGAGTGAACTTTTCCGCCATGTCGGCCCTGACACCGACGTCCCGGCAGGCGATATCGGCGTAGGCACCAGAGAAATAGGATACCTCTTTGGTCAATACAAGAAGTTGACTAATACTTTCACTGGTGCGCTGACCGGCAAAGGTCTCGAATGGGGCGGTTCGCTGGTCCGAACCGAAGCTACCGGCTACGGCCTGGTCTATTTCGTAAGCCGAATGCTTCAGGAGCGCGGCATTGACTGGAACGACAAGAAGGTGGCCATCTCTGGTTCCGGTAACGTTGCAATTTATGCAGCACAGAAGGCTCAGCAACTTGGTGCCAAGGTAATTACAATGTCCGATAGCAATGGATGCATCGTGGATCCTGACGGCATTAAACTCGAAACAATAAAATGGATAAAGGAAGTGGAACGGGGGCGCATCAGGGAATATGCAGAGCAGCACAAGTCCGCCCAGTTCCGTGACGACTGGCGGGACGTCTGGTTTGTACCGTGCGATATAGCCCTTCCGTCTGCTACACAGAATGAAATCGACCAACCCGCCGCTGAAGCCCTTGTGAAAAATGGATGTATTGCAGTCGGTGAAGGCGCCAATATGCCGTCGACGCCGGAGGCCATAAAGGTCTTCCTCGACGCTGGCGTTTCCTTTGCCCCAGGAAAGGCCGCAAATGCGGGCGGCGTAGCGACAAGTGGTTTGGAAATGTGTCAGAATTCCATGCGAATGAGTTGGACTTTTGAGGAGGTAGATGACCGACTTAAGTCGATTATGAACAATATCTACGACCGATGTATCGAGGCCGCGGAAACTTACGGTGCCAGGAATAACCTCGTTGTCGGTGCGAATATTGTCGGTTTCCTTAAGGTTGCCAACGCTATGATGGACCAGGGTATCGTATAAGCTTGCCTGCAACTGGCAAATCACATTTGCATGATATACAAATAATCAAGTAGGCAGCCGGATATGCGGCGGTTTTGTTTCGTTGCTTACTCTTAAGTCCCCAGTTACAGCAGCTGTAGCTATAGGATTTAAGAATGTCAGATTAACCATTAAAGGAACTCAAGGTTAAAGCTTTACTTGTCGCCGAAAAATGGTTTAATTTTTAGTTTTGAAAGAGTTGCGTAATGCAAGAAAAAGAGGTTGATTTATGACGGCGCAACAAAGTACAGGCCTGAAAGGTTTGGACGCAGTATTAGACTATCTGCGAGATGGCGACAATGTCGTTTGGCAGGTAGACAAAATTGATGATTTTCGTAACTTTGTCACTCCCTTTGTTACACAAGCCAAACAGGATAGCCGAAAAGTCGCCTATGTGAGGTTTGCTAAGCATAAACCTCTTGTTCAAGCCGATTCCAATGTTACGATTTACAATTTGGATGCCAACAGTGGCTTTGAGACTTTCTCCACGCAGGTGCACAGCATAATTGCCGGTGAAGGAAAGGAGATTTTTTATGTCTTCGATTGCCTCTCAGATTTGCTGAGCGCCTGGGCGACAGACTTGATGGTCGGCAACTTCTTTATGATTACTTGCCCATATCTGTTTGAATTGGGCACCATTGGATATTTTGCCATTCTGCGAAACAAACATTCATTCAAAACGGTAGCTCGCATTCGCGAAACAACGCAGCTTTTGTTGGATGTCTATCATTTCGAAGAAAATTTTTACATACATCCTTTAAAGGTTTGGAAACGCTATTCCCCAAAAATGTTTTTTCCACACCTTCAGCAAGCAGACCAGTTCATTCCAATCACCAATAGTCTTGATGCCACCAGACTGATTTCATATATCTCTGGGAAAGACCTGGAACCTACCAAAAGAACCTTGGATTACTGGGACCGGCTTTTTTTACGCTCCGAAGAGTTATCGCAAAACCCCTCTACTTGCCCTGAGGAAAAACAGCGAACTATCGAGCAGCTCTGCAAAATAATGATAGGCCACGACAAAAGAATTTTATCACTGGCACAGGAGAATTTTTCACTTAAAGATTTACTGAATATCAAAAACAGATTAATTGGAACAGGATTTATCGGCGGAAAGGCTGTTGGAATGCTGCTTGCCAACAATATCATTTCAAAAGAACCGTCTCTTGATTGGGAACAATATTTAGAACCGCATGATTCGTTCTATGTAGGCTCAGATGTCTTTTATACATATATTGTAGAAAATAGCTGGTGGAAGCTGCGAATGGAGCAAAAGACCAAGCAAGGGTATTTCAAAGCAGCATCTGAACTGAAGGAAAAAATGCTCAACGGCAGGTTCCCTGACGAAGTCCGCGAGAAGTTTCAGGAAATGATAGACTATTTTGGTCAGTCCCCGATTATAGTTCGCTCCAGCAGTCTGCTGGAAGATGCCTTTGGAAACGCCTTCGCAGGCAAGTATGAAAGCTTGTTCTGTCCCAACCAAGGAAGTCCTGAAAAGCGATATGCGCAATTTGAAGATGCTGTGCGAAGAGTGTATGCAAGCACAATGAATGAAAATGCTTTGGCGTATCGGCTGCAAAGAGGTTTGGAACAGCAGGACGAGCAAATGGCTTTGCTCATCCAGCGTGTTTCAGGTTCACAGCACAAAACTTATTTTTTCCCAGACCTTGCTGGAGTTGGGGTTTCACACAATACTTTTGTTTGGAATCCTGAACTCGACACCAAAGCAGGGATGTTAAGATTAGTATTTGGTCTTGGCACGCGGGCTGTAAACCGTGTTGAGAATGACTATCCTCGAATCATTGCTCTTGATGCCCCTTTATTAAGGCCCATTGCCGGGATGGATGATGTTAGAAAATACTCCCAGCACTGGGTGGATTTGCTTGATACCAAAGAAAATACTTTCACCACACTGCCGCTTCAAAAACTCCTCGGCGAAAAACTTGACCTGAGGAGACTCGACCTCATTGCTGAGTCCGATTACCAAATGGCCAGAAGAATGAGCGAACTGGGAATGCGCAAAAAGCAATTCTGGGTTCTTACCTACGAAAAACTCTTGTCCGGCACCACTTTTACTCAAATTATGCAAAAAATACTCAAAACTCTGGAAAATTCTTATAAGTATCCCATAAACATCGAATTTACAGTTAACTTCACAAAAGATGGAAAACCTGTCATCAACTTACTGCAGTGCAGACCACTGCAGACTAAAGGCTGGCAGGCAAAAGTGGAAATCCCCTCTCAAATCCAGCCGGAGAAAATCCTGTTTCAATGTGAACGATATTTCATGGGCGGCAGTATCTCACAGCCTATAAAAAAAATCATCTATGTTGAGCCCAAAGCATACACGCGATTGCCTCAATCCCAGAAGTATGAGGTAGCTAGGCTCGTGGGAAAATTGAATAAACAAATAACTGATAAAGAAAATGAACCGACTATTTTGTTCGGACCGGGTAGGTGGGGGACAACAACGCCGAGTTTAGGTATCCCCGTCAACTTTTATGAAATCAACAATATAACCGTGTTAGTGGAAATGGCCTATGAAGGCGGAAACTTAATGCCGGAGCTTTCATTCGGAACCCACTTCTTCCAAGACCTCGTCGAGGGCGACATCTTTTACGTAGCCATTTTCCCTCAGAAGGAGAATGTAATCTTGAATAGAGAGTGGTTTTCGCAAACGCCAAATTTGCTAACTGATTTTCTGCCCGAAAACGCCAGATCCGCAGATGTGGTTAAGGTGTTCAAAATCGAACAAGAACAATTGCAGATTTTGTGTGACGTAGTATCTCAGAAAGTTGTTTGTTTTTTCACGTAAAGAAGATTTATTACCCATTCTAAAAAACAGAAATTTTAACTTTTAGTGGAGAGTGGTTAAATGACAGCAAGCACCATTATACAGGCCGTTTACGAACAAGTTCTCAGCCGCAATCCCGGCGAGGTCGAATTCCACCAGGCGGTCAAGGAAGTGCTGGATTGCTTGCCTCCGGTGCTCGAGAAGCACCCCGAGTACGTCAAGGCCAAGATTCTTGAGCGGTTGGTTGAACCCGAAAGACAATTAATATTCCGCGTCCCCTGGCAAGATGACAAGGGTAATTTACAGACGAACCGCGGCTTTCGCATCCAGTTCAACAGTGCCCTCGGCCCTTATAAGGGTGGTCTTCGCTTTCATCCGAGTGTTTATCTGGGTATTATCAAGTTTTTGGGCTTCGAGCAGATTTTTAAGAATTCTCTGACCGGCCTGATGATGGGCGGTGCCAAGGGTGGTTCCGATTTCAACCCGAAAGGAAAAAGCAATGCCGAGGTAATGCGGTTCTGCCAGAGCTTTATGAACGAGCTCTACCGTCATATCGGCCCAGATACCGATGTTCCCGCAGGTGATATCGGCGTAGGCGCCAGAGAAATAGGATACCTCTTTGGTCAATACAAAAGGCTTGTTAACCGCTTCGAGGGCGTGCTTACCGGAAAAGGCATTGAGTGGGGTGGTTCACTCGTACGCCCCGAAGCTACCGGATATGGTGCGGTCTATTTCGTTGAAGAAATGTTGAATATTAGCAACGACGTACTCGCGGGCAAAGTCGTAGTCATCTCCGGATTCGGCAACGTTGCCTGGGGTGTGTCAAGGAAAATGTCCCAACTCGGAGCCAAAGTCGTAACTCTCTCAGGGCCGGACGGATACATCTATGACCTTGATGGAGTCCTCGGCGAAAAAATCGACTATATGCTTGAATTGAGGGCAAGCAACAGAGACGTCGTAAAAGATTATGCAGACAAGTTCGGCGTCCCGTTCTTCCCAGGAGAAAAACCGTGGGGGGTAAAGGGTGACATAGTAATGCCATGTGCCACGGAGAACGAGATAGATGTTGAAGATGCAAAGAAGATAATAGCAAACAAAGTTAAATACGTCGCAGAAGTTGCTAACATGCCTACCACTATTGAAGCAATGAAACTTTTGCTCGAGAACAACGTAATGATCGGGCCCTCAAAGGCAGTCAATGCCGGTGGCGTGGCCGTCTCTGGCTTGGAAATGAGCCAGAACAGCATGAGAATGGCCTGGACCAGCGAGGAAGTCGATGCAAAACTGAAGACTATTATGAAGAACATTTTCACCTCCTGCCACAAGACAGCCGAGGAGTACAACCTCAAGGGCAACCTCGTTGTCGGTGCCAATATCGCTGGTTTTATTAAAGTTGCAAATGCAATGCTTGACCAGGGTCTCGTATAAATAAAAACCTGAGGTAAATTTTGAAAGGACGCTCATTGTTAAAACGGGCGTCCTTTTTTATTGCGTGATTGTAAAGCCTTGGTTACAATTCGCCGTGATGGAAAAGGATGTGGACATTAACAAAGTTGCGCGGCAGCACGCCGAGATGGACGATTTTTTTACGGGCGGGTTCGCAGTCAGAGATAGCAAAGCCAAGCAGAAACAAACAGAAGCCGACAAGGCGGCTGTTGCTGAAGCAGCCAAAGAGCTTGAAAAAATCGCCGATGAAACCAGCCGGTGCCGTAAATGCGACTTAGGGTCGCTTCGGACCAACGCGGTACCGGGCGAAGGCAACTCAAAGGCACGCATAGTCTTTGTCGGAGAAGGGCCCGGTGCCGACGAAGATGCGCAGGGCAGACCCTTCGTCGGAAGGGCCGGCAAACTATTGGACAAAGTAATCGAAGCCTGCGGACTAAAGCGAAGTGACGTTTTCATATGCAATATCTTAAAGTGCCGTCCGCCGGATAATCGCGACCCTGGCGCCGAAGAGATAATAAGCTGTCTGCCGTATCTTCAAAGACAAATTGAAATAATAGAGCCGGAGATTATCGTCGCTCTGGGCGCGCACGCAGCCAGAACGCTGCTGAATACCAACAAATCAATCGGCCAACTGCGAGGCCAGTTCCACGAATACTATGCCGGCTTAGGCAGACCGCCAATAAAACTTATGCCGACATATCACACTGCATATCTTTTGCGAAACTATTCGCAGGACAACCGCAGAAGGGTCTGGGAGGATATGAAAAAAGTGCTGACCGAGCTCGGCCTACCCGTCCCCGAACATCGAAAGGCCTAAGTACCCTCTACTGTTAGGTAACGCAGATTTTGGTTTGAACCAGCCTTTTACAGCCACGAAGGAGAATGATAAGACGGTTTCTATGAGCCACAAGGTTTGCGTACCCATTTTTCAGCAATAAACGACCTTTTGTACCGCTAATGAAGGGGTCATATTGAGCTTTTTTGAGCTTTTTCACGGCTGACCATACGAGGTGATTTTGTGCAAGCTGCCCAAAATACCTATTCTTGCCATTTTGTGACTCGCGGCGCCTGTCGCCAGTAGACCTCGTCGACATAAGATGCTTTCTGTAATAACCTTACAGC
>Ga0114918_10004267_pt1 | contig 12455 bp, 27 predicted proteins | sample LantaG_FD_87015 | JGI IMG/M metagenome (GOLD analysis project Ga0114918, IMG submission 87015) | Deep subsurface microbial communities from Baltic Sea to uncover new lineages of life (NeLLi) - Landsort_02402 metaG | ecosystem: Environmental > Aquatic > Marine > Oceanic > Sediment | place...
ATAATCATTTTAGACAGAAAGCAAATGAATTAAGAGATGAAAGAATAGAAGAAGAAGAAAAATAACTCGGTTCCTCTTTTAAGGGCTGGTCGCGGACATTTGGCTTTTCGGGAACGGAGTGGCGAAGTGTCAGGATCCTCCAGCTCTTAAAAGAAACCTTAAAAAAATGAAAAAAGAAATTAAGGAAATTATAACAGTTGATGGTAAAAAAGTTTATAGAATAACTACAAGTGATGAAAGATTTTATGGCAGAGAAATAATGAATGAAGAAACGGGATTACCAGAGATTAAATGGTTTCCTTCTGTAACTTGGATAAAATCTTATTACTACACCAGTCCATATCTTGTTAAATGGATAGCTGATAAGGGATTAACAGAAGCAGAAAGAATCAAAAAGGAAGCAGGGACAAAGGGTGATAAAATCCACCAAGCAACCGAAGAAATTGATAAAGGAACTGAAATAAAAATTGATGAGAAGTTTCTCAATAAAGAAACGGAAGAAATGGAAGAACTGACTGGTGAGGAAATTGAGGCGATTCTTTCTTACCGGAATTATGTTGATAGGGTAAAGCCAGAACTATTAGCTAATGAGATGACTATATTTGCTAAAGAATATGCTGGAACATTAGATAGAATATGGGCAGTTGGTTATATTAAAGATGGAGTGAGGCAGATTTGGATAATTGATATTAAGAGTAGTAAGTCAATTTGGAAGGATATGATTATTCAAGTTTCTGCTTATAGCCATGCTAACATTGACTATCAGAAATTAGGAATTACAGGCGAGGAATGGAAAAATCGCAAATTGGCTATTTTACAGGTTGGCTATCAGAGGAATAAGAATAAATACAAACTTACAGAAATCCCAGATAGATATGATTTATTTGAGATTGCTTATAAAACTTGGGAAGAAGAAAATCCAGATGCAAAACCAAAAGAACGCGACTATCCTTTAGTAATCAAATCTGAATTCAGGGCCGAACAATTAAAGAATCAACAAAAGGTCATTAAAAAACCAATCAAAAAGAAAAATGGCAGAAAAATCAAGAGAATTAGTTAAAAAAGCAGGGATTATCCCCCGTTTAGATTTAGCCCCTAAGAACGAAAAAGGTGTAGCAACACCAAACGGTCCGCACAAAGTGAAACTTTTAGAGGAAAAAATTGTAAAAGGAACAGATTATCAGACAGGAGAAGAAAGAGAAGAAATGAAATGGATTTTTGAAGAGAAGGGTAAGAATTGCTTTTATACAGTCCCAGTAAAAAACAAGAATGGGGAGCTTCATTATTTAATTCAAAGAATGGCAGAAGTAGAGCTTTTAGACGAGGTAATTTTAGAGGCAAAGAAAAAAGGAATGAAGACTTATATTGATGTCCAAGAAGTAGATGAAAAAGAAGATTCTGATGAAGAAATACCTGTAATTGAGGATGAATAATCAACGACCGAGCCGTTATCTAATGAGGAAGCTGGGTCTTCTCCCAGTATTCCAATGGAGGGTAGCGAGTAAATCTGAAAAAGGCAAATATCACATTGTGGGTTGGTTTGAGGACGGAAGATTTGAATGTAGTTGTATAGGGTTTCAGACCCGTAAAAAGGATTGCCGACATCTACGAATAATTAAGAATCATTTTAAAGGACTAAAATATGAAGGAGAAAAATATAAACGAAATAAAAATAAAAATAACAGATAGGTTTCCTGTTGAAGATAAATTTGATTTTGATGAAGAATTGACTGTTTTTCTTAGAGGAGAAATTGTTAGTAAGCAGATTAAAAATAATCAAGATAATACTGTTGATTTAATTCTTCATTTTAAGGCTTTAGATTATGAGATTAAAAGAAAAAGATAGAAGAAAAAAAATAAGTGAAAAGATGAAAGAAATTCAGAAAGGAGAAAATAATTCAAATTGGAAAGATGGCAGAAGTTCAGATAAAAACTATATGAAAAAATATAAAAGGGATTTTTACCAAAAAAAATATGCGAAGAATAATAATTATGGTTGGACTTTAGAGAGAAAGAGAGAATGTAGCGAAATGATGAAGGGTAAAAATAGTCCTTTGTGGATAGATGGAAGAACTAAAGAAAATATACTAATTAGAAATTCTTATAAATATAGAGCGTGGCGAAATCAAGTTTTTGAGAGAGATAATTGGACTTGTCAGATATGTGATAAAAGGGGTGGAGATTTAGAGGCAGACCATATTAAATCTTTTTCTCTTTATCCAGAACTGAGATTTGTATTATCAAATGGTAGAACTCTTTGTCTTAATTGTCATAAAAAAACAGATACTTATTTAAACAGATGGATTACCAAGCCGTTTGAAATGGAGGTTAAATAGTGAGTTAGGGAGGAAAGACCTAATCCGGCTATAATCCTACTCCTGCCTGTGAAGCTAATTTACCAATTACTTAGCAACACGGGCAGGGTAGGATACAGGGGAAAAGATGTGGAAAAAGAAGCTTGACAATGTTCCTTAAAAAGAGGAAAATAGAATATAGGGTCAGTTATTCGTAATCAGGCACAAAGCGGTGGTAAGTATGACCCTCTAATTCCGCAAGGAGTTAGTCTGATTACGAGCCACCGCTTTGTGTTATAAAATCTATGGATAAAAAAGAACAAGAAGAAAAAGAAATAATAATTTATACCTTAGTTTTACATCAGGCCAGAAAGAAATTAGGTTTAACTTTAGCTGAGTATTGTGTTGCTGATAGTATTTATCACCTTTCAAGCAATCCAAAAAGTGAAATTAAAGGATGGTGTTATGCTTCTAAGGAAACACTGGGTAGATATTTAAACTTAACTGATAGGACAATTTGGACAATTCTCAATAAACTTATTGAAAAGAAGATAGTAGAAAAGCATAAAGAGAAGAAAGGGTTTTTAAGAACGACTCAATTATGGTATGACTCTGTTGTTATGATGAGAATAGAGATGAGGATGAACCCTGAAGAAACTTCAGGGAGTAGGAAAAGATATCAGGTTAATCCTGAAGAAACTTCAGGTAAAACCCTGAAGAAACTTCATACAATAAATATAAGTAATAAAGATAATATAAAGAAGAACTCTTCTTCTAAAAAATTAAAACCTTATTATAGAGGAAATGAAATGAGAAAAGCACAGGGAAAAGTTTGGGTGCTTCCTAAAAGCGGCGGACGATGGCTGGAGTTTGCGGGTAGGGAACAAGATATAAAATGGAAATAAACAAAAACTATGATTTCACTTAAAAGATATAAAAAGATACTCCTTAGTGAGAACTTTGGTGGGGATATTATAGATATGACTGAAGAAATACTTGAAATAGAAATAAGAGGGAAAAAATATTATAAGACCGAGTTTGGCATAGCTCTAACAAGAAAGAAGGCAGAGGAATGGGTTAAAAAATGGTCAAAGAAAAATGAATAACTTAACCAAACTTCAAAAAGAGTCAAAGCACTATCATCATGAAGACAAAGGATGTGAATTAATAGAAGCAAGAATGTTAACGAATAGAGTTCAGAGTGAGAAGGAAGAATATTTACCTTGTCTTTACTGCGAAACCCATAAGGTCTATTGTTGTAAGAAAGATGGCTGGGAGTTTGGATGGCATCAGGGAATTAACTCAAGGAAATTAAAAAAATGAAATATGATAAGATAGATTTATTCCTTACAGGAATTGTTATAGGGATGTTGATAATTATAGGAATAGTACTTCTTTCAGATTTTCTTCATAAAGAAGCACCTCAACCTGAGGGAAGATTAGAAAACTGCTTTGTTGTAGCCCCAAGAATTCCCTTGATCCCTCATATTCAGACATTAGCTACTATTACAGCTTACAACCCAACAAAAGAGCAATGTGGACAAAACCCGGGCATAATGGCGAGTGGTAAGAGAGTATACGAGGGATCGGTGGCCTGCCCGAGAGAACTGGAGTTTGGAACTGTGGTCAGAATAGACGGGAAGTGGTATGTCTGTGAGGACAGAACGAGCAGGAAGTATGATGGCCGGTTTGATTTGTTGATGTTTAGTGAGGAAGAGGCAATAAAATTTGGGAAGCAAATTAAAGAGGTTGAGGTTTATAAATAATTAATAAAGCAATTAAGTTTATAATTATGAAGATAATTTTAATTATATTTGCCATTGTAATGTTTATTTGTGCGATAACTGAATTACGAAGTTTTAATAGAAACTGGGGTTGGGTAGCATTATTAACCTTAGTGGGAATTTTTAATCTTATAGTTGCTTTACTTTTAAGAACTTAATAAAATAAACTATGACCAAAAAAGAACTAAAAAAAGAGTATTTTGATAAACTATGTAAAGTTTTAGAAGAAGAGTTTGAAAAAGGAGAGAAATGCCAGTGTGGGAGAAAATTACCTTGTAGGAGTAAGGCATTAGTTTTAAATAGTTATGCTAACATTTATCTTTTAGAAGCTCTCAAATCCCAAAACCAAGACCTATTAAAGAAGTGCATAGTTGCTATTGACAAAGCAAGACAAGATATGTTAGAATTAGATAATGAAACACAAAACAATAAATCACAGAAGACATTACGACAAAATCCATAAATGGCTTTATTACCATTATGGGAAAGCTGATAAGTGTGATAATCCTGATTGTCCTAAAATCTGTAAATACTTTAGTTGGGCATTAAAAAAAGGAAAAGAATTGGAAAAGAATAGAGATAATTATATACAGCTTTGTTATAGTTGTCATACTAAATATGATTTTACAGAAGAAAGAAAGAATTATTTAAGTAAAACAATGAAGGGGAAACCAGCATCTCCACAGGCATATACAGCCCTTAAAAAGAAATTGAAAGGTGTTCCTCGCACTGAAGAAGTTAAAAGAAAAATAAGATTGTCAAAGTTAAAAAGAAAAGAAAGATTAGGATATGTTAATTCGCCAGAAACAAGAAAAAATATGAGTATAGCTCAAAAGAGGAGATACTTTAACCATTACAAGACATTAAAAAATCTAACAAGCATTAGAAGAAATTGATAAAATTATTGATAAATATGGGGGAAATAATTAGTCGGGATACTGACTAACGGGTAGGAATTCATACCCGATAAATCAAGTGGTTCGAATCCATCTTGGCGGGGAGCAGGCGACTCCCACCCCCATATTTGTCAATAATCAACCCAAGCATTAGAAGATATTAAAAAACTAATATGAAGAAAGAGAGAATTGTTTTTCACGGAGTTAATAATTTAAAAAAAGCAGAAAGAATTTTAAAAGAAGGATTTAAACCGAATACCTATTTTGCTTTACATTTTGAAGATGCTTTAGAATATGGAGGCAAATATATTTTTTATGTAGTATTAAAATGTGATGATAAAAACTGGCAACCCAGACCAAGAAAAGTGGTTTCAACTGGTAGAATAACAAGATTGATTTCTATAAACCCAAAGGAATTATATGAAGATGATAGTGTTAGGATAAAATACTTTGGGCGAAGTAGAGAATATCCGTGTCCTAATTGTGGAGCAGATATTGGACGAGTAAGATTAAGTATCTTTGGTCAGCCCGTTAATTCAAGATGTCCAAAATGTAAAAAGAGTTTTAAAGAATTATTTAAAATCTAAATAACTATGAAAAACTGGAGATTAAACGCCCTTCATACCAGAAGGTCTATGGGAAAGTGTGATAAGTGTAATTCAGAAGCGAAAATAAGAAGTGTTGTTAATGGCGAAATAAAATATCAGCTGTGTAAAAAGTGTTATTCAATGGTCGGAAAAAAGAAAAAAAAGAACCTCCCTAACTTAATATGAGGAGGCTCGGAAATTTCCAACTTTCGTCTTTATTATAATATAAGACGGAGAATTGTCAAATAGGTTACACTAAAATAAGATGGTAAATAGAAAACAAAAAGGAAGAAAACTTGTTTTACAAATTATAGAAAGACTTAGAGATGAGTTAGATAAATCTACCTATGAGGTAGCAGGGTCCGGGGCTTCACTGGATAAGGGAGATATTAGAGTACCGATTTTAGACTTGGTAATTGAGGCAAAAAACTCTGAAACTATATCAATGGCAAAGTGGGTAAAGCAGTCAGAGAGAGAAGGTCTTCAGCATAGCAAGACAGCTTTAATGTGGCGACATCCTAAAAGCTCTCAAAATAATCCTGAAGTAAGAGTTGATATTAGCTTGGATTATTTTATAGAGATGGCGCAAAGGTACAGCGAGCCGAGAATAAAAGCACCGGATCGGGAACTGAAATACTATATGGGTCGGCTCAAAGAAGATATAAAACAAGTTGATAAAAGATTATGAAAAAGTCGAGTTAAAAAATAGTTAATTTTAAAAATTTATGGAAGGAGAAGTAGAAAGTTTACTTAAACATATTCTTGAATCTATTGTCAATAATTCAGAAGCAATAGAGATAAAGAAGGAAGTTGATGAGCTGGGAATATTACTACGAGTATGGGTAGCTAAGGAAGATATGGGATTAGTAATAGGCAGGGCTGGAACTACCGCAAGTGCGATAAAGCTTATTATAAAAATGGCCGGTTATAGAGTTAAGTCGCATGTAGCTGTTAAAATTGAGGAGCCTAGTTTGTAGCTAAAATCTATGAATAAGAAAAATAAGAAGAAAAAACAAAAGCAAAGCCAAAGAAGGCAGGTCCGGAGTGGCGCAATAAAAAGGAAGAGAAAGAAAAAAGCACTTTATTTAAAACATACAAACCAAAAAAAGAAGAAGCCTATTCTGAAGAAGGTAACTGATATGAAGAAAGTTCCTTTGAAAGCAAAGATAAGATTTTATATCTATAAAGTGATCCGAAAAATCAGACGGCTCAGTTGTCTGATAGGAATACACGATTGGAAGCTATGTTCTGGCCGGGAAGGAGATTCGATGTTTACCTGTATAAAATGTTGGAAGGGCTCAAAGAAGAAATGGGGTCTGGGAGGGTCGGCAAAGCATTACAAAGAGAAAGAGAAAGGAAAGATGGAAGTTGCTGATCCAAAAAACTGGAAGAAAGATGGTAAAGACTATTATTTTAAAGGCCAATATGTTAAACTATCAAAAGAGGAGATAAGAAGATTAGAAGTTGTTTTAGGGAAGAGAAAGGATAAAAAGTTAGGGAAAATAAAATGAATTGTAATAAATTATGAAATATAAAACAAATTTGCTTCTGATTACGAATAATGCTGACAAGAGGATTCCACTTGATGTAGTTATTTTTAATCGCTATCCAACTATTGCTTGGTCAGGTAGATTGTTGGGAGATAAATGGTATGGAGATTTTGTAACTGTAACTGATGGATTGACAGAGGAGATTTTATCAGAGGTTATTGATATTTTAGTTGAACAAGTTAAGAATACTCGTAAAGCACTAATAAGAAAGAATAAAGTAATGAAAAATGAGAAAAACAATTAAAATCCCAGCGGGTTTATTTCTTACTCTTCTAAGGAACAGAGTTGATTTCTCGTTAGTGAAAAGTTTTAAAGACATAGAAACAATGTTTGGAACAGATGATATAGAAATTAATTACTGGGAAAAAGAAAAAATGAGCAAAATAAAAGTTTTAAAACCTAAATACCCAAAAGAAATAAAAGTATTTCCTACGAGTTCTTTGCCGGTAGATATTAAAAAAGGAAAGGAGAAATTTGTCTCAGCTAAATTACTAAAGAAAGCTATAAAAAATGAGAAAAATAAAAGTTCACATAGGAAGATTCATTAAATACTGCTCGGGAGTTCAAAGGCATGCTAGGCAGGTTAAAAAGAGAGGAGTTTTTGTCGGTAAGAATGAAAAATATAAAACTATTTCAGAAGCATTAGATGCTAATGAAAAAATCATTCTTTTAAAAAAAGGTTAGTATTATTTATTAAGAAGATATTAAAATGGCAAAAACACTCGTAGAACTATCTGAAAAAATGGGATTTAATCTAAGTGGAAAAATTGATAGGTTTGTATTTAAAAGTTTGAAAGAGCAAGCCCCGTTTGCTTATTGGATATTAGGCAAAAGGTTTTTTCAGAAAAGGCGGGTAGCAAAATTATTGAAATTGGAATTAAGGCAATACTCACAAGATATAGATATGAGTTATATTTTAGAAGTGCTTGTTTACAATAGAGTAATCGGTTGGGCAAAAATAGAAAATATAGAATTAGCAAAACTTTAAATCTAATGGCAAAAAGAAAACCAAGATTCTTTAAATTTACCGGACTAGACGGAAAGGATTATAGTTTAACATTTCAACAGAAGCTATTCGTTGAGAAGTATTTGGAATTCAAAGGGAATGGAGTAGAGGCAATAATTGAAGCTGGCTATGATGTAGAGTATAAAAAGAATGGTAAATCAACAGGAGTGACTAATAGAAAGTTAGCTGCGGTAATGGCTTATGAGAACCTTATCAAACCTAACATCTCAGCTTACATTACTCTAAAATTAGAGGAGTATGGATTCAACGATGACAATGTAGCAAAACAACATCTGTTCTTAATAAACCAATTAGGAGATTAACCATCGAAGAGAGGAGCAATAGATATGTTTTATAAGCGCTTTGGCAAATATGCTCCTACTAAAGTTAAAATCATAGACGAATATGAAGACACATCAGACACAGACCTTGAAGAAAGGCGAAGAAAATTTGAGGAAGAAAAGAAACGAAGAGATAGAGGAAGAGATAGAAAAGATGGAAAGAACCCTAAAGGAGAGAAAAAAGCAAAATCCTCATAAATATTTTGTACCCAATGGTAAGGTAGAACAGTTTATTAAAATGGTTGGCTCCGGTGATGTTTTTGTTTCTTTATTATCGGCAGCCAATGGAGAAGGAAAGACGGCTGGAGGAGCAAACATATTAGCCCATATTTTATGGGGGCAGTCAGGAAATAAGTGGTTTGAAGAAGAAAGGTTTGACTGGGAGTACGAGAAAGAAGGGTTTTGTCAAAGTGGGACAAGAAAGGCCACAGACTTACCTCTCTTTAAAGATTTTCCATTTCCAAGACAGGGAAGGATTGTTTCAGATCCTACTACTGTTAAAGAAATTATTGTTCCAGAGTTAAAGAAGTGGTTTCCTAAGGGAAGATATGATAATAAGAAATCAGGTAAGAATTACAAATATAATTGGTGGACTGATACCGGATTCAAATTTGAGTTGATGACTTACGAGCAAGATGTTTCTGAATTTGAATCTGCCACTTTGGGTTGGGCTTGGTTTGACGAACCACCACCTCTCGCTATCTTCAAAGCCACAGTTGCTAGAATGAGAAGAGGTGGTATAATATTTATTACTGCCACTCCTCTAATGGGAAGCGCCTGGATGTACGACCATATAATGACTTACAAGGGTGATAAGCAAGGCCAAAGAGATTTCGTTCAGGCAGACATTGAAGATAATTGTATTGAGCATGGAATTCGCGGTATTCTAAAGCATAAAGATATTGAAAGAATGGTTGCCGAGTATGATGAAGAAGACAAACAGGCCAGAATACACGGTAAATTTCATCACTTAGTAGGAATTGTGTTTAAAAAGTTCAACAGAAAAGTTCATATTATAAAGCCCTTCGAGATTACAAAAAAGGATTATGTAGTTTTTGAGGCGCTTGATCCTCATCCCAGAAACCCTGATGCTGTGATGTGGTTGGCAGTTGATAAAAAAGGAACGAAGTTTATAGTGGATGAATTGTATGGGGTTTTTACAACTGGAGAGCTTGCTAATCGGATTAATAAAAAAGCAGATCGGTACCGAATAGAAATGAGGTTGGCAGATCCGTCAGCTTTTGTAGAAGACAAACACCAGGACAATCCGGGGGAACAAACTCTTGCTGCTAAGTTATGGGACTTAGGATTAGAATATCAGAAGGCAACTAAAGATAGAACACGGGCCGACAGAAGAATTAAAGACGCTTTGGATTATGAGGAGAGAGGAGAGGAAATTATTGTGGCCCCGGAGCTTTATGTTTTTGATACTTGTAAAAGAACTATTTGGGAATTAGAACATTTGGTTTGGGATGAGTGGCGTGGAACAGCAGCAGAAAGAAAGAGTCCTAAAGAAAAACCAGTAGATAAAGATGATCATGAGATTGAGGATCTTGGCAGGATATTAGTTCAAGAGCCAGTATTTTTTCCTATGCCTAGAATGGAAAGGAGAAGCATATCAATTAAGACAAAAGAAAATCTTGACCCATTCGCTTAATGAAAAAAATTAAGGTCATAAAAGAAATAAAGTATAAAAATTGCCCTGTGTATATCCGGGGGCTTGACACAAGGTTTGAGTTTTTGCTATTCTATAATAATAAACTTTATTCACACTATGTTGATATTAAGCCAACAGGAGTGCGTAAGTTTTTAAAAGAGAAATATACAAAAGAACAGCTTGACAATATCGTCAAACTATTATATATAGTAGCTTGTAAAACAGTTGACGAATTGAAGAAGAAAAAGAAGTAAAAATAAAAAATTAAATAACTAGACAAGAACTCCAGAAAAGACAGGGGGTTGAATTGACCCTCTATAAACCCATAGAAGAATAGTATTATAGGAAATAATTCAACTCCTGATTTGGGAGTTTTTTGTTAGAATAATGATTCGCACTAAGGAAAAATATTTACTTTCTAATAAAAGATGGAAAGAAAAAAATCCTGATAAAGTAAAAGTTTATAAGCGAAGATATTATTTTAAACATAGAGAGGAGTGTGTTCTTTATAATAAAGAGTATTATCAAAAAAATAAGGCTTATAGCAAAAAATGGTATGACAAGAACAAAGAAAAATTAAGAGTATATGATAGAGTGCTTAAAAAGAAACGGTATAAGAGAGATATTAGATTTCGTTTAAATAGTATTATTCGTGCTCATATTTTTACAGCATTAAAAGGTAGGAAAGCAGGAAGAAAATGGGAAATATTGGTCGGTTATGCCTTAAAAGATTTAATGAACCGTTTAGAAAATCAGTTTGACAACAAAATGGATTGGGACAACTACGGAAGTTATTGGGTAATAGACCATAAAAAGCCAAGAAGTTTATTTCATTATGTTTCTTCAGAAGACCCAGAGTTTAAAAAATGCTGGGCTTTAGAGAACTTACAGCCGATGGAAAAAATAGAAAATATAATTAAAAGTAATAAATATTAAATTTATGAATATAGTTCCAAAACTTTTACCTATTGACCCAGAGAGAATTGGAGCGCCGGGCAGGGAAGAACCTCAAAAAGTGGAGGAGATTTATCCTACGCTTTTTTTAACGGCCAAAGATTTTCCTATACTGGAAAAGAAAGAAGCTGGAGAGGATTTTATTATCATAGCCAGAATAAACATTAAAGAGAAAAAGGAAGATGATGATGGAGAGGTAATGTCCCAGTTAGAATTCAAAGCGATTGCCGCTATGGAAGATGCCTTATCAGCAGAGGATCAAAAAGAAGTCGATGAAAAGGTAAGAGCGGGGAAAATAGATATTTATTAACATGCCCGCAGCTTTTAATAAATGCGTAGAAGCCGGTGGAAGAGTTAGAAGAAAAAGAATTGATGCTACTCATTGGATGAATTTTTGTATTCCGAAGGGTGGTGGAAAGGGAGATAGTATTGGAGGTGAGGTCCACACTTATAAAAAAGTGACTAAGAAAAAATAATGGCTGACGAAACTCAAGAAGAAGAAAAAATTAAAGAGGAAGAAACTCCTAAAAAAAAGGTATCTCCTTTGAGTTCAGATGAAAGAAAGGTATTACAACGCCAGATTGAGGCAGAGTATAAGTTATGCTGGGAATTTACTCAGGCAAAACGGATAGAGTCTTTAAGGCGATTGAAACTTTATAATAATCAGAAGCGCGACAAAGCAAAAGTGGGAGATCCTTTAATATTTGCTATTCAACAAACTGTACTGGCTACTCTTTACGAGGACAGATTAACAGCTATTTTTCAAGGAAGAGAAGAAGGGGATAATGAAACTGCTGAGAATCTAACTGCTGTTTCCGAACACGATTACGGGAAAATGGAGAAAGATGAATTAGATTATGAATGGGATTGGGATGCTTGTTTTTTCGGAGAAGGATATATATTGTTAAATGAATTTGATAGAAGACCTGAAATGATGTGTCCTGTTGCTGAAGTGTTGGACCCGATGATATTAATTCGGGACCCTCGAGGAACTTCTGTTAATGGAAATCAAAAGGGTTATGGAGCATGGCGTTTCTGGGGGAGAGAGGTTGGATTGTCAAAAGGAGAGATGAGAAAACATCCATCATATTTTAATATAGGTTATCTTAAAAAAGATAAAGATACTAAAAACCTTACTCAGGAAGCGCGACAGGCCAGAAGAGAAGCCCAAGGATTACAGCAATCAGATTTAAAAGAGGAAGCACTAACTGAGAATTATGAATACTCACTTTTAGAATGGTTTACCCATATCAACGGGGAAATGTATTTGACTACTTGGGGGAACAACAGGAAATTGTTAGTTCGTTATCAAAAACTTAATGCTGATGATTGGCCGTTGATTGATAGAAAATTGTTTCCACTTCCTCACGAAAGTAGCGCGGTAAG
>Ga0114918_10004268_pt1 | contig 12453 bp, 10 predicted proteins | sample LantaG_FD_87015 | JGI IMG/M metagenome (GOLD analysis project Ga0114918, IMG submission 87015) | Deep subsurface microbial communities from Baltic Sea to uncover new lineages of life (NeLLi) - Landsort_02402 metaG | ecosystem: Environmental > Aquatic > Marine > Oceanic > Sediment | place...
GCTCCTATCTCTGAAAAAGAGGTGGTGGTTAAAGATAAAGAAGGAGATGCAGCGATAGGAACATTTAAAGGAGAGCTTGCGGTTTTTCTTCCAGACCAAACTAGAGTTGGAGGCACAAAAGCCTGGAGAAACAATAACCCTGGAAACTTACGTTTGCCTACTGCATGGAAATTTTATGGCGCTGTAGGACGTGGCGGAAACATGGCCATCTTTCCAAATTTAGAAGCGGGTCGAGAAGCCTTAGAAAAATATATTCAGGTTCAAGGCATTAACAAAAACTTTACTATTGCTAATTTTATAAAAATGTACGCCCCTGCTGAAGATTCCAATGACCCGAAGAGCTATGCAGCGTCAGTAGCTAGAGATCTGGGAGTGTCAGTTAACGCCCCTTTAAAGGGTCTTAGTATACCTGAGATTGCCGATGCCATTACTAGAGTGGAAGGATGGAGGGCTGGCCAGGTGCTTGGACCTACAGCACCAGATGAGCCAGCTTCTACTCAAGAACGTTGGGCTCAATTTGATAATGCTAAACAAAATAAGCTTTTGATTAATGAACTTAATTCTCTACAGAATTTTTTTACCCAAGCCTCACCGGATGAAAAGCGCTTTCAAAAAGAGTTAATTCGCAGATCGTTGCCAGAAACCATTATCTCTATAAAGATAGGATCTCCTGATTATCCACCTTACGCTTTAAAGGTAGCTGACGTAACTCGTTCAGCTTTAAGAGAGGAGCTTGGGGCAGAAGTTTCCATTAAAGGTGAGCCCAAAAGCTTTATCATTGAGGCCGCTCTTCATGGCAGTCCTTCAATTGTTAAGAACGCTGTGAAAGAAGTTTGCTTAAGTATAAGTAAAAATTTTAATACTTTAAAACCAATAACTTTCAATATAAACAATAGTACCGAGTCAGATTTACCGCTTATTAACTACGAGGATATGGAATGGCAACTGAACAAACTAAGAAGCTAACAAGCTTTGCGGAAGTAGCAGGCTCTAGATACAATGGCATAATGGTTCATGTTTATTTTTCCGAAAGTGCAGGTCGAACTAAGTGGGAACAGTTCGATATTGAAGAAAAGAATGTAGTTACAGGAAAAATTATAGGAGCGGCAGGAGATTGCTTGTTCTTAGAGTGGAAAGGTAAAAGCGGCGTTTCTGTAGAGGTTTGTTTAAATGGTCTCTTAATCGTGGGAATTGCTCCTTACTCTAAGGACCTACCGGAAATTTTTGCAGAGGCTTGGAAGCTTGACAGAACAAGGTCTTAATGTTGGAGAAACTGAGAAAATTAGCTCAATCTCTTCGGGAGGCTGGGGAAAACGAGCTTGCTGATGGGGTTTGTTGTGCTTTTGCAGCGCTTAGTGGCCAAAAACGTCCCCAAGTAGACTTAACTTTCTCATCAGTTTTAAGAGACTTAAGAAAAAAATCCCCTGAAAATGTTCGACCGTTCCAAAAGTTATTTAAAGAAAAGTTTGATGAAGCGTTAATAGCAGAAATTGATGATCCAGAAGAAGCCGCCCTAATGGAGTGTATTGGAAAGGGTAATTTTGTCTAAATTTCCTGTGCGCTTTTCTCAAGTGGACTCTAACCTTTTAAGGGGTGGCGAACCTAGTCCTAAGCATTTAGAGCTACTTAAGAAAATAGGAATTAAACGAATTGTGTCCTTAGATCAAGAAATTGGGGAGGAGATTGATCCATTTTGTAAAAAAAATAACATACAACATATTACATTACCACTACAAGATGGAGAAAGTTCTGCTGTTAAATTTTTGCCATTAGTTGCTAAAGCTCTAATGATGTTCCAACCTATGTACATTGTCGCCTTGGTCGAGATCGTACTGGTATGGCTATAGCAATTTATAGAATGCTCGTTAATGGTTGGAGTCTTAAAGATGCTTTAACTGAGGCTAAAGGCTTTGGAATGGGCAATGGAATGTCCGATGAAGCGAGCAAAACCTTTTACGATGCAGTTAAAAGTTTTGGTCGAAGCGGAGAAGACATTAACAACGGCCTCTCTATTGTAGATATCCAAAGAGATGAATTTGCTTTTGATCAACGTCCTCCAGGCGTTGATGACCAATCTAAGGCTAATCCGCTGCTAAAATCACTGGCTCCTTACGGAAGCGCTGATAACTTTGGAGGAACAACCGAAATATATATAGACGAAGATCAAAGCAGCATGACTTATCCGTATTGGAACAGTCCTCAAAAAGATAAATTATGGGATTTAACAAATAGAATTTATAAGTACTGCCAACCATCAGATGCATTAAGTAGAAATAAGCTTTGGTATGCCGATCCTGCTTCCGCTAAAGCTCATGCTGAAGGAAACTTAAAAAATGCTAAAATGTTTACAGCTTTAATTAGCCCCCTAGCTAAAGGAATTACTCATCTTTCAAATGCCAATAAGCGTTTAGTTCATGATGCAATGTTCCAAGGTTATGATATTGTTTGTTTCGTTCCAATAATGGGAATAAAGGAGGCATTAGTAATTAACCCTACAGCCATAACTGATTTACAAAGCCCCCAAGAAAGAGAGGGAGAGGATGTAAATAACAACATGGGCATTCCTCTTCAGCCAGGGGTACAGAACTTTGCCCAATACAACGGGCTAGCTCAGTATAACTTTCCTGGAAGCTCTGCTGGAATGTCTGGGCTAATGGAGGGAGTCACTGGTGGGTTGGCTGGAGTAATGACTCTTCCATATGGTCTTAACTTTTAAGCAATAAGAAAACATTTTTAATGATGATTAAACGCGCTTATTCTGTCCAAATGTCTTTTGATATTCCTGATGAGCAAAAGAATATTGCCCTTCAAGCTAAAAGAGCCTTCGAAGAGGTCATAAGTCGTCTTCGAATTGCTAAGCGATATTTAAATAAAATCTACGAACCATTTTCAGACTTAAAAGAATCTGACCCGGATGAAATCTACCAACACCGTTTAGTTTTTAGACGATATAGAAATCAAGTAAAGGAATATTATCAAGAAGTTTTAGCTCAAATACAGAAGGCCACTCTTTTAATGACTTCATTTTCTAGTGATTTGGATGTAGTAGAAATGTTGGATTCGTTTGCAAATATTGTTCATTATTTAAAAGATGATGTAAATACTTTGCTTGGTGATTTCTCTCAATTACGTAATCCTAAATTCCCTGAACTTTTAACTAAAGACATAGATCAAATTAAAGAAGACACAGATGAGATAAAGGAAATATTAAATGATAGAGTTTTAGAATACTTAGACACTAATATTTTGGCAAAGAATTGGATTAGCGGTATAACAAACGAAGAAAGTACTAAGTTGTTTGAAAACTCTCCACTAATCGTTGAGCTTTTCAAGGAACGACAAAAGGTGTTAGGAAAATAATGGGTTTCATTAAACGCTCTGAAGGTCAAATAGAGAAAGTTGTAAAGCTTGATACGACTGAAGAGCAAGTTCAAGAAAAATTAGACCACCTAAAAGAGTCTTTAGGTATGGCGGAAGACGAGCCTAAAGAAGAGGAGCAAGGTGCTAATTAAACTTGGTGAAGCTCAAGAAATTAATCCGGCCTTTAAAAATGCTGATGAATTAGACCCTAATGCAGTTGAGGGCTCTACTGCCCAATATTTTAAGTCTTTTGGTGAAGGGAAAAGAATAGCCCCTAAAGCAAAAGATTTTCTTTATTTTACAGCCGTTATGATGCATGCGGCCGAAGCTAGTTTGCTTGACGATCTTGGTACTTTTAAATGTGGTACAGACGGAAAGCCTTTAACTTCATATTGGGATAAAGGCGGGAACTCTTGGAAATGGGTTTGTTCTGATACTAACATCAAGCCTCTCAAAAATAATAATTGCTTCCCGCCTGGTACAAAAATATTGCTTGCTAATGGCTCTTCCAAAAATATAGAAGATATTCAAGTAGGCGATGAGGTAATTACTCATAAAGGGCGCCCGCGAAAAGTACTAGAAACCTTTGTTACAGAGCATGATGGAGAGCTTTTAGAGTTAAAAATTAAAAACAATATATCTCTTTTTTGTACTTCAGAGCATCCATTTTATAATGTAGATTTTGATAATTTTAAAACCCAACGTCGTGGTTTAAAGCCCTTAACAGATAGGAAACGAAAAACCAACGGTGATTTTCAACCCACCTTTAAATTTACTCCTGCATCAAACTTGCAAGAAGGCGATCTATTAACATCTCCCCGTATTCATTTACACAAAGAAGCAAAAGATTTAAATCCTAATAGAGCTTTATTGTTAGGATATTTTGCTGCAGAAGGTTCTTTTTCTAAAAAATACGGTAAACGCCAATCGGCTGTCTTTACTTTAGGTATTACTGAAGAGGCAATTGCTGATACAATTAAAAATATTTTTGCCGAAGAGTTTCCAGAATGTTCAGTACTTGTTACTCCCGAACCTTTTAGATCTGTAATTAGAATAACCGCTACAGGTCAAAATATAGCTGAGTATTTTTATCACTATGTAGGAGAATATTCAGATAGAAAGGTTCTCCATGAAAACCTTTGTTTCTCCTCTGATGAAAATAAAAAAGCTTTTCTCACTGGCTGGCTAGATGGAGATGGTTGTCTTTCTGATAATAACAAGCTGGTAGGGATCACCACATCACCAGATCTTGCTTTTCAAGTACGTACCATTCTTCATTCATTAGGTATAAATAACTCCTTACGCCGCAATCTATCTCCCGGTAAAGTAACAATAAATAAACTTTATGGAGAATATGATGCAAAAGACCATTACAGAATTGAAATTTATGGAAATGGTTGGAAAGAAATTGGACTAGAAAAAACTAGTTCAAAATATGATTTTAGTTCTACAAAACTTTGTCAAGAAAGAAACTCCTTTACTCCCGATTATGGCCTTCATTATTTAAGAAAAATAAATCGGATTCCATTTTCTGGGAAAGTTTATAATTTTGAGGTAGAAGAAGATCATTCATATTTGGCTGATAGCATCGCCGTACATAACTGTGATATATTTCCTGAAGAAGAATTGCTTCGAGCCCATAAAAAGTGGGTAGGAAAACCTTTGTGTTTAGACCACAAAAGCTCTTCGGTAGAAATGGTCCGAGGTATTATTGTAGATACTTATTATGACCAAAAACATAAAAGAGTAGTTGGTCTTTGTGCTTTAGATAAAAAAAATTATCCTGATTTAGCTCGTCAAGTAGAGGCCGGATATTGCAATTCCGTCTCCATGGGCACCGCAGTAGGAAGAGCAATCTGTACTGATTGTGGGCGGGTAGCAAAGAGTGAACAAGAGCTTTGCGGCCACATGAAATCCAAAAGCTGTTACGGCGAAATCAATGTGGACCTAAATCCAATTGAGCTTTCTATAGTAGTTAATGGTGCAGATCCAAAAGCAAAAATTAAGCATATTATTGCAAGTCAATTAAGACAAGCCGAAAATCTGGACGCTGCACTAGCCGAAAAGATTTCTCAGGGCAAAGAAATTGATGATACAGAGCTAAAGGAGTTAAGGGAAGGATTACAGAGTTTGACCGATAAAGTTTCATCATTATTAGGAGATGAGCCTACTGATGAACAAAAACTTTATAATACAACAATCGGACCAACCAGATCTGTATCTTATATGACATCTCCTCAGGTAGAGCCAGCAGGCACCCTCGGAACAGTCATGAAATTTCCCGAACCTTTCCCAACGTATGCATCTCAAGTTACCAAGCATGAACTTACAGGACTTAAAAAGAAAATGGCTAAACTCCAAGGGAACTACCAAAAGCTAACAAACCAAGTTAAGGAATCAGAAATGTCGCAGCACAAAAAGGCTTACTTTCAGGGTGGGGGAGGCGTAAATGAGCCAGAACCCAATAAACAAGGACTACGGTATCCCAATACGATAGATGCAAACTACATTCGGGATCACGAAGATAAACAAATGGTGGGCCGTCCCCCGTTTCCCGGAGTAGGGCCTATTGATGGTCTTTATGGTGGAGGCCAGGAGCTAGAGCTTAAAAATCATCTCCAGCGTTTAGCGTCAGAAATTGAAGATCGAAAACTGCGCCGTGAAGCAGCCGCCAAACAAGCTGACAACAAACAGGCCTATTATCAAGGCGGCGGTGGTGTAAACGAGCCCGAGCCTAATAAGCCCGGCCTGCGTTATCCAAATACCGTGGACTACGAGTATATTCGAGACCATGAAGATAAACAAATGGTTGGGGCTCCTCCCTTTCCTGGAGTTGGCAACATTGATGGTCTTTACCCAGGCGATTTGCAACTAAAAGAAAAACTTCTTCGAGCAGAACTTAGTGCGCGTTTCATTAAAGCCTCTCTTCCTGATGGTAGTGCAGATCAAGGCGGCTCTCGATGGGATGTATACGCAAAGAGTGATGACAAGGATCATCTTATCCTAAGTGCTACGGTTAACGAGATCACAAAGGGAAATGCGACTTCTCTTTTTGAAACCGTTGCTACCCGCGACTTTGGTAAAAATCTAATCACTCAAATTCGTCGAGACGGCTTTGAGACAACGGCCGCGCGAATTAAACAAGCTCAGCCTGCTCCGGTTCAAGCTCCCGCTTTGGGACCATTGCCGGGACAAGCAGCCGGTCAGTTCCAGCCTCCTCCTGCGCCCCCTGCACCTGCTGGGCCGCCGGTAGGAGCTATGCCTGGAATGGATCCTGGTGCCATGGTCGGAATGGAAGGTCTAGAGGTTATTGAAGAGCCTCTAGCGGCTGGAGTTCCGGAAGAAACTATTGATCAATTAGCTTCAGAGGTTCGTGGGCTTGCTGAACAAACCGCACGTCGAGCATCAGATCTTGAAGAAGGAGTCATGGCTCTTACTGGTGAGGCTCCTGCTCTAGAAGAGGTGCCCCGTGCTGGTGAAGAGGAATTCCTGGAGGCAGAGGTTGGTCTGGAGCAGCCCACTGTGGCCTCGCTTCAAAGCATGCGCAAATCTCTTCATCATTGGATCCGTGAAGGAATGGAAGATGGAATTTCCCGGCTTAACAATCATACAAAAGAACTGGAGATTGCATACAAAGTAGCTCGTAATAATTCTTCAGACTTTACCCCTCAAACCGGTCGTCATTTTGTTGGCCTAGTAAAAGAGGCTCTGGAGTCTGCTCATCGTTCTTTGGAGAGCACTGCTGATATCCAAGATGCGTTTAAAAAATATGCACATGGAACGGCTGGCCTTTTAAAGAGAGTAAAACAAGCTGCAGACGTAGCCGAGGAGGAGATTCAAACCATGGACAAATATTCCGATGAACGGGATGCGCTTCTAATCGCTATCGCCGCAAAAAAGAAAAAGACCACAAAAAAGAAAGCGCCGTCTAAAAAAGGTAAATTGCCCCCTTGGCTTCAAAAGGATAAAAAAGATCTTGATGCCCAGGAACACGATGAAGATGGTGGCGAAGATGATGCCGCTGATGGGCGATGTGGAGATAAAAACAGCGCTGCAATGAAACTAGAACTAGGACCTGATGCTCTAAAGGGTGCCAAGGTTACTACAGCCGCTCAGCTTGCTGCTCGTTATGACCTACAAACCAAAGAAGGTCGTGCCGCTTTCCGCTCTAAGTGTGCTCAAACTGGCATCAAATGGGCTCCGATTCTAGACGCCGCTCATCCCGATGGCTCTGCAGAACTTGAGTTCAAATTCCCTCATTCAACCATGAAAGGGGTAATGAACGATATCCGTGAGACTCATAAGAGAATGATGGATGTTGTTGAAACCGAACCTAAATATGATCGTGACTCAGCACATGACGAAGGTGGAGATCGTAATACGGTATACGCCGCCAGTGATGCCCGAGATATTCATAAGATGGTTTCAGAAGGACGCCTTGATGCTTCAGAGGTAGATGGGTTGGCCGCTTTTGGTGTCGATCAAGAGGCCATTAATTACTATAAGAATTACTGGGCAGAAGCTGGGGATTCCGAAGCTACTGAGTTTGCTAAGCAACTAGTAGAAAATTATACGTCAGATAAGACCGCTCAAGATAACCAGGCAACGGAAGCTCGCCTAAAGAGAGCGTATGATTTGGCTTATGAAATGCGTGATAAAAGCATTATCGATAAAGAACAAATCCCAAATCAAGTTAAAGAAATCTTGTCTTGGAATGATGAAGGTTACGAAAGTGTCAAGAAGATTGTTGCCAAACAATCAACCGGACAAACAAAAAATGCCATGCCTCAAGTGGGCTTTATGGACTCAGAAAAACTTATGCTTCCAACCCAAGAGGCTCCGCAAACCAGCGATCTAAAAGATTTGCTTAGCCAGTGTTTCGCCAATCGTCGCTACTAAAAGAAGAAAAGGTCTCAAAAATGTTCAGTGATAACGGTGATCAATACGCCGCCGAAATGGCCAAACTACTAGCCGCTCCCGAAACCCAAGCTCTGTTTGCTGCAGCACGTCGAAAAACTGCCTCAGATACAGGACTAGGGAGGCTAAGTTTCGATAAAGTACTAAGCCACTTTATCACTGTAGCTGATTGGTGTGCTGACAATAAGCATGTGAGTCTTGCAAAGCGTCTTCTAACTCTAGGTATGAGCTTAGATAAAGAACACAGCGGAGCAAAAGACAGACATAAAGAAGCAGCCAGCTTTTTATCAGTAGCCAATGAACTAGACCGCCCTCTTAAGATTAGCTCTCTAAATGAAGCCGTTTACTGCATAGAAAAGTGTGCAGAATGGCTAGACGAATATACTCCAAATAAACTTGGAGCATATTCTGAAGAGCTAGGCAAAATAGTTTCACTCGCTAAAATCGCCCAAGAAGTAGCAGAAGAAGAGATTTCCCTAACTCCCGATTCAGTCTTAATTGAAGAGGAGGTTATCACTGGCGACCCCGAAAAGGGCAGCGCTGACGCTCTCTATGGGGTTTTGTATCAAATGGCCCAGTACGCACACAAAAGGGGTCATAGCAATATTGGTGATAAAATAATTGATATTGCTAATGATTATGCAGACACTCAAGAAATGGATGATACTCAAAAGAAAATGATCCAGAAAGACTCGGCAACAGTAGATAATGAAGAGGAATTTATGTCTGCTGCAGCAAAAGTTACTACAAAGATGCCTCTTGAAAGCGCTCATTTGCTTGATCACCATGATATGACCACTGGTAAAACAACTAACTCTTTAGCTACTTGGACCAAAGAAATGACTGGTAAAGACCTTTCAAACTCTGATGATCAAAACTGGCTTATGGCCTTTGAAGAACTAGATGAAGAGGAAGAAGGTATGGATGACGATGGTGAAGAAGAGATGAGCTTTAGCGAAGAAGAGATGAGCTTTGGAGATGAGGATGAGGATGAGGACGATGAAGATACCCTCAAGATTGAAGTCGAAGAAATCTCTGATGACCGCGCAAATATTGTTTTTGTAGGTGGCGGACGCTCTCTTCCTTATGAGTTAGATAAAGACGATGCTATGGGTCTTGCTGCTGCTCTTTGTGAAACCTTTGGAATGGACACAGGTCTTTTTGAGGGCGATGGTGAAGGCGATGAGACAGTAGACTATGATCAAGAAGACTATGAAGGCGATAATGTCGTATCTATTAGTCTTATGGAAGAAGACGAAGATGACGAAGATGACGAAGTAGTAGAGCTAGACATGGAAGAGGCTGGAGGAGAAGGTGTTGCCGGAGCCCTCTCAGCTATCCTAAAAGAAGTTGGAGCTTCCGATAGGCTTCGAGAAAACCTCTATTCTTACGGTGCTAAAGAGAAAGAGAAAAAGAAGAAGAAGCCTAAAGCTAAAGATCGAGGGTATGTAATTTTCAAAGCTACCGACAATGATGTAAATGATAACAAAAACCATTTCCCTCTTAACTCTGCTGGCCAAGCTCGCTCTGCCTTAAGCTATGCTAACGTTTATAAGAAATCTCCCCCTTGGTATGATGGTAGTCTTAAAAGCCTCCTAAAGAAGGTCGCAGATGCCGTAAAACGCCGCTCTAAGGAAAAAGGCTGGGGTATCGAGGTTAGCCCAGCGTCCTATAAACCTGGGGCTGCTAAAAAAAAAGGTAGCTTAAGCAATTATGGGCAAAGAAAAAGAGCAGAAGATGAAGATGATGAGCGTGATTCTATCCAAAAAGCTAAAGATAAAGAAGAAAGCTTAACTTTTGATGAACGAAGAGAGAGGATGTGGAACGAAAGAGTTAGTGCTGGTAAATACCACCAATTATTCCAAGATTTAGATGCTGAAATTGTTACTCTTACAAATCTTGGAGACGTTTTCGAAGGCAGGAGTGATAAATTTGTAACAAAAAAAAATATAAATCAAATAAGGGCGGCTGTAGACAAATCTAATGGGCGACTTTGGGACTACTTTTATACAATTCTTCCTGGCCATCATAAAACTATCGGAACTCCAACGTGGCTTTTCTAAAATTTAATGCCCAAAGAATTGAATCTTACTTACGATCACGACAAACGTATGAAAGGCTTTTTAGAAAAAGCCATAGCAGTTATACAAAAAAACATTAATGAAAATGTTGAACTCTTAGAGAAAGAAGAAATAGCTTCTCTCTCTTAGTTCCTAAAGGGGCGATTGAAGGACCAAAAGTCAAATGATAAAACGCGCTGCCAACATTTCCCCTTTTGAAAAGCTTTGGCTCACCAAGATGGGCGATGAAGCGGTAACTCAAATTGACGAAGGAGGGGGATCCGAAGCAGTGACCCAAATTGATGAAGGGACTTTTCCATCAGTTTTGGAAGAGTATAAATGGCAAGAAACCGCTACCCATAATCCTGAGCTTCCTGAGCACACACAAGGCCAGCGTATAGCAAAAAAGTTTCGTACCCTCCTTCGCGATACAATGACCCATCACGAACGAGAAAAATTGTTTGCAGAATTTTTAGTACAAGAAAACCTTTTAACTAAAGAAGAAGCAAAACAAATCTCTCTAGCAGCCAGACCCCCTCCGTTTGCTCCTAAAAGCCAAAGAAGATAAATGTTATTTTAACCTAGCCAATTTCTTTCGCTCTGTCCAAGACATTCTTTCCCCCGTTTCATATCCCAACGCTTTAAGCTCTAAATATTTTTCATGCTTCCGGGTTAAATAAACATTAGCATCCTTGTAGATCCAATGAAGAAATTTATAGGCTTGATGATTGCTTGTTTTCTATGAACATTAACTATCGTCCCTATCTTAGAAATAGAAGTTCCCTTGTTATATTCCTATATGATGATGTGCTTGGTATTTTCTGACATTCATAGGAAATCTTAGCATGTTTTTGAATGCTTACAAAATCTTATACAGGACTTAAATGAAAAATCGAAAACCTCAACAATATCAAGGAGTTATATCCTAAAATTGGTACAAACAGGTTACGGGTTACCCATGAGTTGGCCTGTAGACCCTAATTCAACCTTTCAACCAGGCCAAATAGCACAACTGGGAGCGCTAGGTAATAACATCGTCTGTGGTGTTTCTGATGGTACGGCTCCTATTGGTATTATAGATGATATCAAAACAAAGGCCTTCACCGCTCCCTCAATTAATGAGGTTGTCATTGCTCCCGCTATTGGTGAACGTAGAGACGGCCAAATCGTTTCTATCCATGACGTTAATGCTCTATTAAAGAACTCTAATATCACAGCATCAAGCTTCATTAGCGACCCCGTAAGTGTAGAATTGGTCCCTAAAAATGGAGTCATCATCTTTCCTGCTGGTACCCCTCTAAACTTTTCTCTAGAAGGAACCGGTAACTTCGACTCTATTCGAACCGTTGTTAACTACACCTATCAAGTCCCCAACGTGCCTGGTGATGATACAACCCAAGCGTCTGGCCATGTAACAGTCTGGTTTCAACGTATGATCTTTCAAACCGATCAGTATGAAACCAATCAACGTTATGCTCTAGGAGATAACGTGTTTGTTAATGAATCCGGACTCCTAACTAGCAGACAGGTAAGCGCTATTAATCCTGGAGTTGGGCTTATTACTGGTCCTCCCACGAGTCCTTTTAGTATGATAGAGTGCTTGTGGTTGTGATTACTCCACTCCCTACAAGGCCATTTTGGAACTTAGAGGTAGCTGCCTGCTGGTCATACAAATAAAAGCTTTTAAAATTTGCTAAACGCTGCTCTGGTGTTATAGTAAAGATATGTTCATTTATAAAGTTACACATAAGGTAAGTAAAAGAGTTTATGTTGGCCAAGCTATTGATGTGAAAAAGCGTTGGGGTGAACATAAAACCAAGGCTCGTGCTGTTTTGCGAGGGGATAAGACTATTGAAAATAAAGATATTCAAAAATTTCATGTTGCCTTAGCTAAAGAGGGTTTAGAGAATTTTGTATTTGAAATTATCGAGCCTGTTAAGAGTCGTAACTTAGCAAATGAACGAGAGGCTTATTGGATGGGGTTTTATAGAGCCTCAACCGAAGGATATAATGGAAGTCCCCGAGTTTGTGGGTTAGAAAAACATTCGGAAAAAACACTTCAGCTACTAAAAAGCAATTGGGCCAAAGATCATCCTCCAGAATCCATAGAAAAAAC
>Ga0114918_10004269_pt1 | contig 12451 bp, 15 predicted proteins | sample LantaG_FD_87015 | JGI IMG/M metagenome (GOLD analysis project Ga0114918, IMG submission 87015) | Deep subsurface microbial communities from Baltic Sea to uncover new lineages of life (NeLLi) - Landsort_02402 metaG | ecosystem: Environmental > Aquatic > Marine > Oceanic > Sediment | place...
CTCTTCTAAAGAACCCTTGGGATTCAGTGGTTATCTCTGCAACCGATCAGGCTGATATGCCAGTTGGTGTACCAAACGTAAGCATTACAAATGCTGAATACGGATGGGTACAGACTAGCGGTCCATGTGCAATTCTTGCTGATGAAGCAATTACTGCAGGTGCTGCTATCACTATCGGTTCAAGCGTTGCAGGTGCTGTTGAAGCACTTGATGCAGCAGGAGAACCTCAAGTTGGTGTAGCAATGGTGGCTTTCGTTAATACGGAGTACCAAACAGCTAATCTAACAATCGATTAATAGGTCTTGAGGGAACCTCAATCCCCCACCCCTTTTGGGTGCTAAGTGCTGGACTCACCCACCAGTTAACAACTAGATATGCCACAAGCAATCTTATTCCATAATTTCAGTGACGAAGATTTCACATACACATATGATAGCGTGTCCTACACGTTCCCAGCTCACTCAGACGTAATGATTCAAGACTATCTGCACGGTCACTTCACTAAACACTTAGTGAATCGTGAACTACAGAAAGGAAACTATCCCTTTATAGGAAAGCAACGTGATGAAATGATGCTCAAGACTATAGGTGGAGAAACAATAGAGGCAGACTCAGAAGCACAAATAGAGATCGAAATGATGAACGATCATTCGTGTAAAGACTGCGACTTTGTAGGAAAAACATCAGGAGGTCTAAAGACTCATGCACGTATACATAACGAATTTGAAGGTATAGAGGCGTAATATGAAAATATTTTCCAGGTCAGCAATAGAACTGCAACAAGAAAAGCGTTTGCGTAATGCACAACGTCAGTATCTAGACTTGGAAAGTAGCGTAATCAAGAAAGAGAAAGAACTTAACTCCTTACGAGATGAGTACAAACTCTTTTTAGCAGAAACAGAGGTAAAGAAGATCGAGAAAGAAAAAGAATTCGTTGAATGTATTAATGCCCTTGAGAACGAAGTTGTAGCTTTGGAAACAAGAAGAACAGCAGCATTGTTGCCAATAAAGAATAGGCAAAATGAGCTTAATAAGCGTTCCAATGACCTAGATACCATATCAGAGGCGTTAAACGCGAGAGAAGCCACCCTGAAGGCTCAGGAGGATAGCCTTACTCAAAGAATAGACGCTTTCCAGAACAGACTTAGTGAGTTAAGTGAAAAAGAAATAGTTTTGGATAAAAAGATTACTTCAATACAGCAGTCCATTTTGCTTTCCGAGCAATTATCCAAAGACACAGGAGATAAACTTATTAAATTCAATGCTCTTGTACATGAAAGACAAAAGGAACTTCGTGAGCAAGAGAAGGATTTATCAGATAGAGAATTGATACTTAAATCGCAACTTAATTCATTCGACGAACGTAAACAGGCACTCGATAAGCGTGAAACACAGCTTAGAAGTGATCGCAATGCAGTCAATGCAGCTATAAAAGAAGCTAAAAAGAAAGGTATATGGCAGACGAAATTTTAAAAAAAGATGGTAATAACACTCCAGTATCCGGTGGAGTTGATGACGCAACAGACGATATATTAAAGTTGCGGATAGATCCTACGTCCAAAGGAGCACTTGTGCATCCAGTAGGAGCCGGAGGCGGAGATACCTGGAAAACAGACGACTCTGCTTTTACTGCAGGGACTGACTCAGTGGCACCTGTAGGATTGTTAGCAGACAGTACCTCGACAGATAGCGTGGATGAAGGGGATATTGGTGCTGCAAGAATGACGCTTGATAGACGTACTATTGTTACCAACGAACATGCATCATCTGCTAATGGTGTTGCGAGTATATTTAGAAACTTTGGTGCGAACGCTACACTTAACGTTAAATCTAGTGCAGGGAATGTATTCTCTGCTACTTGTCATAACGAGAACGCCAATACTCGTTACTTCCAGTTGCACAATACAGCTACAGTTCCAGGTGCTAGTGATGTGCCAGAAGAAACATTTGCGATAGGTTCAGGAGAACAGGCTATCATTGGTACAGATTACTTTACAACGAATGGAGCACGATTCGACACAGGTATCGCTTTCGCATTCTCAACAACAAAGGATACATACACAGCGGGAACAGCTGCTGATCAAACAACTCTAATCCGTTACAGCTAACATATGAGTACAGTATTAAACAAATCAGGTGGCGGGATTACTTTGGCAGATGTAACAGCTTCAAATGCGAAGCAATCAGGTAGGATGATTCCAAACAATGACTACGTTGGAGCAGCTACAGCGATGGAGCTTAGCGGGCTTTTAAACACCGCAACATTTACGGATTCAACGGCGGTAAACGAGATGGATGGAGATGGTGTTTATTTCAAACAGACTTCAAGTGTTTCATCTGGGGCGGACCAGGGATGGTTTGAACAGGTAGACAAGACACGTATGGATCATGTGCCATTCTTTGCACATACCTTTCTTTTTGCTACAGCAGTGACGAATTTACGTTTCTTCGTAGGTTTAGCCGATATTACTTCGTTATCTGACATTTCAGATGCAGATACCCTTACAGTTCCAGCTGTGGGGATTCAGTACAGCACGAACCGTAGTGACACTACCTTTCAAGCTCTAGAAAATGACGGAGCTACACAAGCTATCACAGACACGACTGTAACGGTTGCACAAAGTACGTTCTACCACTTTGAACTAGATGTTGAATCTACTTCTACAGTAAAGATACGTATTACAGATGCTGCAGGTGATACACAAGGTAACGAAATAACACTAAATACAAATCTTCCGGGCTCCACAGTAGGTTTACGCCCCGTGTTGCTTATTAATCCATTAGCTGCTCAGGCTCATCAGGTTCAAAATTACCAATGTTACCTAGAGAGCAGAGCTTATATATAAACTGATATATGAAAATAATCTGCACAAATTACGATGTTAAACGGTATCATGGCCAGATGTTAGGTATTCTTGGTGATGACCATGATTATTCAGAAAGAAAAGTATGGGGTAAGGAAGCGACATACTTCTTATTAGACGCTATATCTGGGTCTAAACAGACACAAATAACTGATTTAGCTACTCAAGAAAACTTTACAGCTGAAATTGAATAGATATGGCAAACGAACGTCTCAAAATTGATGTCAACAAACGACAAGTATCTGGTGCAGTCACCAATGATGCCAATCTTGAGATTCGGATGGTTAGAATGGACGACACGACTAAGGGCATCATCGTCTACACAGGAGGCTCAGCTGCTCTTACTGCTATTGCTAACGGCCAAAATACAGTCACAAGTGCTGGTACGGCAGAGGTCCTCGCTACAACACAGGCTGTGAAGGCAGTAACCATAAAGGCTCTCAGTACCAACACGGGAAGTATCTGGGTAGGAGATTCAGGTGTAGACTCAACCAATGGTTACGAATTGTTCTGTTTAGACTCAGTCACCTTCTCTATAGATGATCCTGTAAAGATTTATATAGACGCATCTGTAACGGGAGAAGGAGTTTCATTCGCATTATTAAGCTAAATGTATCCAATAAGTACACAATCTGCTTCAGGAGCGTTACCAGGCAACCATCCTGCACTAACTAGTCCAAAGATCGCAAAACAACTTGCTGATTATCTTGAGCTTACCAATAGACCATATAGACACCCTTCAACAACGGCGTCTACTATTTACGTTGAAACAACAGGAAGTGACACAACTGGTGATGGTACATCTGGTACACCGTTCGCTACTATTGATAAGGCACTTCAAATAATCGGTGTTACTAATTCTAGCGCGGTCACCATCCAGCTAGGTGCAGGTTCTTTTGATTGTCCGCCAATTCTTACCCAAATGAACAATATTACATGGGTAGGGACGGAATCAACGGAAGAAACACGCAATATAACAACCGTACACTATGCAACGGACAGCCAAATGGTATCCGTGACCGTAGACGGCACAGCACTATCTGATGACGCTTGGAGAGGACGAATGATTGAATATGTTGGTGGAGCTGCCGATACCCGTAGAGGGTGGGTATGGCGCAATACGGGGAATAGACTATGGATAACTCAGGATCAGAACGCAGCAATCGCCGTTCCTACTACGGCAGATGATATACGACTGATTTCTCAGGACACGTCCGTCAATTTAACCGTTACCACAACAGCACTGGATTCAGTACAATTTAATATTCAAAAGGTTAAGCTTACAGCAGACGCTACTTCGTATGTATTCTTTTTCATTAATACGGACAAGGTGGAGCTAAAGTTCTGTCACTCGTATATTAACCGTTTCCAGTCGGGTGGATACGGGCGGTCATTCTATTGGGGGTGCTATATAGCGAACGTAGGCGTTTCCGCTATAGGCTTTCATGCAATTACAAATAATGGATTTAACCGTTGGGATCAGGGAACAGTATTTGATACTGAAAACACTGCGGCAAATGCAGATTATATTTCAGTACAGATGACAGGTCTTGTTAATAGTCTTGGGCGTGTAGCATTCCGAGGTCTTGGGTCAAGCGGTATTCTTGTTGAAGGAGCAGACTTCTTCAATGGCGATGGGCTAGATGATCAGGATGTATGGCTATTTGAAAACGGCTCAGGGACAGTAACGGCGAGTAACTCAGCAGGAGTTGTCGTTAACAGCACAAATAAACTTACGGGAGGAGATATATTCTTACCACATCTATACGGAGAGGTGTTAAGTAACTACCTCATCACAGCACAAAGAGGCGCGAGTGTTGAGATAGGTGCAAACAGCTCGGTAACAACTGCTACGAACGCCACGGCTGTATCTGCGGATAACGGTACGAGTGAGGTTGCTTACGCTAAAGATGGGACAATTATCACAAACGGATCTGTACCGCCTCACCTATATGACGAGAAGGGGTCAGACGTTGCGAGTGCATCTTCGCTTACATTGGGAGCAGGTAAGAGCTTCGACATAACAGGTACGACAACCATCAACAACATCGCGGTACTAGGTTGGGCTGAGGGGACTGGTATACGGTTGAAGTTTGACGGGTCGGTTACGGTAACGGATCAGGCAGGGGGTAGTGGACAGATAAGGCTTGCAGGGTCAGGTAACTTTTCGGCTACCGCCAATGATACGTTAATGCTTGAGCTTGACGGCACAGATTGGTTTGAGATTTCACGGACAATTATATAGATATATGACCAAGCCCTCTAACGAAACACTTGCTGTAATGATTAAACGAGTCGAAGACCTTATGGTTGAGAAGTTTGAATCAAATAATAAATACCACGAGGCACACGGCAAGCGACTCGATACACTAAACGGTCAGGTTAAGAAAAACACCACATGGAGGCATAGAGGATTTGGTACGGTAGCGGTTATGAGTGCCATTATTCCAGCAATTATCTCTTATTTCCTAGGTAAACAATAAATTATATGCCAAGAGTAGATAGTAACAATGAATTCGCTGCATTAGCAGAAAACGAATCAACAAACAGTCCGCAATTGCTACAGATAGATAACGCCACAGGGCGTCTAATGATAACTATAGCCGCTGAATCAGGGGTAGCATCCGCACAAACGGCAGAGATAGACGACAATAATTCATACATTGCCCTGTTCACAGATGACAGTGGTAACCCAATTCCAGCCCTGATGGACGGCAATAGCCTCTGGATGGACGTAACATTTGAATAATATGGCAGACGAAAATGCAAAAATCGACGATAATAACCAAAGAACCCTTTTAGGAGTGGATTCTTCTACTGGTGAATTACGTCGTATACAAACGGACCCATCAGGACGTGTAAAGGCTACTGCAACCATTTCAACCACACTCTTGGATTTAACAGATACTCCTAGCACCTATTCGGGTCAAGCAAATAAGGTACTCAGTGTCAACTCAGGAGAGACAGCAGTAGAGTTCACAACCAACGGAGCTGGTGATCTTTTAGCATCTAATAACCTATCGGATGTAGACACAGCGGCAACAGCACTCTCTAATATTGGAGGAATCGGAGCTGCGACTACGGATACACTTACTAACAAGACTTATGACGCGGGAGCTGCTGGGAACAGCCTTAGTCTTACTACCGATTCGGTGGATGCTCTCACAGAAATTGCAGCTGCCCTAAAATCTGGAGCTGATGCAACCCTCGTTACAGGAACAGCAGGTACGGATCAAAACCTCATGGAGTGGGATGCCAATGGAGATGCAATAGATTCAGGTCTAGCAACAGCAGATGTTGTTACAGGAGCTTCAACAGATACCTTTACAAATAAAACTTTTGATGCAAACGGAGCGGGTAACTCACTATCAAACGTAGATGTAGCAGATCTGGCTAACGGTACAGACGGCGAGCTTATTACATGGGATGCTGCAGGAGCACCTGCAACTGTAGCAGCTGGTACTTCAGGTCATGTTCTTACATCTAACGGCGCTGGAGCAGCCCCAACTTTTCAGGCAGCGGCAGGAGGGGGAACAGCGCGTCGCAATATGAATATCCAATTAAGCACGGACAATGCTGAGTACACGGGCTCGCAGGTGGCTACAGCAGACAATCAAGCTAACGGGGTATCGTGTGCTGTAACTGCTGATGGCGGTTCAAGTAATGTACGTATTGCCTCTCGTACTGTAGCCACGTGGGACTTTTACGACAAAGACCCAGAGATTAATATCAACATAAACTATATAGCAGGATCTGCTACGGGGAATGGAGCAATTTTTGCTGGAGATACTGGCGGCGGAGCATCTCCAACCGTATCCCAAACGACCAAAAGTATGTTTATTTTGTGTGATACAGCTTCTGGGACACCAACATGGTCTCTCGTGAACGCAAATGGGACTACAAACACAAATACAACACTTGTAGGTATAACGAGTGCTCAGGAGAATGTGTTTAGAGTTATTAAAGACTCAACAACAAACATTAAATGTTATACGAACTACACACTGAAGGCTACAAGTACAACCAACTTACCCTCTGGTGATTTGGCTGACCTCGATTGGCTTATTATGGGTGCTTATAACGACGGAGGAGATACCACAAGTAGAGAGGGAGTGTTTGGCTACGTAGACGTATTAATTAACTCACCAACAGGATAATATGTACAGATGTTTAACATGCGGCTTTGTTCAAGATTTTGATCCTTCAGATGAAGACAAGGTTTTAAGTGTTCACCCTTGGATGCTTGATGTAAAAAATAAGAAAGAATGTCCAGCTTGCCATAAGTATTTGAACACTCACGGTGGACGTAAAAACGGGAAAGTATGGATGCCCGACATTAATAAAGCAGGCATCCTCCAGGACGAAGGCATTGTCTCTCAAGACTTATTACAAATACAGTCTGATTTCGTGGATTTAACCGAAAACCGCGGAAAGGGGTCTTTGTCAGAGCTCAGGGCGCGCTACAAAAACAAAACTATGTTTGGGTTTTCGGTAGATGATCTGATATCCCAACATGACGAGATAAAAATCGTACGAGAAAAGAAGTAATAATGCCAGCAGGTGATCGCACAGAGAAACGCAATCTAGACGCTTACGACGTAAATCGTAAGGATGGTTTTTATGAAACTATTGTTCTTCCTGGAGCGACAGCTCAAACGACAGGGAATTTTGGTCCGTTCTTCATCGCTAGGCACCCTGTTGAGGTGTTAAGAGTTTCTGAGGTACATGGAACAGCTGGGAGTGATGCAGGAGCCGTAACACTCGACATAGAAAAGCTTACTGGAACAACAGCATCTGGTTCTGGTACATCAATACTTTCTAGTACATTTGATCTAAAAAGTACAGCAAACACAGTTGTTAAGAAACAAGGGGCGGGTCTTTCAAGTGCACGTCAACTAAAAGAGGGTGAGCGACTAGGCCTTGTTGATACTGGAGCTTTAACGGCACTTGATCACGTAGTAGTTACCGTTTATTTAAAAAACCTCGGGAGAGGAGATTACCGCTAATATGCCAAGCATAGTAAAGAATAAAATTATATACGATAAGGATGACTGGCTAGGCGGTCTTCATCCTCAATACACCTCGGATCTCATCCCGAGTGTGCAACAACAGCCAATAGATAGAAGCACCGTCTCGGCTGCCAAGTCTTTCAATCCATATAGATTTCTTGGCTACGCAGCACCTGGATATAACCCACAAGACGCAACCAATTCTTCAGAGATCACTGCAGTTCTCCGTAGTGGAAAAATTACAGGAGGTAAAATGTATGCGATTGAGGCTGGAGATTTGCTACACGAAATTACACTAGGTATAACGCCGTCCGTAGGAAATGCAGGTGTTTGGCCACACACTATAACGCCTCACGGTCATTCTACGGCCGTCGGAGATGATACAGTTATTTATACAGCAAATGTATCTAGTACAGCTACGGAGTGTTTATTTTACTCATGGGGAGATGCTACAGACTGGGATGTAGGACGTTATACGTTCTCAGCGTTTGATGATGACTTTATGACGACTGTTCCTGCCGGTACATTACTCTCTGGGGCAACATTAACAGCCGGACAAGGTAAAGCTCATCCGCTCATTGTAGGAGATGATGATATCCTTTATATAGGAGATGGGCGTAATATACATGCATTTGATGGAGCTACAGGAGCAGACGGTACTTTTACAGCAGATGTACTCACCGTCCCACAAGGGTTCCAAATCACATGTTTCTCAAGGATCAGTAACTTCCTAGTAGCTTTTGCCTATAAAGAGAGCGCTGTATCTGGTTCTGACTATTATCTTGGTGAGGCTCGTGCCTTTTTCTGGGATTATTTATCACTCGATCCAACGTATAACATATCTTTAAACGATAATTATGTAAGCGAAGCAGTCGAATTACAAGGGACTATAGCCGTATTTACATCTGGGAGAGCTACAGACTTAGAGAATAACGGGAATAGATCCTCTAAAATGCGAGTTTATAACGGATCATTCTTTGAAGATGTTGAACAATTTCTAGATACTCCCCCCGTTCGTGGTGGTGTATTCGTAAATGGAGACGTTATCACATGGTCCAGCGGTGGACACGCTTATATTTACGGTAAACCTTTCACAGAAGCACCTACAGCGCTACAAAAGATAGCTAAGACAGAAACAGGGAGTCCGTCTAACGGTCTTCTGTCCTTTGCTACGACGGATAACATGATTATGTCTACTGGAAGCGGAGCTGGGGGAGGATTACAGTATTTCTCATCTGGTACATTCAAAGCAGACTCCAGTGTCTCTGCTTCAGTGGCTATACCAACCTTTGCAGAAGGAGAAATGGGGCAAGTTAAATCTATAAAGGTTGTCTTTGCTAGAGAGTCTTCAAATGGGCTGAAATTAATACTTGACCTGGTAGACGGAGGCGGGAATATAACTAATATTGTTACATCTGGGGATGCTCTTGAAGACATTACCGCAACTAATAGAGTTGTTGAGTACAATACTGGGTCTCTTGGAACAGATTTACCAAAGTTCTACGCGATTAAACCTGTTATCCGGTGGAGTGCTAGTTCTGGTACAGGTGCTGCTCCAATCATCGATAGGATCGAGATTGAATATGAATCAATTAACATAGAAAGTAATTAATATGCTTACCTACACAGGCCTTCGTAACTTATACGGACAATTAACAAACAAGAGTAGCTCAGCACACCTCACAGACGGGGACAGGCTCATCAATGATGTTTACTTGCGGCTCACGAATAACTTCAACTGGCCATTCTTGCAGAAACAAACAACAATCACGACGGTGGCAAGCCAACAGGCTTACGATTTACCGAACGATCTTAGTAAGATTGTTGCAGTGACCGTAACAGTATCTACTACTCAATATACGTTAAAAGAGATCCCGAACTGGAATGATTGGGAAGATCTAAACTCGACAACGACGTTTACATCACAATTCCCTAGTTACTATTTCGTATTTAATAATCAGATACATGTATTCCCTACTCCGTCCGCTGCAGGAGACACAATCACAGTAACGTACAGGCAGAAAGTTAAAGAGTTGAGTATCGCCGATAATACAACGGGGACGATCGTATCGATCACCAACGGTGCCAAAGCCCTTGTAGGCTCTGGAACAAGTTGGACAGCAGGGATGGTTGGAAACTATATAAAGATAACAGATGGATTTGCAGCAAACTTAGGAGACAACTTCTGGTATAAGATCTCTGCAGTAGGTAGCACAACAACAATTACTCTAGATAAGAGTTATCAAGGAACAACCATAGCTGCAGGTTCCGCAGGTCTAACTCTTGGTCAAATACCACTGATACCAGAAGAATATCAGGCAATGCTCGTATACTATGCAGCGTACCAATACTGGAACGCACAGAATAATGGAGCGACACGGGCAGCTGAATTCAGGGATCAGTATAATGAATTCCTCAACCAAATGGTTAAGGATCAAGGAGAGAAATCAATGGATGTAGTGATAGAACCTGTATCAGACGATCCAATGCTAAATCCAAATTTCTTCATAACAGCATCATAATATGGCTTTATTCGGTAATAAAAACAATTCAGGCCTTTTCGGTGGGTTCAACCTAATGCAACCCATACAAAGTCTTAGCAAGAACATAGGTCGATCTATAGGAACCAGTCTCGCAACACCCAAAGCCCCAGTACAAGGTCCAACGGCACCAAGTCCTCAAGCTCAAGGAGTAGCAAAAACTATCACAGGAGTAAGTGGACCAACCCAAGAACAACTTGCGGCTGGTTTAGCAATCCCAAGTTCTACGCAAACTGTATCATCAGGGCCTACACCACAACCATCACTCACAGGGTCTAATCAACCGTTTACAAACATAGGGGCGCCAGTGGCAACACCACCACAAGCTCAGATAGAGGTACCTCCTCCACTGCCTTTACCAGTACAACCTACTGCCGCTATCCCGCAACCTACACAGGCTCCTGATCCGTTTACAGATCTTCAGTCACAACTTACAGATCTTCGAAACCAATTAGCAGGGCTTGCCACCCCTAGTGCGGAAGAGCAAGCTACCTTAGAACAGCTGAATCAATTCAACGAAGCGGCTCGTCTTGGTATATCAGGGCTAGAAGGACAAGGGAGAGGGATAGAAGTTGGCCTCGTTAGGGGTCAACAAGGGAAATTAGCTGAACAGGCTAATATACAGGCTCAGACTTTAGAACAGCGCCTAGCTAACCTACAAGGGCAACGAGTGGCTCAACAACAATCACTAGGGATGCAGTTACAAGGAGCAGAACAAGAATTCTCTCGACTACAACAACAGGAGCAACAAGCACAAGCACAGGCTCAACCATTTGAGTTCGGGGGCAACCTTGTACGGTTTAATCCGGCTACTGGTCAGCTCGAAACGATTGCCGAGGCACCACAACAACAGATTTCAGAGCTAGATCTTATTAAACTTGAAACAGCAAGATTAAATCTTGAGAAACTTGGCATAGATGTAGAAATGGCTAAACGTGGAGAAACTGGTCTAAAACCTCTCTCAGGGGATGCGGCTAAAGTATTGACCATAGCACAAACCATGATTCCAGAGGTGGAGCGTCTAAAAGAGATTTTCTCTGAAAATCCTGCAGCGAAAATATTAGGGTTTACGACAGGAACAAATCGTGAATTAGTTAAATTAGTAGAAGACGTATCAGACAAGGTCGGTCGTCTTCGTTCTGGTGGTGCTATTAATGACCAAGAGGCTGCGGCATTCCAGAGACAGATTGTAAGTCTGGGCGATCTACTGGACCCTGGTTCGATTACCACAGCTCTCGATAGAATTATAGAGGAGGCTCAAGGAGTAGCGCTCGGTATTCAAGGCTCTACGGGCAGTGGCGCCCTAGACGATGCCTTTGCGGGTACGGGTTTTAGCGGTGACCTGAGCACGTCTGTAAACGGCTCTGATATTCAATCGGCTGCGGCACTTGTCCCTCAAGGGGATGGTCCAGTAAGTATCCAAGCTAATTCGAGCATCGGAGGTGGTACAATTACTGCATATGGCTCATCTTTCTGGGATCCAGGCTTAGATTACGTACTTAGTGGCGGAAAAGGAGCAGACGTAGCTATGCCGGTCCCTATGCAAGTTATAGGAGTTATCCCATCAGCGAGTTCCGGAGGATTTGGTAATCAGGTACGGCTTATGACCTCAAGTGGTCAAGAGATATGGTTCAGTCACTTAGATGACACGTTCGTTCAACCGGGTCAGGTTATGCAGCCAGGTCAGGTGTTCGGACTGCAGGGTAATAGCGGGAATGTAATTGCATCTTCTGGTGGTACGGGAACACATCTTGATATCACCATGCCTCGAGTGCCTAACCCAAGTTTTAGCAACATGAATGACTTCTTTACAGCACAAGAAGTAGCAGCATTCTTAAACGTACAATAATATGGCAGATACTATAAACAGCGGAACAACTGGAAAGATTACTGGGCCTACTGGTGATATCAGTCAGTTCCTTTCACAGCCAGGTCAACAAAATCAACAAACATTTTCTTCTGTATCGGAGCTTGGGAAAAAGGTTCGTGAACAAAATCCTAGTGCTTTTAAGACCTTTACAGACGAACAAATAGGTGA
>Ga0114918_10004270_pt1 | contig 12450 bp, 13 predicted proteins | sample LantaG_FD_87015 | JGI IMG/M metagenome (GOLD analysis project Ga0114918, IMG submission 87015) | Deep subsurface microbial communities from Baltic Sea to uncover new lineages of life (NeLLi) - Landsort_02402 metaG | ecosystem: Environmental > Aquatic > Marine > Oceanic > Sediment | place...
ACCAAAAATTTCCTGCACCTTATTAAATTTTCCCTCATCGGCACCGCCACTTTGAATATCTTTGGCTCCCCTGACAGGAAAAAAAATCTGTCCTACTGAATCTATAATAGTATGATCATTCTCTCTTAGAATCTTACATTGAACGACACCAACATTGGCATCTCCTTCCCCAACCTTAATTAACTCTTCTAAGAACTCAGGCTCCACCACCGTATCATTATTTAGCAATAAAACATAGTCAGTGCCAGATTTTAAGGCATATTTAATCCCAACGTTATTCCCGCCAGCAAAGCCAAGATTTTTTTTATTCTCTATTAAAGTCATATCTGGAAACTCATCCTTAATTTTTTCCACCGAATCATCAATTGATCCATTATCAATAACAACTATTTGATAATTATGGTAAGTAATCTTTTGCAATGATTTTAAACATTTTATGGTCTCTTGACAACTATTCCAATTTAAAATAAGAATTGTTACTTTGGGCTTCTTTACCAAGTAAATCAACTCCTTAAGATTGCCCGGAGGAGTAAAAATATTAACAGTAAATATATTAAAGAATAAAAAATCCAGAACGGTTTATCTTTCAATACTCTTCTTAAGAATGCTATTTTTAAATATCCAGGTTTTGCTGTCAATTTTAGACCATCAAACCAGACACTCCCTTCTCCCTGCCTTTTAGCTAGCTTTATTCTAATTTTCTCGGAATTTCCCGGAGCATATACCGAGGCTTCCTTTAACTGCCACGAAGAGCTAGCATCAGTTAAACCCCATTCTCTTTCGATGACTTCATTCTTATTGTTCAAGCATTCCAGGGTAAGAAAAGTATCCCATTCGTCTTCTCCTTCAGGAATAGTTATATCTGACTTTACATAGGCCTTTAAGGTATAGTATTTTCTAGGCTGAACGGGGATCTCTTGCTCAAGCCAGCTCCAGCCGTCACTCCAGCCTTTAGTCGCCTTCATACATTTCCTACCTTCATAAGCTCCTTCCTCTATAACCGACCAACCTCCTTGAGAAGATTCTATCCAGAACTGTGGTTTACCTTGACTCAAGATCTCGAAGCTGGGATTATTAAGAACCAAATTTGATGGGGTTTCCACCAAAGTAAGACCGTCAAACCAGACGCTTCCTTCTCCCTGTCTTTTAGCTAGCTTTATTCTAATTTTTCTGGTATTCCAGGGAACATAAATCTGCCGCATATACTGCTGCCACGAAGAGCTAGCATCAACAATACCCCAATCTCTTTTGATAATTTTGCCCAGCCAGCTCAAGCACTCAAGAGTAATAAAGGTATCCCCCTGGTCTTCTCCTTCAGCAATAGTTATATCTGACTTTACATACGCCTTTAAGGTATAATATTTTCTAGGTTTAATCGGGATTTCTTGCTCGAGCCAGCTCCAGCCGTCACTCCAGCCTTTGATTGCCTGTATACATCTTTTGCCTTCGTAAGCTCCTTTCTCTGTAACCGACCAACCTTCTTGAGAAGATTCTATCCAAGATTCTGGCTTGTTCTCTTTCAATGTCTCAAAACTGGGGTTAAGAACTAAATTAATCCCTTGTCTCTTTCCCCAACCAATATAAAGGTCATAAACTATAATAAATAGAACTACTACTGCTATAACCAGTAAAATAATAATCTTTTTATTCTTCATGTTTTTTATTCCTCCCTAATGCTAATAATCCCGAAGGTCATCTTCTCCTCATTTTCCTCTCATAGACCTGTTTGAAAACTAGATATCCCATCCATAAAGAAATACCTGTAAACATACTGCGGAAAATTCCAATGAATTTATCAGCAGGATAATATTGATTTATGATTTGGAATGGACTCCGTAAGGAAGCAAAGTAAAAAGCATCTATAGGCATAAAAAGATAGCCAGCCAGCCATTGCTTCCATTGAAAAGTATAAACAATGAAAAAGATAACTTGAATAGCAAAAAGCCCCACAAATCTTCTATCTTCCACAACCACAAGTGCCAAAAAAGGTATAAGCCACATAAAATATTGAGGATGGAAGAAACAGGTAGCAAAAAAGGCTAACAACAAAACAAGAATGCTTTTCCATAAATTCTTGAAAGAATGATCGGTGTTGAAATATGTATATAAGAACAAAACTATATATATCACCACAAAAACATACATCCTATCGTAAAGAAATCTTAGTGGAAATTGCATTGCCAAGAAAAAATCTGCGTGGGGTACCTTCGCTAACTTTTCTAATTCACCAGTTTGCTGAAATAATCTTGCTAGAAGCGTCACTATTCCTAAAGGCAAAAATCCCCAAAATGCTAATTTCAAGCGCTGCCAGACATTTCTCCCCAAAATGATTATAAAGAAAGGCAGCATAATAATGGGATATATTCTGGTCGCAGCCCCTATTCCCAAGCAAAAAAGAGACCTTTTGGAAAAGCTCTTCCTGGCGTAGTATAAACTTAATAAAATAAAAAAGATGGCTACGGCCTCGTATCGGGCAAAAATATAAGTAGCAAATATCACCACTGGATTTATCATCCAAAATTTGAAGGCTCCTAGCCCCTTCTTATAATCCTTTAATATCCACAAAAACAAGAAGGCACAACCTAAATCGAAAATTAAGTAAGGCACTTTAAAAAGAAATAGAGTTCTAAATACCTGGGGGTGGGTAACGAAATCATTAAACAACCTCCAGCTAATTATCTGATCAGGTTGATAATCAAATACCTCAATAAAGTAAGGCATTAATGGTTTAAAAATCAATAAGAAAAAAGCATGAATATAGTGGATAAGGATCTGGCCACCCCAATGAATAGTTTCCTTATAAGTAATAAGGGAGGAGCGCCCATAAACATATAAAAGGTCCGTATGCAAAGCTATAGGCATAAAGAATAATCGGATGAGAATCCCGATTAGTAGCCATTTATAGATAATCCTTTTTACAGCTATATCCTGGCGATATATAGAAGGAATCGACCGAGAAAATAATCCTGCTATCCCTTTACCTGAATCTTTTAATCTATTAAAAATTTTCTTATCCACAGCTCATCCTTTATACGTAATTTCCCTTTTAATAAAATGTTTCCGGATAAGATACCTTCCATATTATAAAAGGATATTTCTCATAAATAGTATGAAGATGCTCTGACTTAAGTATCTCGACCATTGTAGGATACTTTCCCCTCTCACTGTGAGAACGCCTCCTCCATTGATCTTGGTTTAAAACGAAATGGGTAATTCCCGCTTTTTTTAGTTTCACCAGAATTTTCTCAGCATTGCTAGCATGCCCAAGATCAAGAAAAATTGTATAGGGACGATTGCAATAAAAGGTTCGCGGCTCATATAATATCCACACTTTTGCCTCAGGAGATGAATTCTCATTAATACACTTAAAAGCAGCGTAGGTCGTCTCATTTCTCAGAATATACTCTTCTTGAGATTTTAAACCAGCGAAAACTAATATCCGTTGATAAGCCTTATCCAAGCCTTCAGGGGTCAAATAGATTATCTGAAACAAGAATGTTAAGATAAGAATTGTATAAAAACAACGTTTGAAAAATTTATTAAAACTGGTTATCTGCCCTATTGTATAGCCAACTATTATTCCTAACAAAGGCAAAATAGGCACTATATAACGTGCGAGAGGCGCAAGCATTGCCCAGAGAATAAAATAAGCCGCTGAATAAAAGAGCATAAACTTTATCAATCGGTTTTTGCGAAAATGAGGAAAGAGACAAAGAGGCAAAAAAGCTAAAAAAACTATACCGATGGCTCCATAGTCGTGGAATCTACCAATATACATACTCGTATTCCAGGAAAGAGAAATAATTTTCTTAGGAAGAGAAAGGTCAAAAGCAAAAGCTGGCTGAGAAATTCCCAGGTTAAAAAATCCTGAGGCCCATATTCCTTTGATTGCTCGCCAGAATCCGAATAAAAAATTCTGCCACATATCCAAGATGGAATACGCTCCAATAAAATAAGCTCTCACATACCAGAAGCTACCAACTAGTCCAGCTAAAGCGAGAAAAATAAAGAAATCTCTGGTTATCCTCAAGAATTTCTCTTTCCTTATAAACCAACCGCCAAATAAAATTCCTAAGGATAAAATAACTACACAGGGCGCTCCTGCATATTTAGAACCCAGAGCCAAACCGCTGATTACTGCTGATATAAAAAGCCAGCCTCTTTTGCCTGAACTGACCCAATTTATAAGAGCATAAAAAGCAAAAAAAGCATAAAAAGTAAGTCCCAAATCTACATAAGCAGTGGTAGACATATAAGCTACTTTGGGTACCGTATAAAAAATAACTGCTGAAATTAATCCTACCCGATGAGAAAAATACTTTTTCCCTAAAGTGTACACTCCCACTACTGTCAAAAGGCCAAAAGCAAAGTGAATGAGTTTTGCCAGAATAGCATCTTTAAGAAAAAGGGCCATTCCATAAAGAACGCCTACATTAAATGGCTGGGCCCATTGACCAAAATTGATATAAGGAATACTGACTAGCCGATGAAGACGATTCCATTCCTTGGCTTTGGCTAGATGTTCACCCAAACCATCCCAACTAGAAGGCAGAACCGAAGCTCCTGTCAGGTTAAAAAATATCTGGAGAGCTAGAATCAGAAGTAAGACTATCTCTATGATAGGTATTTTTAGAGTGGGTAAGGTTTTAAATTTATCCTTTATCTGGTGAATAATATTTCTTATCTCATCATAAACCAGAACAAACATTCCCACAAAAAATAAGTTTATAATCCACCTATTCAATAGCCCTGCTAGACCAAACCCAATAACAGCATAAGTAAAGATAGCCAGACCTATGGCCAGACCGAATAAAAAAGATTCTAAGAAAGAGCCAGTTTCAAACTTTAACCATCTAAAAATCTTCCTCCCTAAGCCAGCACTAACCAGAAGAAAAGCCAAAAGAAGGAAAATCCTGAAAAGTGTCTCGGCTAAACTCTCCCAGAAAATGCCTCCTCGAATGAAATAAATATAGCTACCATAGATAAATATTATCCAACCAAATATTATAAGCCACATTCCACTCTGGAGAAATTTTCTACTTATAAACTTTGCTGGATTCATCTACTTTACCGAATTTCCTGCTCAAAAATTTGATCCTTTATGAAAATACCCTTCCCTTTTTTCTGTAGATAGAAAGCAAAAATAGATCTACAAATCTATACCCTTCGGCCACCTAGAGTCGCTCATAGTTTATTTTGTATATCTTCATAACCGGATTGGGATTGCCAGGAGAAAAAGGAGGTGGATCAAATTGCTTTATCAGTTCACACTCTCTCCGTATTTCCTCGTAATTATACTTAATGCCTTGTAACCACTCCAAAGAGGTATTGGTATATCTATCATATTGAAAACTACTTAAAATTAGATAATCAAACTTCTCTCTCTTATACCAACCAAGGGAATGGTCCCCTATCTGATAGATATAATGCCGGTTATGGCCCCGCATGGGCAAGCAATAAGTTTCATAAATAATTTTACTCTCACGAGGAATATTTTTTTCAAGCCACTCTTTAGCCTGGAGACCTGTTCCTTTTTTGGTCATAAGATCAACATACCGAATGACTCTTATACCCGGGAAAAGAATGATAGCTAAAGTAAAAGCTATAATAATAAAATTTTGCTTTGGTTTTAATCGAGAAATTTTAGAGGCTATTTCCACCAAAAACATTGCTGCAGCAATAACTAAAAATGGAACCACAGGAAGGATATAGCGGTCAAAGTGACGCAAAAAACTTCCCATAATAAGGTAATAGGTTAAAGGAAAACTAATAAGCAAAATATCCTTTTTCCTGTGGCGAAAAATAGCGTAGACAACTGCAGCTAAGGAAAATATCTCCAGAGGCTGACCCATCCCTTCGTTTAAGGCTCCAACGATATAGTATAGCCAGCTACTTATTTCTCCCTGGTTATTTGCCGTAACTCTATTTAAACCCCTCAGCCAACCCCTTATAGTGCTAAACAAGTAAGAAAATCGTAAAAAACCGTAGGGAAACGCAATGAAAAAACCCACGGCAATAAAGAGAAGAATGAGAAGAACTTTTTTATTAAAGAGGATACTGAATAAACTCCTCTTTTCTTTTAGACCACGAAACAAATGAGCTAGAAAAATAGGTACAATAAGAATTACGCCAGTATATTTAGTAGCGATAGAAAATCCAGCAAAAATAGTGGCCAGCAGATAATCTCTTATTTTACCTCTCTCATAAATTAGATAGACACAAAAAAAAGATAAGGTGATGAAAAAGGTCATAGGTACATCTGGCCTTATAAGACGGGAGTATTTGACATGGAGTAAAGTGAAAGTTAAAAATAGAGAAGAAAGAAGACCGACCTTCTTAGAATACATCCTTTCACCGATAAAATAAACTAAAAGAACAGTTCCTACTCCATAAAGAGCAGTGGTAAATCTTCCCACCAAAAATATTTCTGTTTGAGTTAGACTGCTCAAAGATTGAATGGATTCTGCTAGAAGACGCCACAGATAATAAAGTCCATAGCCAATTGCCTGAATATAAAAGTATAAGCTTGGCCACATAAAACTTCCCGGATCAAGGTGACCATACTTTAAAAACCTAAGAGCTATTCTAATTGTATAGGGTTCATCGACTTCGTAGGTATAAGGTAAATACCAATCAAGTCCAATAACCCTTACCAGTAATGCAGCCAGTAGAATGAGATATAAAATTATTGTATTTTTATTCACCCATCCTGACAACTGACTTTCTTTATTCATCATAACTTCTATCTTTCTGGTTTAAAATATCTTTCACTTCTTTCGGTAAGAGCTCCAAGATAAAAGGAACAATGGTTTAAATTATTCCCATTGATAAATTTATTGATTTACTTATCCAACCTATCCTTTCCCCTAACTTTCGTTAAATCTCTACTATGGTCGCTTAACTAATCAAGTTAAATATTTTTTCTATCATTATTCATACCATTTTTCACTAGCAGAGTCAACTATCTTCTTCGCCCCCTTCTTCTTTCCACACAATCCTTACCTTTTTCAAAAAGATAACAAAATTTACCCATCTATATGCTCTCATTTTTCCAATTTCCAAGACAGGGATGAAACTGTTTTTATTCGTTATATCCATTAGGAAACCTCATTCAGATTATAATAGACACAATTCTTTATATTATATTAATTAACAACGCTTACTTCTTATCATCGCTTTTAGTTGCTTAATCTGGGAATGAAAGAGAAACCAGGTTAATATGAGAAAAAGTGCCATATAGATAAGCATTTGAGTAACAAATCCCTTGATTACAAAAGAGGAGAGCCAAAAGGCGCTCGAGTAACCGAGAATAGCAAGAAAATCCTTTTGCAATTGTTGATTGCTTTGATTTACGATTTGCTTTAATCTTAACTCGTTAACTACATACCACATACTGAAACTGATAACAGTAGCAACAGCAACGCTTGTTAAATTTCCCCAAACTCTTATAGCAAGGAAATTCAGAGCAGCAGAAATAGCTAATACTGTTACTCCCCAGATAAAGTATTCTCGCTGCCTATGATATATTTTGTAATAGTTAATATGCAGGATTTGAATTAAACTGCCAAAGCCAACAGTGCATATCAGTAATTGGATTATTCTTAGACTCCTAAAATACTGAGATAGATGGAATTCGATTAATTTAGCCAAGGGGAAATAAAGTATTAAGACAGCTGCCCAAGAAAGAATAATAGCTGGCTTGGCTAAACGATAAGCGTGCCTTTGCAACTGTGGTGAAAAACCAGAGAGATAAGGAAAAAAGACCTGTGATATTGATAAAATAAAGGTATAAGCAATTGTAATAATAGCAACAGCGAAGCCATAGATAGCAAACTTTTCTATGGTAAAAAAAGAGCTCACCATTAATCTGTCGATACTGAGAAAAAGGATGCTGACGAAGTTACCCAGCAAAATGAATATTCCTACACCGATGTTTTTTTTGCCATAAGAGAGTAAACGGGAGAAGGAGCGCTCTGAGCTTGGAAGATACTTTCGGAACCAAAAGACTAGCATCGCCAGGCCAATGATACTTGCCAGTAAATAGCCATAGATTATATTGTGATAGTCAAAATAGTCAAAAGTAAAAAGATAAATAATAAGAAGAAGAAATGTAATTCGGGTAAAGATGTTTACTAAGGTAAGATTCTTGAATTGCCTCAGTGCCTGAGCAGTAAATCGAAAAAATGTTGTTAGGTTAAAAATGAAAGCATAAACAAGAATTGTTAAACTAATCCATCTAAGCGGCCGGTAGGAAGCAAAAAGAACGTAGAAAATTAAGCATAAAGGAAGAATAGTAAAGAGCTGCTGAAAAAACAGAAACTTAAAGGCTGTTCCTATTTTGTTTCCTATTTGATCAAGCCCCTTCCCAGCCCACCTCACCAAGAGACCATCAATAAAGCCAAAGTGAAGTATGCCTGTGTATCCACTATACAAACCAAATAATTTCCAGTAACCATAGTTCTCTACTGAAAGATACTTGGGAATGATGAGAATTTGAATACAACCAAAAATAAGCAGGAGGACGTTACCTCCAGAGTATACTGAAATATCGCCAATAAAGGCTCGAAAATTAAATCGTTCACTTATTTTTATTTTCTTTTTATCCATTTTGGTTTCTCTTGAAGGAAAGAAATTATTCAGATTTTTCGGCTGTTTTTAGTTCCCACTCCTGAATTTTCATAAGAGATGTCGGTATCATCAATTAATCAATCTGTCAGTTAGTCAACTCGCCAGGGGTCACTTATCGACTCCAGGCTCTAAATTCAGGTCAATGGGATCAACTTTCGATGCTCATCTATACCATCTTATCAAATTGCCCAGGCAGGGATTACATAGATTTTTGTTTTCTTGAAATTTAAATGTCACTAATCCTTTCCTTTTAAAAAATTTTTAATCTCATTATGATTGCCAACAAAGGCAAAGTTTATCACCTCATCCTTAAATTCAAAAATTATTATATTTTTGACACTTAACCTTATTTCCCAATAGTCCTTTCGGACCTTTTTTAGACCCAATCCTTGAGGTTTTTTACCTATCTTAATAAACTCGATTAAAGCGTCGATAGCTTTAATCACATTTCCCTGCTCGGGAGAAGTTAATTTTTTAAATGATCTATCGTATGATTTAAGATAATTTAGGCGCATAACTTACTTTCTTAGTTTTCGGGAATGTCTTTTTGCTTTTTCGATATCAGTATAGCTGGTATATTCACCCTTCTTGAGCTGTTGTCTCACCATCTCCTCGAACTTGTCCCATTCATCATCGCTCATAAACCTCTCTTCTTCAGCTCTGGTAACGAGTAGCCGTCTTAAGATGATATCATTCTTGCCTGGTTCAAATTCGATTAAATCCCCTGGACGTATATGGGCTACCTTTCTGATAGCCTCAGGTATAGTTACAGTACCGCGTTCTGACACAATGGCTCTTTTTTTCATCTCGAAGTACCTCCTATCGTACTAATTTTCCGTTTTGTTGCCTTTCTGTTAAAAAGTATAACTGATTTCCAAGCTTTTGTCAAGGTTTGTGTGTGATATCCACACCTTTATCCTCATAAAGAAAGTCAACTAAAAATGGGTTAGAGGATTAAATAATTTGAGATGGGGGTGGGTCAAAATTCAAAGGAAGTAGAAGGTGCTAAAGACACTGTTTGAATCATCCCCGTAAACATTATCCAGGGCATAGCTAATATCTTTTGGCTTAAATATTTGACCTCATTTCCTGTATGGATAATAATTCCTATTGAAGTTTCGGAATACTCCTCTAGGAAAGACTTTATCCCTTCTGTATCTCTATAATTAGGAGAAGTCGAGAGCTTAACTTCCACAGCAATAAGTCTTTTACCATACTCAAGAACAAAATCCACCTCCTTACCACCCACCGTCCGCCAGTAATATATTTTGGCCTTTGGTGTCAAAAGTTCACATAACACAGTTAAATGCAATAACATCATTGATTCAAAAATACTTCCTGACTCTTTGGCGGATTTTAAAGAAGATTCCTCAAAATATCCGCAAAGAAAGCTTGCAAGCCCGGGGTCAATGAAATAAACCTTTGGTGATTTAATCAGCCGTTTCGTTCTACTCTTCGCATATGCCGGTATTCGTCTCAAAAGACAAGTAGTCTCTAACATATTAAGATAACGGTAGACCGTGGACTGGCTTATCCCAACATCACGGGCAATTTCAGTCTGATTTACCAATTGCCCCGACCGTAAAGCAACTGCCTCCATAACTCTTCTAAATTCAGGCAGAGATTCTATCTGAGATAACTGCCTTAAATCTCTCTCTAAATAAGTAGCAATATATCCCTCCCACCACCTCAAATAACCCTCTTTTGTTGTTAAACTAAGAAGCGCGGGCATAAATCCTTTATGCATAAATGAATGAGGTTGGCTTGGGGTATTATCTAAAACTTGAGATTTGGGAAATTTACCTTTAAATAGATTTAGAAGAATATCTGGCCGTAAAAATCCCCTCATTTCTCCTAATGTCATAGGAAGCAGAGAGAAATAAACTGCCCTTCCAGCTAAACTTTCTCCTATCTTATGCATAAGTAAAAGATTTGCCGAACCAGAAAGGATAAATCTCTTTTTTAAACGGCCTCTATCTACTGTCTGTTTAATCGCTGAAAGAATCTGAGGCGCCTTTTGTACTTCGTCTAAAATAATCTTATCCGCATCTATCCACAGTGAAGTTGGTTCGGCTTTTGCTTGAGCAAGAAGATTAAAGTCATCAAAACTCAAGTATTTCCATTCGGAAAATAATGGTTCATTCATTAAAAGGGTACTTTTGCCAACCTGACGGGCCCCTGTAAGTACAACTATAGGGTGTTCTTTGATAGCGGAGGCCAAGAAAGGAGTTATCCATCGTGGCTTATATATTCCGTAAAGCAATTCTGATTGCTTATAAGATAATTCTCTATCTGAATGACTGTTATTCATATCTTGAATTATAATACATCAACTATTTTTGTCAATCCCCAGCGGGTTTGGGTTTGGTTTTGCAACGACAATGTTAATTAAAATTTAATTAATATTTAGTTAAACTTATATTGACAAAGTTATAATTTTATAGTATATTTTAACAGGAGTAAAAACAGTATAAAAATAAGTTTGAAGGAGGTGAGCAAGGTATACTAATATATATCTTTTTAGTATACCGTGAGAACAATGGGTAAAACTACATTTGCTGTAAAAATTAACGAAGAAGTTGTAAAGAGTTTTAAAACGTTCTGTAAAGAACACGGCATTAAATACTCTTTCTTTGTAGAAGAAGCCATTAAGGGAAAACTAGAAGAAGAGGAACTCAAAGAGGATCTTTTAGACCTGAAAACTCTTCGTAAGGAAGAAAAACTCGCTATTCCTTTTGAGGAATATTTGAGGAGTCGCAGTGTATAAGATAAATATTATTCCTTCAGCAAGAAAAGATTTAGATAACTTAGATAAAAAGTTCTTTGTTCAGATAAAAAACAAAATAATTTCTTTGGTATCTAATCCCCGTCCTTCTGGTTGTTTAAAGTTGACCGCCGAAGAGGGTTATCGCATAAGAAGCGGGGATTATAGAATTTTATATCGTGTAGATGATAGAAACAAAAGGATCTATATCTACAGGATAAAACATAGAAAAGAATCTTACAGATAAACATCAATTCATTATTCCCACTTGACAAAATTCCCACAATAGTACATATTTTATTTGGAGGTGAAAGGCATGGCTAAATATAAAGAAAACGAACAACTAATAAAGGAGAAGTTTAAATTAATAGGAGTAGGCTCTCTAGATTCTAAGAAACGAATAACCTTAAGGGATAAAGTGATAAAAGAACCACCATTAAATAATATGAAAATCGATGCTTTTGAAATCCTTGTAGGCTCTGAAGGAGATATTTTATTAAGGCCAATGGCGAATATCCCCAGCAAAGAATTATGGGTACACCAGAACCCAGAGGCACTAGAAAGCATACAACGAGGAATACAAAACGTAAAAGAAGGCCGGGTTACAAAGGTTAAAAACTTAGATAAATTCTTTAAAGAATTATGATATTTGAATTACACTTTTCTGATGAGGCAAAAGCCCAACTAAAATATCTTAAAGAAAATAAAACCTTAGCCAAACGGTATAAAGCTGTCAAAGAAGCTCTCAAAAAATTACAACAGAATCCAACATACCCTGGCTTACAAACCCATTCTTACCACTCCCTTAAAGGCCCCAATGGTGAAAAAGTTTTTGAGGCCTATGCTGAACAACGTACATCAGCTGCTTACAGAATCTTTTTCTGCTATGGCCATACCAGAGGCAAAATTATGATTTTAACAATTGTTCCTCATCCTTGAAGACAGGAAGTACCGCTTAGCTATTCCCTTGTAAATGTCAAGGAATTTTCCCAGTATCGCGGTAAGGAAATTTCCCACTAGCCTGGTAAGGAAATTTCCCAAGGATAAAGCACTGATAT
>Ga0114918_10004274_pt1 | contig 12444 bp, 15 predicted proteins | sample LantaG_FD_87015 | JGI IMG/M metagenome (GOLD analysis project Ga0114918, IMG submission 87015) | Deep subsurface microbial communities from Baltic Sea to uncover new lineages of life (NeLLi) - Landsort_02402 metaG | ecosystem: Environmental > Aquatic > Marine > Oceanic > Sediment | place...
AGCGCTTCAAGGCACCGGGACTCATGTCCACTTCCACCAGTTCCGTATCTTCTTCCACAGGCACACAGTTGGGCACCCGGCGATCGCCCTTCTTTTTCATGCCGGCCTGCCGATAACCATTCCAGCATTTTTCGTCCAGCTTGACCTCTTCCAGGAGATTGCCCAGGCGTTTCATCAACAAGGCCGGTCGGCCTTGGCTGTCAGTTTTCAGACCCAATTTGTTGGCCTGCCTGCCGGTCTCGCCGGGATGCACGTCCTGGGTCAAGGCCATGCTGAATCTAGGATCATGGCGTTCACGTTCAGTGGGAATATATCCGCTGCTTTCCTCGATTTGATCAGCAAACATTTTGGGATGCTGTTGGGCCCAGTATCGCATGATCTCGCCGGCCAGAGCATTGGCTTGATTTTCGTAGGTGCTGCCAGTTTCACCAGCATCGGCAGGCAAGGGCTCTATCTCGTCTTGGCGATGATGCACCAGTTCGTGCGCCAGCGTGCGCAGGATGTCCACGGGATGCCGATTGGCCACGGAGATCTCGATCATGTTGCTGTCGTGATTGAAACGCCCGAACGTACCATTGCGCTGGCTCCATGCCGGATCATGTCGCAGGCGTATGCGTGGAGCCTTCTGTATCTTCAAGATCCCACAGCATTCATCTGCAAAACTCTGTATGTTGTCCAAGGGATTTTTGGTTTGTTCGTGTATGCTTTCGCCACCGCCACCACCATCGCCCCCACCTTCGCTGCCCGTGGGTTCCTGGGTGCCAGCATTGTTGTGATAGCCAGGATAGAACCAACCGCCGTAGACACCATAAGAAAATTTGCGCTTTTTGGCACGGCTCTTGCTGCTCTTTTTTTTCTTTTTGCGTGCTTCCACGATGGCAGCATCGCTGTAGGGTTTGAGCAATCTCAGTGCTTCGTTCTGATCTTTCATTTTCAAAGCCATGCGCATGGCCAATTTTTCATGATCAGATGCCTGACGCCAGAAGCGAACAAGCTCCTGGATCCAGACTGGGTTGGGATATTCTTTTTTGGGGCCTAGTTCATGAATTTGCATGAACTGTATTTACCGCGGTTATTTTTTCTTGGTTGATGAACGCTGCGCGGATTTGCCTGCAGTGTCTTTTTTGTTGGTGGCCACTACCTTGGGTTCAGTGGCCGGTTCAGCCACAGAAGCCGGAACTTGCAGTGCTGGATCGATGGCCTTCAAGGCCTGGTACAAGGGCTGTTGTGCAGCATAATCAAACACATAGGTTCCGGTGTGCTTGAGTAACACACGTTTGTCCACCCATATCTTGCCGCCTAGGTCTCGCCAGTTTTCACAGAAAGTCCAATCTTCGCTGTAGTAGCGATTTTCGCGCACAGCAGTGTCATAGTAGGTGCGCAGATGTTGGTCCAGCTCTTTGGGCAGGCCGATGTCGTTGTTGAAGGGTTTCACAGCAGGGTGTGCATTGAGCTTTTCAAACACATGACGTTTCACAAGCATGAATCCAGTACCAGTTTTTGACACTTCTTGTAAAGCATCCGGTCCTTCTTCGGCGCCTTCAAATCCATTTACTACCCATTTTATAGGCATGGTCTTCATGGGATAGAGTCCGCCTATCACATCAACATCGCGGTTCAACAACACCAAGAGATGCCAGGGTTCCCAGCCAATATCAGCATCAACGAACATGAGGTGCGTGGAGCCAGGGCTGTTCAAGAACTTGGCTACCAGAGTATTTCTAGCACGGCTGATCAAACTCTCGTTGGTCATGGTCTCCATGGTCCAGTCCAGACCCAGCTGACGGCAAGTGTTGGCCCACTTGATGTAGCTCATGAATGTTGATTCTGTGAGCATGCCGCCATAGCAGGGCATGCAGATGTGGACTCGTGTGGTACGCAGATAATCCACGTTGACTTGGATCTGTTGCTGGGTGGTTTCGGCCATAAAATCCTCTCGATTAAATTATAAACATATTTAATGAGAGTCTACAGTGCTGTCTATTTTTCTTCTAGATAGTCAGTGATGTCAATTTCACGACCGCGAGCGATGGGCCTACGTCCTTGCTTTTTCTCAAAACCTTGCAGCTCGGCCAAGGCATGTATCATGTTTTCTACCACACCAGCTTGGTACAACACATGATGCAGATCTCGATATTTGCGATTCTTGACCATGGCAACCATGTCTGCAAACTTGCGTGCTAGATTTGACACCAGACTGGCTTCGTCCCAGGTACCCATGCCACCCGCGGGCTGTATCTGTAGACCACTATCGGGGTCGTTGATCAGAGTTGCTTCTGTGGTTGGTACACCAATGGTGGTATCAAACATGGAAACTAATTTTTCAGCAGCAGCATTTTTGTCCATCATTGCCGGATACATGGTCTTGATCAAGGCTGTTTTTTGTTCAGGTTCCATTTCAGGCCATTTGCTGCGTATCTCCGTGGCCGATGTCATGCCTGGACCAAAAGTGGCCACTGGCAGATAAACCATGTAAGCGTGTCGATCAAATGATTGGCGTCCGGTTCGAGTATAGGGCTGCAGATAAGACGGGGAACCATCACGTTTCGTTCCGCCAGACTGCGGCTGTGTGTCTCGATCTTTTTCGCTGCGAACAAAGATCAGTTCAGTATCAGTGGGATCATACATTTGTGTGATCTCTTCAGCACGAAATGGTGACTTTACCTGAATAAATCTATTGCCTGGGATGCCGGCAGCCTGTGCCAATGTTTTTTTCAGTTTGAATGGAAAAGGTCGTGTGCTGGTATCAGCAGTGGCAGCCACGAACAGATCTGCGCGGGGAAATGCTGCTTGAGCCGCATCGTACAAGGCCTTGTGCCCGGCATGGAAGGGATGGAATCCACCCGGTACTATCACTAATTTTTTCATATACGGATATTTAGTAGCTCATTGCTACTTTTGTGATGGTGCCTGCAGAAAAATTTTCCACATTGGCCCTGATCCAGACAAAATTACCAGTGATATTCCTGCTCAAATTGGTGCTGGAAGGTGTGCTTGATGCATCCACAGTGGATACCACAAACCACTCAGAGTCCAGTGTAGGATCAGAATCCAGAGTAGCTTCTAGTTTGATGGTTCCCTGGAATCCATTGAAGTAAAATGCAATGGTCTGCAGGTCGCCATAGCCACCGTAGTAGGCGGCTGCTTGTTGTCGATCGCCGCTCCAATCTTGACTGCTGCCGTCATAGTTGCCAGATGGGGTACCATAGGTAGTGGTCGGCAACAGTTGAACAGCAGTGGTGCGCATTATGCTTTTTCGATTTCAACAACAACACCGGGACCTGCCAGCTCTTCGGCTACTTGAAGTAGGGCGGCTGCAAGGTCTTCAGTGACTATGTTGTGCGTGTCGGAACTGTCTTTGACCAACTGACTGAACTTGATCACTATTATTTCTTCTTGTATCTTTGCCATGATATGTTATTTATGCTACAGAATATTCTATCAGGTTCCTTTGGGTCTGAAGCGATTGACCACTATGTAACCTTTGCTGTCTGCCCCGTCACTGGACACCAAATCCACGGGATTGTCTTGGTGATGCTCGATTGGGTCCGGCTCATCTAGACCCACGAAAATCAGTTGATTGTTGGCCAAATCCACGGTGATTGTGCGATCTCGAAGATCTCGGAACAATATGGTCTTACTGAGTGGCACACGTATCAATTCGTCGATCTTGCGTGCCAATGGTCGTGCTCCCATGAGTCGATCATGCCCTTTTTCAGCAAGATAGTCAATGGCTGCTTCTGTAAACTGCAGAACTATGGCTCGCTCAGATAACTTGTGTTTTACATCTTCCAGAAACTTCAGCACTATCTTTTTGACACTGAGAGTGTCAAGCCTGTCAAATTTACACACCAGGTCGATTCGATTGCGCATTTCCGGGCGGAAAAAGTCTTTGACCGCTGTGTCTTCGCTGCCGGTGCGTTCGAGATCCACAGAGAATCCCATGTTGTTGCTTTCGTTGTCCCTGGCGCCAAGATTACTGGTCATGATGATTATGGTATTACAGCAGTCCACTGTTTTTCCATTGCTGCCCGTGATGTGACCCTCATCCAGCATTTGTAGGAGTATGTTGGACACATCTGGGTGCGCTTTCTCTATCTCATCAAACAACAGCACTGAAAACGGATGTTTACTGAGATCAGATATGAGTTTGCCACCAGCGAGATTGCTGTCCTCAAAACCCACATAGCCGGGCGGGGCGCCGATCAAGCTGCTCACCGTGTGTTTTTCTTGATACTCACTCATGTCATATTTCAAGAGCTGCATGTCAAGGTTGTGAGCCAACAAACGGGCCAATTCGGTCTTGCCGGTGCCGGTGGGTCCCAAAAACAAGAAGCTGGCCATTGGTCGATGATCTGGTCCCAGTCCAGCGAAACTCACATAGATGCGATCCAGGACCTGATCTACCACATGTTCCTGACCATAGATTTTCTCTTTGATATTGCTTTCTAGTCCAGCTATCTTATCTGTGCGTTTGATTTCCAGACGATCCAGGCTGATACCTGCCATGAGACTCAGTTGCTGCAACACCATGTTGCGGTCGATCGTGACTGTGCCTATGTCGCGCACACGCTGTCTTGCACATGCCGCATCCAACAGGTCGATGCTTTTGTCGGGATTTTTACGATCAGGAATATATCTCGCCGACAATGTCACAGCTGAAATAATGGCATCTGTGTCGATCATGACATCATGGAAACTTTCCAACCTTGAACCCACGCCAATCATAATCTGTTTGGTGGTTTCAAGATCGGGCTCATCTATGCCCAGTCTATGGAATCTACGCATGAGAGCCCGATCTTTTTCAAAGCTCTGTGTGTACTCTTCCCAGGTCGTAGATGCTACTACCTTGAGTGCACCTCGTGTGATCAAGGGTTTCAACATGTTGGCAAAATCCAAACTGCTGTTGCCAGACGCTCCTGCGCCCTTCATGGTATGCGCTTCGTCAATGAAAAGCACACATTTTTTCTTGGTCTCGAGAGATTTGAATACCAGTTTTAGTTTTTCTTCAAATTCACCGCGATACTTGCTGCCTGCCAAAAGACTGCCAATTTCTAGTCCATACACTTCATGGTCCTGCAGAAAAGATGGCACAGTTTTGTCTACTATTCTTTGGGCTAATCCGTCGATCAGTGATGTTTTGCCTACCCCAGGATCACCCACCAACAGCACATTAGCTTTGAATTTACGAGCCAGCACAGCTATAATCTCGTCGATGTCACGTTCACGACCTATCACAGGTTCCAGTCTTTGGTCCCGGGCCAGCTGCGAAAGATTGGTGCAATATTCATCCAACACTTCGTCTGCCTGGCTATCTGTGATTTCATTTTGATCTATCTGATAATGTTCCTGCCAGATCTGAGCAAATTCGTGCTTGGTAACTCCGTATTTCAGCAAGAAGTATTGGGCATGACTGTTGGTTTCACTGATCAGGCTGAGATAAAGATCCAGTGTGGTCAGATTTCTGCGTCCAGTAAACAACACCTGTGTCATGGCCCGATTGAACACACGCTCAAGAGCACTGGTCTTTTTGGGCTGCAAATCGGCATCGTCGCAGACCAAGCTCTTGAGCGATACGAGATAGATATCGATATCGTGCCGCATCGAGGCTATATCTGCGCCAAACTTGCGCAACACCTTTTCAAATGGTTTGTGTTCGAGCAACGCCCACAATAGATGTTCGGTGGTCACATAACGGTGCCGTAGACTCAGAGATTTCTCTATGGCTTTTTGCACTATAAATTCTATTTCAGGATGATTCTGCATACAGTTTCCTATTTCGATGACTGTTGATTGTATATGATATATCCAGGAAAATCAACCTTGGTGATCATTACTTATCGCGTGTTTTTTGTATTTCATCCAGCAGTGTTAGGGGCAAAGATTCTGGTATCACAGCCAGCATTTTCAACAGTAGATCCCCACGGCCGCCAGTCTTGGTCGGCAAGCCTTGACTCCGTATTCTTAGTTGATGTCCAGGTTGGGTGCGTGCCGGCACAGTTACTTCGAAATCACGACCATCCGGGCACGAAACACGTATCGGTGCGCCCAGTATCAAGTCCCAGACACTCACCAACACATCCGTGATCAAATCTCTACCATGATGCGTCCAACCCGGTTCTGCCCGTATACGGAAGGTCACTACCAGATCCAACCCACCCGGTGCCAACCTTGTGTAACGCACGGATTCTCCATCTTCAATGCCCACCGGGATCTCCAAAGACACATTTGACTGACCTTGTGGAGTGGCAATGCTCACAGTACGCGGTCCAGGTTCCAACATATCGCGGTAAGTGACCCAGAGATTCATGCGCACAGCTCGGGCACGAACATCCCGTGGCATTCCTCCTGCGGCAAACATGTTGAAAAAATCGTTGATATTGAAGTCGCCTTGGTTTATATGGATCCTCGACGCGGGTCTATCATAGTCGGCCCGTCGTTGGGGGTCTCCCAAGACATCGTAGGCCTGTTGTATTTCTTGGAATCTAGTTTTATCGCCACCTTTGTCCGGATGATGCTGGCTGGCAAGGCGCCGATAGGCTCGCTTGATTTCCTCAAGCGAGGCTGTGCGGTCTACGCCCAGTGTTTGATAGTGATCGTGCACCCAGTAATTAGTGTCATCAACCCTGGATGCCGGGATTCTTGCCCTGGTACACCTGCCAGTTCTGGCCCATGGCCATCACGCAGAAAACATCATCAGCGATTTTTTCTGCCAAGGTCCAGGTACCGGTTTCGAGATTCATGAACAACACAGTGTTCATGAACACCATGACACCGTCGATGTTGCGCACACTCTGACCACGCATGATGGGTATTTCACCATAATTGAGCATGGTCTTGCCAAAGATCTGCTGGGTGGTGCATATGGCATCAAACGGAGTGCGGAAAGTGGATTCTGACTCGTTGGCCACAGCAGTGGTATTCACTGTGACTGCAAACAGCAGTGCGACTAGATTGCGCATGACAGGTTCCTTTAAGTAATTGTACTTAGTTGAACCCAGAAAACCAAATCAGATGAGGCTGGGAATGAGACGCACGCATTCAAAAATCTGCACCACCTGAGTCTCTTCGTCGGCGGTACGGGCCATGCCTTTGAGCGAATCTAGATCGCCCATGAGTTCGTCGTATTCTGCCTGGCTGCATTCACCGTTCTGTAGAGCCCGACTGTATTCTATTGCTTTCACAGCGAACTCACGGATCTGATTGTTTTCGTGTTGGCAGAACACGTTGAGGTCTGCGATGGTGGCTTCAAAAGTCATTCGGGTTTGTCTCCTGATAAAGTACGGATGGTTTCAGCGGCCTTGACTATGTTCTTGGCACGCTGGCGGCAAAAGAAATCGCTCATGCTGTCTTTTTTCACTGTGTCCTGGATCATGCCGATCAGCGCATCTGTGACTTCGAGCATCCTTTTGTTGTAGGGTCTGCCCTCGGTATAGGCTTGCAATTGATCAGCTGTGCTGTCCATGCTGTGTAGTTTGTACTTGAACATGTTGGGGTCTTGACAGGCTGCCTCCAGGGCACGCGCCTGCAGGACCAGATGCACGGTCTGTCCGTATTCCACTGGATCATAGTTGTGGTACCGGCCCAGTAAACCATCAACCAAACTACTGGTGGTGGCACAACCGGTCAGGGTTAGAGTGATCAGTACAGCAGCGATGGAGTTTTTCATTTTGTGTCCTCGGCCTTTTTGGCAGGTTCATAGTATTCGCGATAGCGCCGCAAGATTTCACGCTGTTGACGTATGTGATTGCGCACATCTGCGATCAGCACTGCCAGTTCTTGATAACCATCATCGGTTATTCCAAACAGCACTATGTCATGACCTTCTTCTGCGAGTTTTCGAAACACCTCCTGATAGTTTTCGGGTGTGATGATGTACCATGTGATGGGGCTGGTATTGACTGGTGCGGGATCCGGCAAGGCCAAAGGAGTTTTGTCTGCGGCCCGGGTGGTGATCTCCACAGGCTTGACATCCGCGCCAAACGATGGCAGCCGGGGCATGAAACCACAACCAGTGAGTAGTATGCTACTGGCTAGGAGGCTTGTAGTTAGGATTCGCAATTGATGGGCACTCCTTGTTGATTTCACTGGGTGTGTTTGCACGTTTTTCTTCTTCGGTGAGCGGTGCTCCTGACGCTATCTCGATACAGCGCAAGGCACGGGTGGTGCCAAGGTTGATGGCACGCGCAATGGATTCTGGTTTGGCCACAGCTAGTTGACCGAAATCACGTGCGGTGCCGTCAGCTTTTTGGCCGAAACGGTCCTTGAGTGCGCTCATGTCCCGATTGGCAGACTTGACTGTGTTGGCCATTTCCTCGTTGGCAACACGTATGGCTTCTTGTTCCACACGCATCTGCTGGATGGCAGCCTGTTGGAGATCAACAGCTTCCAGCATTTTTTTGTTGTTGATCTCGCTCACTGCCAAATCGGCTCTGAGGCCGGTCACATAGTAGAATCCACCGGCCACAATGCTGATGATGATCATGACCATGACCAGTCGTATGATGCTGCCAATGGCCAACATTGCTAGGCTATGAGTCCGGGTTTGTACACAGTCTTCCCATTTTCTTTCAGGGCAGTCATGACTTGTTTTTTGTTGTCGCCTGGCACAAAGCTCACATGCACCCAGCCCGAATCAGGCACACCGGGCGTGTAAAATTCCAGGATCAGCTGGCGGAATTCACAGTTGTCGCGTATCCATTCAGCCAGTTCAGCATTGGCCACACCGGGAATTTCAATGTCGGCAGCCTGTCCGCGGCAGTGATCAGACGTTTTGCTTCCGCCCACAGCAGCATTCACTTCGGGATGGCGAAATCCGGAATTTACCTTGACACCTCGGCCATAGTGATCGCGCACCGGTTGCAGTACATTTTCAGCCAAGGCTTGAAGATTGGCAATTTCAGCTTCGCCGGGGGTGTTTTCAAGTCCGTGCCGCAGCGCAGTCTCGCTCTTGGTCAGCTCCGAAAGCGTGAAGTTTTCTGTTAATTTCATGATCTATTTCCTTGTTTCAATATTTATATCTAGCTCTAGCAATCAGTGCTCCGCTAAGTATTGGCATGAATGTTTTGATCTTGACGCCTGATGCCGTTGGCAGCACTCTATTGCAACGTCTGTTGACGATTTACATGCAGTTTCATGAATTTGACCGACCTGTTATCAATCTACACGAACTTACCAACGGGCTAGAAAAATATTACAGTCCTGAATTTGGCTGCACGATAGTGAGCAAGCGTCAGGTACAAAACTGGGGCTATCATCAGAGCCTGCAGCAGGTGGTTGATATCTTGAGCAGCGTGGATCACTACAAAACTTCCCGACTGGCACAGTACCATATCCGCACTCGTGCCGATCCCATGGAGCAGCAGATACCGTTCTATCGCTATCTTGACCAAAACTTTTTTGTGATTGCATGTCGTCGACACAACGTGTTTGAGCATGCACTCAGCATGTCAGTCAACAAGATCACCAAAAAACTCAACGTGTACAGCCATCAGGAAAAAATTTCTGCGTTCCTGAACATGCATCAGCATGGCATAAACATAGACGAACAGAGTTTCAAGAACCAACTATATGCTTACCGAGATTATCTAGACTGGAGTGAAAATCATTTCAACATTGCCAGTTACTTCCACTATGACCAAGATCTAACCCGCATAGAACAGTACATTTTGGATTTGCCAATCTGGCCTGGTCACAAACCTCGTGTGACCTGGCAAGAAAAATTTGGCCTGGAGTTCAATGACTGGAACAGGTGCCATCATATACCCAGTGATCTCGGTGGTATGCAAGATCTCAGTCAGGTTGCCCGTTTATTGGCCGGCGATGCAAGTTCAGTCACAGAAAACACTGTGGAACTTTATAAGAAAGCTGCCTTGCCTAATTGGCCGGCGATATCATGTGCAGATGATTTCAATGCATTGCCGGCGGAAATCAGACGCGACTTTGAGCTCATGGCCACCCCAAATATTGCACACATGATGCCGCTTGCAGCCCAGCAATTCTTGATTGAGCATGCACCAGCATATCAACGCGCCCAAAGCGCCATCCAACGCATGCAACAATTGGACATCATTGTGTCGCAGCCGCCGATAAAAAAGCACACCTTGGCGGAAAAAATTGCCATGATAACCAACGTTGATAGTTGTCTAGATCTCTACAACACCTGGATCCTAGAAAATCCCGGCATAGGCCCTGCACTCACACAGCAAGATCTACATAACCAGGCAGCGACAGAAACAGACTTTTGGCAGCCTTTTATACAGGCAGACGTGGCACTATCTGATCAACCACCCATTGAGAGGTTAAGATATCAAAATGGTGATGATCTCTAGCCCAATCTAGCCTTTGGGCCACGTGGATCACATCATGCATTATCAGCATGTCGACGTGAAAGTCAGGAATGGTGCATTGAACTATGTCACTGTTTAGTGTGTGAATCTTGTTCGCTAGGTCCGTCCAATTGGCAAGGTCCTGTGCTTCGGTGGTATCACTGGCATGCAAACGACGTTGTTCGTCATTGAGACTGGGGTCCTGTATTTCGCGTCTGTGAGTGTAGCTCCACATGATCACCATGTGTTGAGGCCGGATCGTGTTCAATATATCCTGCGCCCTGCGCCCGATCCAGTCGTTGCTGGCACCATCCATGCTGATGTTGATGCATCGGCGGCCAGTGGCTGTGGTCAGTACCTGAGGCCAGATGTGTGCCAAGGGTTGACCTAGCCCCACAGTGAAACTGTCACCGATGCACCAGATTGCATCGCGCAGTTCGCGCTCGCTGTCTGGCCATTCCTGGTCACGAAACCCGCGACTGTTGTACACATAGTCCACTGTGTAAGGATAATTTTGGAAATGCTGCTTGTTATCGCAACATTCCAAAGAGTCCATACCGGAGTACAGACAGTGTTGATTCACACGGCTATGTACTACCAAATCAGCTAAAATCATGTCGACCCCAGCTGATACAATCCCATCTGTACAGTGTCACTCAAGCCCCATCTCTCGTCGGATCTTGGTGGCAGATATCGCAGTCACGGACTCATCAAAGATTTCTTCGCCCGAAGTATAGCCTACACCACGTCCCCAACCAATGTGAGTGATGTTGGGTACCAGCATGATCTCATACTGACCCTGATACACAGGATCAAGATCTCGGCGTATAAAGTCTGCCACTTGTTCAAAACTGAAGGGGTTTGATCCTTGCCAGCCTTGCACGTCTCGTATCTGTATCACGACCTGTCCAGTACGCGATATCAGTCTCTCGAACAGCGCCCGATGGCCCGCATGCCAAGGCTGCCAGCGACCCAGCATCTGCACAGTTTCTCGGCGCCAATCAAACTGGGGCCTATGTCGATCTTCAATGATGTGATCACCAACGAATTCAGCCCATTTTTCTGCATTCTGTTCAATCACACGGAAATCATACACATCAGGGGCATCAAACACGCGGTTGGTGTCCTCAAATCTTCCTGCCTCAATGGTGTCCATCCAGACAGTCCAGTCCGCTTTGAAATTGTTGCGCATTTCCGGCAGCGGAGCCACAAAGTCTGCTATCACAAAATCGGCCTGGCTTCGGTCTGCCAGCTCGCGCATCCTGTGACTCTGTCGAATACGACCCTCGTGACTGAAATCCCAGTCATTGAATTGTTTACGCACATCATCAGCATTGAACCATTCCACTGTGGCACCGCTGGCTGTGATGGCCTCAGCAGTGGGATTGTAAAAATTACTGTTGAGTTCGATGTATTTTTTCAGAGCTGTTGCTAGATAGGTCTTGCCTGCTCCAGGCAGACCCATGATCAGGATGCGTTTTGCTGTCATGTCATTGTACCAATAAATGTTGTTTGAACACGCTGGGGAATCTGTAAGCGTTTTCATGCCACCAGACCATGTTTTGCAGTTTGGTCTTGGTAATATTAGCGCGGATGCGACTGACCACTTGATTCCCATCGTCGCCCACAATCCATGCATACTTACCTGTGTCTCGCTCTAAGGCGGCCAAAGCCTCGGGGTCTGTGATCATATTGCGTAAGGCAGCACGCAATCGTTCGGTGTTGGGATTGCCCTTATTGACCCATAGTGCTTTTTGCAGCACGTCTCTGAAGTTTCTGCTCAGTGTGTATGCATCATAGAGTGGACTCTGAGGTTTGACACCGTGGATGCGTTCAAACACAGTTTCTAACTGGAATCCGGCAGCAAAGTTGGGATCATCTTGTTGCTTGCGAGTGGCAAAATCATAGATGCCGTGATGGAACCAAAGCTCTGCAGCGGCTTCGGGGCGCTGATAGTGCTTGAACCAGTTCACCACTGATTCACGTGCCACATTGAATTCACCGCGCATGAATCCCAGTCTACGCTCTGATCCCTTGACACCATTGACCCAGGTCACGTTTTTCTGCCAGCAGTCAAGATAGGCCTGCATGGTGGACAAATTACCGCAGGTCAAGA
>Ga0114918_10004275_pt1 | contig 12444 bp, 13 predicted proteins | sample LantaG_FD_87015 | JGI IMG/M metagenome (GOLD analysis project Ga0114918, IMG submission 87015) | Deep subsurface microbial communities from Baltic Sea to uncover new lineages of life (NeLLi) - Landsort_02402 metaG | ecosystem: Environmental > Aquatic > Marine > Oceanic > Sediment | place...
CTCACGGAACTTGCTAGCCGTGACGTTAATCGCCATGAACTGCATGACCTGCTCACGGACCAGCTCACCACCGGACGTAAGATCAGTTACGGACAGGTCGGCCTTGTCTACGTAACTAGGTCTAAGGGATCTATTAGAGGTGGACATGTTGTTTTCTCCTTCGCTTACTTCGTCACGGTTATCGAGCTGCCCTTAGCCCAAGTCACCCTTTTTAAAAGCCGCTTGGGCCTTCTTAAAAACAGTACTCGCAGTCAAATCATGCGGGTCTACAAAATCATCCATGTCGACAGTAGCATCGGTCTTCTTGCTCTTATCAACATTTACGTACGTGGGGATGGTGCCAGGGATCATAGAGTAGTCATCCTCGGCAGCCTGCTGGGACTTATCGGCCTGAACCTGCTTCTGCTCAGCCTGTGCAGCCTCAACCGACTCGATACGACCAGAGAGTTCCTTCATTGCAGCAACGAACCCCTGCATAGAAGTTGAAATCTCTTCGAGAGTGTTCGAGGTCTTCTGCTCGAAGGTCTCCTTAATCGGATCCTTTACGACGGGCTTGTCCTCAACAACGGGGTCAACAACAGGCTCTACGACTGGCTCTTCTTTATCCTCTTCTACCTTCTTGTCGGCGTCATCATCTGCATCAGCGTTGACAACGTCATCAGCGTCTGCGTCCTTATCTGCCTTCTTCTTATCCTTGTCGTCGTCCTTGTCTTCGTCCTTGCCCTTGAGCCAAGGGGGCTTATCCGCCTTCTCACCGAAGTCGACGGCCAGAGCAGCTTCTTCATCGGCAACGACGGAGACGTCAGCCTCGAAGTTCCAATCCTCACCGCACTTCAGAGAGATGTGGTAATCGCCGGGTGCAAGGCCCTCAAGAGTATGCTCAGACATTTCCTTCAGAGCAATCGCCTCATTCTCACCAACGACCAAATCGCCGGAGAGAGGAGAATCACCAGGGTAGGTGATTTTAATGGTTCCAGTACTCATGGACGTATCCTCCGAATTGGAGATGTCTTTATCTCCGTGCAATACTGATTCTGAATCAGCTCGCCACTTCAAAGCCTCTTTAGCTTCACCAAGAGCGAGCGCAGTATCGGGGTCTTCACTAGTGTGCTGTAGGGCAAAGTTTAAACCCTTCAAAGCTAGGACTGCTTGTTCGTCTGAAAGGCCAAGGGATGGATCTAAGAGTGGGTTGAGCGCTTCTTCGAGAGCCTTCTCTGCTGCAGCAAAGGCCTTATCATCAATCTCAGCGCCTTGATTGGCCGATTCGATTGTACCAATGATATCCCCAACAGCAGATTGAATCTGTTTTAGCTGTTCAATTCCACCGACAAGGTCGTCCGCCTGCTTAAGAACTTCAGCGAAGATTAGGCCATTTGCCCCGAAAGGCACAGTGGCAACCTCTTCGCCTTTGATATTAAGCAAACGCCTGAAGATTTTCTGCAGAAGACGCATTTGTTCCTACTGTACAGCAGGTTAGTGCTTTAACGCAAGCCTTAAATGCTAGCTGTGTTACAACTTTTTTTCTAATGTGTAGTTAAACCAGGAGCCGAGAGAGAAAGACTTATGCTCTCCAGACTCAACACGGGCCCAAGCTTCATCCCCTGGGAACCAAGCTGAAAGAATCCAAGAGCCTATCTTTGGATTCTGGTCTCCAATAGGATGAGCGCCACGTGTCCAGGTATTCTCCAAGACTCTGACATCCTCTTTTGGATCAAATCCGCCCATACGCATATGGCCGGAAGTCACCCTACCTCGGGTATATGCCATCCAAAAGCGCAAAGCCCTGAGGATTTGATCAGAGGTATAGACATCAGCATCGGTCTTAACGACTACTTCTGGAGCATCTGGGTCTGGGACTTTCGAACGTGTACCATCTGGGGTCTCTGGTTGGAGGACAACACCCGTAGCGATCCTTCTTTCAGGAAATGGAAGAGAGAGGAATTGATCCATCGTAGCATTATCTTGCAGATCATAAACATCTTCTAACCAAGAATAATCCGCGTTGTCATCCCCTTCGACCTGTTCTTTTTCAGCCATTGTCCAAGGGATTTGAACAGCGGAGCTAGAAACAACGCCAGCAGGACTTCCATAGCTCGCCTTTAAAGCTGAAACGATAGGGGGATCTGCTTCTCCAGAAGGGACAAGAGCGAGGTCATAAGCAGAGCGCTTGAGAACCAAGCCATCACGTGCCCCAGATAGACTCTCCTCGTCAATGACATGGAAGGCTTGAAGAGACTTTAAGACATGGTTCGCGGCTCCACCACCTGGAAGTCCAATGACCTCACGGAGATCGATCAAAACTTTACCCGACTCTGGACGTTCACACATATCAAGCGCGGCTTCAACAGCCCCACGCTTGAGAACAATACGGTCGGGAAGAAGACCGATGGTCTTCTTTAATCTCTCAATCCGTTCTTTACTCATCTCTAAAGTCACCGGTATCTGGCTCAGCCATTGTTTGGCCATCTAATACAGCCATGTTTGTTTGGGCCCTTTCTCCTACGATATCGTCTCTATGCTTACGATCTACAATCATCTCACGTAGCATGGTCGATAATGCACCAAAGCATTCCTTAAAAGACCTTTCACCCTCTCTACGCATTGTTACAATAATGTCGTAGCACATCTCAATGCGGTCTTTGAGCAACGACTCCGTAACAACCTGGATACCCGTCTCAGGATCCTCAACAGAACCTTTTACGGCCTGACCCACTGCGGTGAAAAAGGCCTTAGCGTATTGTGAGTTCGCCTCGAGATCCGCTAGGATATGTCCTGGCACATCAACAGAGGCAGCAGCCTTTTGCATCATTGAGGCTTCTAGAGTTCTTCGCTGACTAGCCGCCGAACCCAGGAGGTGTAGACCCTCCGCTCTTCTTTGTTGGATCGTCTCCATCAAAAAGCTCCTTTCCAGGCTCACTGTCTTTGTTCTGTGCCATCGCCATGATAACACGGAGGGGAATGTCTACCCAATCTTCATCAACGTCACCGAATACGCCACCTAGAGCCTCTCTAAGCATGGAACGAAGCTCTTCAGGTTTTGAAACATCTTGAACGTTTTTAATAAAAGATGATAGCTCTTCAAGATCCTTGGTCCTACGGGGAAGACTCTGCATCTCAACCAAGGAGAGCCCAAGTCCTGGAAGTATTGCTCGGTTCATCGTACCGTAAAACCACTCACGCTCTGGGTCATGCACTTGAGACTCTACGGTCCTCATCATATGCTTCGCCGTAGCATGGTTGATATCTTCATCCTGCCCGATTGCCACACGTGGATATCTAAAGGAACCAAGCACGCCACGCACAGCCCCCTTCATATACCCGAGGCCAAGACCCTCATCTACCAAAGCCTGGCGTGTGTTTGTTACCGTCATCTTAGGCTGACCCTCAGACCCCCCACCCATAGCTCCTTGATCAGCTAGTGCCTGGAAGAACGCGACTGAGAATTCCCCAGACTCACGCCCCTTACGCCATTCAGCAGCCCACTTCTTCTGCTGCGCTGGAGTCAGACCCTGCCCACCAGCAATCGAGATAAGGAGAAGAGGTAACATCCTAGAACCATTAAGGAGCTGCCGATCAACTTCTTCGCATTCTCTCAGCCCAACAGCATTAACATAACCACCGGACCAAGGGAGCGAACCGTGGTCTTCTGACCAAGGCGTACGTCGAACGAATGGAATCAGTTCTGTTGAGGGTAGGTGGGTATATTCTACCTGATCAATAGAGTATTTCTCTTGGGGATTTGACTTCAACTCTGCATGGTTTTTATAGAACCTACCAGTACCACGAGAGAGGACACGAGGGTCTCCGTTATTCCTGAAATAAACAACCTGACCATTCGTATTGATTGGAATGAGACCGTATGAACGAAAGCGCTGATACGTCCGTTCGAGCCGATGGGTTAAGGGATTGTCCCAAACGTTGTTCTTGAAGGAAACCAATCCACTCTGGGGTCTTGTACGAATATAACGACCAGGGCAAAAGAGGACCTTTGAAGGAACCCCATCTCGATCCCGTAGAAGCTCCATATAGCCAGCGCCACCAGCGATCGTATCCATACCAACCATGGCCTGGACGATAGATAGAGGTTCTTCTAGGCCAGCATTGCTCATCCAAGCTTCGAGTGTGGCATGTTCATATTCCAGCTTATCTTCGACCTCTTTATAAACTTTTGTCAGGTCACGTTCAGCCGGTCTACGTCCCTTCCTCTTGAAGAGAAGCCAGCGACGGATCTGCTTCTTCCCTTCTTTTGTTCCAGGGTCTACCTTTATTTTTACGGTGACTTGAGAAGAATAGATGTTGGCGACGAAGGAAGATATAACAGCCTGAAGTGGCCAAGACCTTTCTACCGTAGCATAAGAGACTTCATGATTGTGCGGAGAAGCTAACCAGTCATCACCATATCCAGTGATAACACCCCCGGTACAATAAGAGACAGCCCGTACACCTTCCTCAGGCTGCCCTGTTGACCCAAAAGGGATGACGCCGAAGCCAACAGACTGCTCCCTTTTTTCTGGTGGGTTTCCTGCTCGATCGGCCTGTGTTCCCTTCGCTTTCGCATCATCTGTGACTGACATGGCCCCTACATTAACACCCTTTCGCCTTAGATTGCAAGTCTTTCATCCTTGACTTCCGTACTACGTAGTGCTACTCTATACTCCATCATGGTAGTACGTGTACAGAAAGACATCCTGGTTAAGGCTCAAAAGCTGCTCGGTGATCGCATGTCATCTCCAACAGAGATCGTCTCTTATGCGCTTGAGCAGCTTTTCAAAGATCTAGAAATAGAATCTTCTCTTGACCAAGACCCCCAATCTGTCGTAATCTCTAGCAAGTAACACACTACAAGGAAAGGATTCCCTAATGGCTGCTATTGCACTTCTAGATACCCTAGCTACTAACATCTTCAGGGGTGGTCGTGGATTCGAAAAGGAATCGGGTTCCGAGTCCTTGGTAAAGATCCTGAACGGTGTCATTGGTAAGGTGAATACCGCTCTGGGTTCTATCAATGCTGGAACCTTGGACACCCTATCTGTCGACCCGTCCAGCTACGCTGGCACCTATGGCTCAGGACAAGAAAGTTGGCTCGTTGTCGATGGGACCAACCCCCCAACTCTCGCTGCTTTCCGTATCCTCGACAGAGACACAAGCACCTACGTGACTGCCACGTATGATTCCAGTATCAGTGCTACTGATCTCCAGTTCGCGTAAGACCTGAAGTAAACAATAACCCCTAACTCGGGAGGGGTGACGTATGCCACATACGATCCTCGCAATCGATCAACGTGGGTGGTGCTTTCATAATATTGCGAGGCAGGTAGCCCCTCGTCTAAGCGATCTTTCCTCCTTCGATATCCAAGTATCAAGAGAAGTAACCCATGGCCCTTGCGACTTCCTTGTCGCTTTCTGGTGGGGCGATGCCTCTCTATTGAAAGCCAATACGAGTCCAAAGGCTCTTATTACCTGTGTGTATGACCACGCCTCGTGGCGAAGCACAGACCAACGGTCATTCTCAAATGCTTTTAAACTCTGTCTAAAACAGACAGACATCCTACTCGTATGCAATAGGCGATTAGAAACTGAGATAAGGAGCTTGGCCGATTGTCCATTGCCACGGATAGTGTGTGCTCCCGACGGTGTAGATACCCACCTCTTTGATCAAAAGACACTTCCAAACGACTTCAAGGTGGGTTGGACTGGGAACGCCAATCGTTTCTCTTTGGGTGGATCAGAAGATCATAAAGGCGTTAATATCATTCGAGAAGCCTGCTCTATGAGTGGGACACGGTTGAGATACCTAGACGCTTCAAAGGACAACCCTTGGGACCAATGGGAGATGCCCGAATTCTACCAAGGCATATCTGTCTATGTCTGCGCCTCGCTTAGTGAAGGGACACCGAACCCCATCTTAGAGGCGATGTCTTGTGGTCGTCCTGTAATCTCTACGAACGTCGGCATAGTTCCAGAAGTCGTAGACCCAGGAAAGAACGGTCTTATCGTTAAAAGGGATTCACGTGACCTAGCCTCGGCAATTGACACTCTACATAGAGTATTCAAGCAAGGCGGTCTGTCAAAGATGGGGCACAGTGCCAGAGAAGCTGTAGCCTCTTGGTCTTGGGACGAGCGTGTTAAACCCTGGCGATCCCTCTTCGAGAGTCTTATTAACAATGAAGGGTCTACCGGCTTCGGGCACACTGTACCGAATTTAAGCAGTTCGCCATTATATATCCTAAACAGACGCACAGATCGAGACACTTCAACGCAGGCTCCGGCACCCTCGATGTCCGTGGAAATAGCAGAGCCTCTAAAGGTATCTAAGGATATTCCAAAGAGGGAGCGTAAAGCTGGTGAAACACCTAGATGTCTCTGCATGTCGGACGTTAGAGGCTGGGCGTTCGATATCGGTATGCGGGATCTCGAGATCTATCTTCCGAATGAATGGGACTTCGAGCATTACTATATCGTAGATTGGCCTCATGTCGTCTTCCCAGACCAATCGAAGTATGATGCCATCTTCTGCCCTTACACGAAATGGAGGACAAAAGATGTCATGGTGTACGATCGAACCATCGGTGCGTTGAGATCCTCCTGTTGGTTCGGGGATGTCCCTAGCATGAAGCCTGGGAAAGAGCAGTTCGACCTTGTGAATCGCTTCAAGGCGTTCCAAGTCGTAGCTAAATCTTCTTACGATGATCTGAAAGATCATTGTCCGAATGTTCGATACATACCTAACCCAGTCAACATGTCCAAGTTCCCGACACCAACTGAGGTAGATGATCGGTTAGTCGCGGTTTGGGCTGGCAATGCCTATAGAAAGACAGCTGGTGGGCACAACGTTAAGGGTTTCTTCTCCCATGTAACACCTTCCTGCCACAACGCCGGAGTCCCTCTCCACTACGCTGAGTATCAGACTAAGCGGATTCCGCATGCAGAGATGCCAGCGCTGTATCAAAAGGGGAATGTCTTTGTCCATGCCTCAATGTTCGAAGGCTGTTCAAAGGCGCTCTTAGAGGCAATGGCCTCAGGTCTGTGCATCATCTCTACCGACGCTGGGCAAATCGCTGAGATGCACCAGAACCAGCTAGAGCACTTCGGAGAGAGCGGCATCATCCTGGAAGACCGCAATGTCGAAGAATATACCGGAGCACTCAACGATCTGAAGAAGGATCCGAAGAAGGCTCTAAGACTCGGCGCGTTGAACCGACAAGAGATCATCGAAAGGTGGAGTTGGCCTATCTGGAAGGATGCCTACAACGAACTCCTGAAGATGGCTCTATGAGAATCCTATTCGCATATCGTGGTACGGTATACCCTTCTAGAGTCATAAAAGGTGTACCACTAGAAAGGACACCAGAGTGCGCTGCAGAAACCCACATGAGTTCTGTAAATGACGTCCAACTGATGTGCGCTTTAAGAGACCTTGGGCACGATGTCTCAGTCTTAGTACACCATGAAGAACGCCCTTGGTATCTTCCACAGGTCCAGGCTTCGAAGGCCAATCCAGCAGACTTCGACGTCTTGTACCTCTTCAAGGTTCATTCAATTCGGAATGTGCTACCTAAACTCAAGATTGAAGAGTGGCCAGATGTGCGTGTTTGGATGGACTTCTCCGGGGCACACAGAGACCTGTTAAAGATTCCTGGACTCACATCTGTAGCCTGGGCGACAGCGCCACTACTAAAAAATGAATCGGTGCATCTGAAAGGTTCAACGCACACGGTATGTGAGCATGGGACAATCATTCCCAGTATCTCACGGAGAATGTCTCCCATTGTTGGATGTGGCCTTTATATGGGACGCCTTCCAAAGGTCTATCTAGATGTTGTTAAACATGCGTCGACTTTCGAATACTTAGATGTCTTCTGTCTTAAGATCTGGCACGAAGATAAATGGATACAACTCCGCGAGGGTAAGTATACTACAGAAGACTTTGAGATCGCAGAGAAGATACTAGGACCGAAGTGTAAAGTCTACCCAGCGCAGAACGTCATAACTACGTCAGGAACGATTAAGAACTACGCCTTTGGTCTCGTGCCAGCAACCCAAGGGAGTCACACGAGGCAGGTTCAAAGCGCTTGCAAGTTTTGGGATTATGCTTCGTTGGGGATTCCAGTCGTGATGGCAGAGAATGTCCCAGAAGTGGTTCACTTGGAAGACAATCCAACCCTTGGATTCATCTACACGCAGGATGGGGGTCCGTCCCTCGGTGACGCGATCAATCAAGCTATGATCGAATCAAAGAGCCCTGACGCCGAAAGTCATAGAGAAGATATAAGGGAGTGGGCTCTCTCACAGCATACCTGGAAGCACCGGGCCAAGGAAATTTCAGATGCTCAGCTCCAATAAATTAGCCGCAGCTTTGTCTGGATGCAAGATCAAGGTATCCGAGCCGGACTTCGTTACTCTGATGTCTGATCTTGATAAGTATCTACCAGAGCACAAACCTACCTATAGAGACCCAATCCAAGGGCTTGAAGCCATGTCTTTATATGTGGATGGACATACCCCCGAACTGTTTCAAGATAGACCTTTGAACGTATTAGAGATCGGTCCTGGTATGGGTTGGTGGTTACTCTTAGCCAAAGAACTCGGACACAATGTCCTTGGAGTAGATCTCCCAAGTGGGGAGGATAGCTTTGATCCCAAAGGGGACAACCTTAAATCCTTTGTCTCATGTTATCAAGCCATAACAGAGCATCTCGATCTCAATGTTCAATACGCTGGATTCAATCGGTATCTCAATGGAGATTCGGGATATTGGTTGAAGCCCAATTCACTCGATATGATACACTCTCGAGGGTCTATGTCCGGCGTCCTCCACAGTTCTGGTGGTGTCGATTCAGCGCATGAAACCACACGCAGAATATTGGATTTCTGTTCGAGAGTCTTGAAGCCTAAAGGTATCCTCTATGTCGCGCACAACCACGGAGCACCTGCACGGGCCTTTTGTGACGCTGTAGACGCATTAAATGGGAGTGATCTTTCTATCGTAGAGAATACACCGGAGATAGCCAAGTTGGCGAAGTCATGACGATCACCGCCCTAACAGATATGCCACGAAGTAGATATACCGCATTGCTAACCTATGATGCCGAAGATTGGGCTTTCCATCAGGAATGCTTAGACCTCCTTTGGCATTTTCATATTAATGAGCCTGGCCTATTCGACTGCACTGTAGCAAAAGCTGGGACACACCCAGACCCCTCTCGGTTCGATGTAGTCTACTCCTCTGCTTGGTATGATACAAGACTGATCAACCATCCAAAGTCTATCTCACAGCTCGCCAGCCATTCATATTGGGAGACTGGTGAACGTGCCAGAGGACGAGCACACCTCCTTGGAGAGTGGAAGACCCTTGTCGCGAAGAACGCTGAGATCTACAACAGGCTCACACCTTCCGATCACAAACAGCCACGACACATAGGACAGCAATTTAATCCAGGGAAGTGGCTATACAAGAAACCAGAACCAAGCCGGGGCACCTACAAGATAGGGTTTGTGGGACATAAGCGCATATCCAAGGGGTGGGCCATTATAAAGGAAGCCGTAACTTCTCTCAGTGATGTCGAATTAGTGTCGGCTACTTGGGAAGACAAAAGACTCCGTCCGGAACAGATGCCAGGGTTCTACCACGGTATCGACTGTTATGTGTGCATGTCGAAACAGGAAGGGGGCCCACGTCCTGTAATCGAGTCTATGCTCTGCGGTACTCCGGTAATAACAACAGAGGTAGGACAAGTACCAGAAATGGTACAGGACGAAGTACACGCTATCCTCTGCCAAAGAGACACCAAGAGTCTGATTGAGAAGATAGAGTTTCTGAAAGAGAACCGGAACCTTCAGCTCTCCATGTCAGAGTCAGCAAGAGAGATGACACATAAACGTGTCCTCGAGGATGGAAAACTGTGGTCAACACTTTTTAAGGAGGTGGCCCTTGGACGTTAAAGAGCAGGTATTAGATTTCTGGGGTGTTCAAAATTACGACGAGGCTACCCGTAAAATCACTGGAGCTTCCAAAGACGTAGAGTGGGATCGTCGCGCTACGTTTGATATCGAACTTATCCTCGATGAACACGTAAAGAGTACATTCGGGGGTACAGCGGTAGAGATCGGATGCGGACCTGGCAGATTGATGAAGCCGATGTCGGGATACTTTTGGAAGGTCATAGGGTTGGATGCAGTACCTATTATGAAAGACCACGCTTCTGTCTACCTCAACGAAGACGCAGACGTTAGACTGATCGAAGATCGCGTCTTCCCGTTAGAAGATGATGAAGTTGACCTTGTCTACAGTTTCACGGTCTTCCAACATATCCATGATCTGGAGACAATCGAGAAGTACGTCGCTGAGGCCCACAGGGTCCTTAAGGTAGGGGGTATCATACGCATCCAAACACGTAATGGCCTTCCACCACAGCCTGGACAGTTCCGGGGCTATCGTGGCTATCAATTCGACTCAGTCGAAACCTTTGCTACTCTCTTCGAAAAAGTTGGATTTACGGTCATCAACAAGGAGATGGGACTTGGGCACAAAGAGTGGCTCTGGGTCTCAGCACAAAAATGATCTATAACGACACGCATCTGTTTGTCCCACTCCCAAAGTGTGCTAGTACCTTCGTTGTACTCAACATGCTTAAGCCTATGTTCGGCTGGAAGAAGGTGGACCCAGCTCCTTTCAAAAGTAATTATCATAGGCCATACTGCTCTGCTCACGAGAGCATCAGAGAGGGACGAACGCCGTTCACGACAATCAGAGATCCATGGAGTTTCTACCAGAGTTTGCATAGGTACTTCTGGGCTTGGAGTGAGCCTGCTCCCAAAGACTTCTTAGGAAAGTGGAAACTATTTCTAGACGGACAAGACCACGGAAGATACCCAGTATGGCAAAAAATCGACGTCAATGTCTTCGGATTGATGAGAAGGCACGATATTGGGCTACTCACGGTAAACTACATTATTGAGTGCGCCGTGAACCCGGTCGAATTCCTCCACTGCAGACAAGCCCCAGAAGATGTAGAGATCGCGATAGATGACGTTCTCAAAATAGACACGCTCAGTGAAACCCTGATTTCTTACCTTGGCCTCAATAGAGAACAAGCTACATTTCTCAGGAGAACAAAGAATGAGAACGTTGCAAAAGGAGAAAAGCCGAAGTACGACAAAGAGCTTTCTAACCTTATTGCACACAAAGAACGGTTAATAATTAATCGATTCGGATTTGGTTCTAAAAAGCCCCTATGATTTACGACGACACACATCTCTTTATCGCACTGCCCAGTTGTGCTAGCTCATTCACACAGATCTTTCTCACGGAGGGAGATGGTGGATGGGTCTGGGATAGCCACAGTCCTCTGTGGTCCTGGGGACACAAACCCTATGCTGTCGCTGACTCTTCTATTCGACAAGGGAGAGAACCATTCGCAGCAATCAGGCATCCATTGAAGTTCTATCGTAGTATGTACCGATACCCAAGACGGTGGGAAGAGACTTCGTGGTCTGGGATTAATGAATGGGCCCAACTCTTCCTAGATGGAAAGCCCCACCTACACTACAACCTCTTCCAAAAGATGGATCTTAATCTCTTTGGGTTACTCGCCCAGTGGGACATTGGGATCCTAACTTTCAATTATTTATTCCAATGTGCGAAGAGTCCAAGACTCTTTGTCGCTGGGAAGCAAGCACCTGGAGACGTAGAGCTGGCACCCAAAGAATCCTCCTTTCTTAAAGTTGAAACAATTAAGGAAGATCTTATCAGGCATCTGGGACTTAGAGAAGAGGAACGAAAGCGTCTCATTTCATCCCCACCAAAGAACCAATCGACAGAAATACCTGAGCCTTTCACAAGAGAAACGGCTGAATTGATCCTACACAAAGAACGGCTAATTTGCAGCAGATATGGGTATGATCTGGGTGGGCTCTCCTCCGAGATAATCGAACAACCCATAGATTGACAAACGCGACCGACGTGCTAGGATCTGTCCCATGCAGATCCTAAAGCACTCGGTCCTCCTGCTAATCCTCGGTTTACTCCTCCTAGCCTTGTCCTGGTTCTGCTACATGAAACCGGTTCAGGGGGATGACTTTGAGCCGAGCCTTTCTATCCTAGATGGTGAATGTTGGGCCTCAAGTAAATATGTAAGGAAGCTTACGAAACTCGTTCATACGACGACCCTATCGACCGGGGTGCCAGCAACTGTCTTGTCGGGGGCCATTGTAAACGAAAGTAGATGTCGTCCACGGGCCATCCGAGTGAACAAGAACGGATCCACCGACGTTGGTTTGGGTCAAATCAACGTCCCGAACAATGATCCTGTACGAATCGCTAAGCTCCTAAATTCGAGCTACAACCTAAAGGAATCCGTGAGGTTGCTACAGCGTTCCTTGGATTGGTGTGCTACATGCATAAATCACCGTTATTGTCCCTGCCCCTACGATCGATATAACCCA
>Ga0114918_10004279_pt1 | contig 12435 bp, 6 predicted proteins | sample LantaG_FD_87015 | JGI IMG/M metagenome (GOLD analysis project Ga0114918, IMG submission 87015) | Deep subsurface microbial communities from Baltic Sea to uncover new lineages of life (NeLLi) - Landsort_02402 metaG | ecosystem: Environmental > Aquatic > Marine > Oceanic > Sediment | place: Baltic...
TCGATTTATCCAACCGCTAAAAGTAACAGCATTCGTTGACGTATCTAGAAGATCCGGATCAGTTATATTAACCCCATTTATATATTGTCCTGTCCCCGGAAAATTATATCCTCTCGATAAGATAGATGGATCCCCAGTTATATTTCCATCTCTTCCCCCTACCATTTCGTATGCACTTCCATCTGGCGTATATGAACCTTGTAATGGGTACCATAAAATTAATCCATCTCCAATACCTACTTCACTAAATTTGCCTACTCGCGTTTCAGAAAATCCAACATCTAAATTTAATACTTCATCTCCGCCTTTTGCATAGATATAATCGTAATTATTAGCATCAAATCCGGATAATAAATCTGTTATCGAAGGCTCTGTTCCGTCTATTTTATCAACTCTTGGATAAAGTAACTGTAACACTACACTAACATCTTCACAGTAATATAAAAATGACCTATGATTACTACTAGTGGATTCTTGTCGCCAAATATAATCTTGATCGTCAATACCAGCGATCCTTCCATCCTGAATCGTATATCTACCTGATTCCGGATGATCAGCCCCGGTTCCAGAACCCGCTGGGAAAACATGTCCGACAAAAAGCTCCCATCGTCCTGCTTGAGGGGCTGTTCCACTCGATATAAAATATGGATTCGTAGTATTCGCTCCCGTTGTTCTGTTTAGCACGCCATCTACTGTTCCATATCCATGCGTACCGAGATATGCATTTCCATTTGCTGTTGAATTTCTATAAGCCCAGACTGAAAAACGATACCCAAAACTATTGTCTATATCAAAATTTGAACTGGTCCATCCTCCATTTGAGCTATAATCGCCGTCAGATCTACACTCCCAGACAATAGCATTATCATTTCCAAATGGATCCGTTGTTGAAATCCTTTGATTTTCTGCTGTACTACCAGACATAGGAAACCCTGTGGCACTTCCGGAACCAAGAGTCCAAGTAGTATAATCCAATATTAAAGGCTGATGACCTGTTTCATTAAAATCTGGAGTATGAAAATTTCCAGTATTATCGATACTTCCCCTTTGTTGCATGATTTCTTTTATAGCAGAAGCATTAAGCGCAGTTGAGTAAACTCTTACATCATCAATATAACCGTTGAATGGAAAATAGGTAGTCGTACTTGTATTTGCATAAGACATTTTTCCTACTGCTATAGCATCATATGAGTTATCATAATTAAGTTCCCCTATAGAAACATCAGAGTCTGTTAACTCACCGTCAACATATAATTTTCCTCCTTCTGTAATATCATATGTTAATGCTATATGTCTCCATTTAGAAAGAAGATATTCCCCAGAAGCTAAGCCCTTATTTCCTGAAGACCCCCCATATCTTCCAACAATTTGTCCAGAAGATGTATAAATATAAAATCCATAAGGCGCTGCATCTCTTCCTTGTGATACTATATGTTGTAAAGAAAGTGATCCTGTACCATGTTGTGCGCTAGTATCTATTTGAAATGCCCAACAACTAAATGTTGTAGCATCCGTTCGAATAGAGGGGTCCACATCCAAAATAATTTTCTTTGTGTTTACTCCTGGAAAAAGAGCAGATTTTCTACCATCCGATGCATCTCCAACCCAATAGGGACTATTCTCATAAGTTAAAGTAACGTCATTTCCATTTCCTGAATCATCATTTATGATTCCGGTTCTTCCTTTAGTATATTTTGATACATTTAGTTCTGGATCTGGATAATAAGTAAGTGTATCTGAATTATACCTAACTCTTTGTTCTATTTGAGGACAACACCACTCAAAAACATTAGTACCTGAAGGCGTACCTACATCAAGAAAATGGTAGTTTGCATTATTATCATGTTTAGCCGTTACCCAAAATCTTTTCCATGTATATGACATGTTATCTCCAAGAGATCCACTAAAACTATGAAGATCAGCTACATCACAAATATCTAATTCTCCAGCACCCATTTTAGGCTCATTATATACATGTCTTAAATAAACAGAAAAAGTATATGTATTCCCATAATATAAAGTTCCTATATCAGTTCCAATATGATTCCCAAATCTTACCTTTCCAGTTGCCCTATATACAGGAGAATCTGTTGTACCAAATGGATCATATGCACCAGTCTGAAGTGTGCCAATACCATAAGCTGTAGCTGTTGTCAACCCAGCCCAATTATCTAAAAATTCATTTTCTATAGTTTGTTGATCCGTATTAAATTTATAATGAATAGCCTTTCCTTTTGCTAATTCTTTAATTTCTTTTACTGACAATGCATGATCATAAATTCTGACATCCTCTAGATTACCGGAAAAATTAGTGCCTGCGTATGAATCCCCAATTAGTAAAGGATATGCAGCAGTTGCTTTTACGGGGGTTAAAGTATTAGCTGTTGTTTTATATAGTATTCCGTTTTTGAATATCTTTCTCTCTCCAGTAGTCATATTTCTCCATAACGTAATATGAACCCATTCGCCCACTTCAAAGATTCCGGCACTATCTGATTGCATGAGTTGATAGGGGCCTGCTGCCGTACCAGAAGTTCCGTGATACCACTGTAAAGTCCCATTGTCGGTACAATTAACAGCAAAATCTCCCCCATATATTGTTTGCATAGGTCCATTTCTCTGACCTACTGAAGGAAACGAATCCATTTTGACCCAAAAGGCTATCGTTAAATCTCCATGCATCATTAGAAATTCTGGATCTATTTCTAGATACCCAGAATTAAAATCATAACTTCCATTTAATTTTCCTTCACTATCTGAGACTATTGTGCCATTTACAGTAGCTGTTGTATTTCCTGTAACATCATTTATATTCCCATTCAAGGGATATCTTAAAAGTAATCCCATAATCTTATCCTATATAATTAAAATCTAGTGTGTCTGATGTTGCGTTGTGTACTATTGCAAAATTGCCTGTTTCGAATCCATCGGCTGCATTAACTTGTCCATTAACAGATACATCACCAATAACAGATAATATTTTTGTTGTAAAATCCCCGATTAACCAATTTTCAGACCATATCGATCCATCACCGCCGGAAGTTACAATCCAGTTATTCGTACCAACATTTCCATTCGCCCAAGAAACATCCCCACCTCCTCCACTCGAAGCAGATGCGTTCAAATTTAATTTGCTCCAATTAATAGTTTCAAGTATTTCCCCATCAGCATTACCGTAATTCCTAAATTTAACCGTGGCCAAAATACAATCAGTTGAACCTAAATCTGTAGATGGCTGACCGGAAGAACTAGTTTCCCCGTCTCCTCCATCATATCTACTATATATAGTTAATACTTCATACCTAGATGGATCATCACTTAAATAAAGTTTATGATAAACAAATCTATTAGTATTTATAGTTTTTGTTCTATATGCACCAGCAGAGTATCCATAAAAAAGAGTATAGTCTGTGTCATCAGGGGAAATTGTTATCTTGATATTTGTAGAACCATCTCCAGTAGAAGTTATTGAAGTATCTATCGTAAATTCTCCATCAATGAATGGAAAATGAATAGGATCCATCATACCCAGATTACGAAAATCTGCAGGAGCAGCACGCTGGGTCCAGTAATCTCCACTACTAATATATTCAAGCATGTCCCCATCACTAAGAAATGGTCCAAATGAAACATCGGTAATCCCTCCCATAGAGACATCCCCTCCACCGCCTCCTTCAAATAGTTCATTCCATTGAAATATAGATCCATCTACATTAAGAGATCCGTCAATCTGTATGTGATTCGTTTTAAAGCCCATTACTAATTCTTTATTTTATATATCTTCGGGACTTGGTCCTGTCCTCAATCCCTCGGATTCTATCTTATCTAAAATATCTTGGTAATTATCGGATTCGAAACATTCGGTCTCATAATTAGGAACTAATATTGTAGTCGTTCCTGTATAATCCTTCTCATAATCATTTTGGATGATATTAAAGATCCTAGTCCAGATTAATCTATATTTTTTAGTTAAATTTAATTTCATTATTCATTTATTGTTATTGTTAATGTTTGTCCAGCACCACTAAATATGCTTTCCAAATTAAGTATATCAGAATTAGAAGAGCCGTCTGTAGGTGGCATATTAGTACCATCCTGTATATTTACAGTTAATCCACGTGTCGGTTCATTAGAAGTATAATATGTGTTTAATTTAGCAAATACGCCATCTACAGAAGCTTGATTTAAAGAACAATCATTAGCATATATTCTTAAAAAATCATTTATAAAGTCATTAAGTATTAAACTTGTTAAATTAGGATTTTCATTTATTTGAAAAATGTTACTAATGTTTAAATTAGATAGATCCATAGCTCCTGTAAGATTGCAATTATCTATATACATACCTGTAAATGTTCCACTACTTGGAAATAATATACTTGTTAAATTATCATTTCCCTGAACACTGAAGCTCCCTCCCAGACCTGTCAATCCGGATACGTCCAATGTCCCAGTTAAATCACAAAAAGAAGCAAAATAAGATGAAAAAGGTCTGGATGAAGTAGGGTTTTCAATTGTATTTAAACTTGGATTATATTGAATATTAAAGGATCCTCCCAAACCTGATAATCCTGATAGATCTAAAGTTCCCATTAAACCACTGCTAGTTACATTATATTGAGCAAAATTTATTGAGGAGGCAGAATGTAAAATATAGTTTAAATTATCATTATTACCAACATTAAAAACTCCTCCTAGACCTGTCAACCCCGAAACATCCAACGTTCCTGTTAAATTACATGAGTATGCAGCATATTCAGTAAAATTTTGAGATGACGTAGGATTTAAAATCTGGGTTAGATTAGTGTTTGCACCAACGTTAAAACTTCCACCCAAACCTGTTAATCCAGAAACATCCAGGATTCCTGTTAGATCACAAGAAACAGCATTATATTTAGTTATAGCTCGACTACTAACAGGATTTAAAATTTCAGTTAAATTTGGATTAGTATCTACTCTAAAATATGCTCCAAAATTAGATCCATAAGGTCTTAAATCTAATGTTCCTGTAAGTCCCCCCGGGGAATTACCATAAGATTGTAATTGAGTCATCGGTAGATTTAGGGAGGGGCATAATATTTGATTTAAGTTTGGACAGCTATTAGCTACTAAAGAGTACATCCCGGTCATACTAGATACATCTAAAGTTCCTGTTATACCACCGGTTGAAATTTGTATATCTACGCTCTGAGAACTATCAGGAAATAAAACTTCAGTTAAGCTAGCATTACTTTGTAAATAAACAAGACCTCCTAAATTATGAAATCCCCTTAAATCCAAAGAAGAAATCCCAGTTGAATTTAAATAAAAGTGTGCTGTAGTAGTAGATACATCTGTTGGAAATAAAATATTTGTTAAATTCGGATTGTTATCCCCCCTGAAAACAGTAGGCCACCCCGTCATTCCGCTTACATCTAAAGTTCCTGTTAAACCACAACTGTATACATAAACACTTTGCCATTCTAAATTATGTGAAGGTAAAATAACTCCAGCTATTTTAGGATTATTAGAAAGAGATAAAGTGTTTAATGTATTAAATTCAGACAAATCTAATGGCCCAACCAGGTTGTCCTCATACATATTAATACTATCAATACTCTCTATTCCTGGTATGGTACCGTTATATAACTTAACCGTTTTTGGAGTTCCATCTGCATAATCATGTGAAAAAGAATTAGTTCCAGTTAAAATTGATCCATCGCCCAAATCCCAGTTAGCTAAACCTGAACTAGAGGCAATGACCGGGTCAAAAGCATCTGCACCGCTGGAAGCTTCAGTAACAAATGTAAGAAAAGGCTGTTCTATAAAAGTTCCCTTCAATAGAAGTTTTTTATTTAATTCAAAAATTCCTCCAGGTGGAATTATTTGATCAATCTTTAATCTTTTAGTCATTGAAGCAACAGAACCGCTTTGTATTCCTATAATATTTCTAGTTCCTGGAGATCCAAAAACATCTCCATCACTAGTTCCTATCTGATCTTCCCATGCAGAATCTAAATTTCCTCCAGGATACCCTAGTACTTTAAATTCTCCAACTACCTCAACATTCCATACTGTAGCATTTGATAAATATCCTGCCACGTCTCTTCCGACATAATCATTACCTCCAGTATTTTTAGATAAAATATTATTGGTTAATGATTGAGATGCTCCATTAAATGTAACAGAATCTATAGATTCCTCACTTTTTGTAATTTCAACTAATAAAACCTGATTATCAAAACCAGTAATTGAACAATATCTATTACGTGTTCCTCCACCACTCGTAGAAGTATAAAAATACATATTACTTCCCTCTAAAGAAGCTACTATATGATCATTACTTATATCTCCAAGCGATATAATACCTGATCCTGCAGAATATCCACTATCTTGATCTAACCAAATATTAAATTTGATAGTTCTATTTCCTGTCACCGAGGAATCTTCAGAAAATTGAACATAATCATCCCCCTGAAAATCAAGAAGCCCTGAAATAGTAACATTTGGATTTATTTTAAGTTTCCCTGCCATTTTATTTCATTTATAATTTATTCAGGAACAATAATAGTTCTAGTAGTTGGAGTTACCCCGGTAGGCGGATTAGTTATAACAGAAGCATCCATATCTCCTATCTGATCTATCCACGCATCATTTGTATTTCCATTATTATATCCTTTCCAGTGATGTCCGGGTGTTTTTATATCCCATATAGTTCCGTTAGTTAATTCATACATCCATTGGGGAAAAGTATCTCTATCAATAGCACCAAATGTTTGTTGATTAAACCATCCTACACTATACGGATTATAAGTAGATATATCTTGAGCTACTCCATTAAATTTAATAAAATCTACAACAGAATTATTTACCGAAGAAGATTTTTCTATTTCAACTAAAACTGGCTGCTCTGTAAAATCTGTAATATATGCTCCGACCTGTCCTTCAGGAGGACTTGATCCCCCTAAGTCTACAAAAAGACTGCTTCCATCTAAATAAATGAAACACATATTATCTGTTGATGGTCCCCCCGTTGCTTTATCAGAATTATAATAGATATATTGTCCATCTCCAAAATCGGATACATCCAAATACATATAAAATGAGATAGGTACGTTATTTCCAGACAGATTTGAAGTACTAGGACATGCAATGTATACGCTTCCATCAAAATCTAATACATCTCTATTTGGATCATATCCTGGGGGTGGGTCAATTAATAAAATACTTCCAGTTTCTCCTCCCTGACCTGGATTAACTCCTACGATGTCCCTTGTGAAATTCATGCTATTTGCAGTTGCGTCCATATCACTTGCATCATCCACCCATGCTCCTAGAGTATCACCTGCTGGATAACCTTTATAACTATGTAATAGCGTACCTGTAGATGTTTCCACCGAAAATTCCCAGACAGTTGCATCCTCCAAAGAAGAAATAGTAGATCCGTCCCAACTAGATAAACCACTTCCTATAAGTACCCCCGATGACGATCCCCCGCCTCCTCCAGCTATAATATTTTCAGATGCAGATATAATTGATCCATTTACTTCAAAATCAGCAACATAAGGTGATCCCTGGACAGTGTAAAGAACACAATCCAATATTTGATTATCCAGATCTGCTATGCTATATGTTTTAGACCATAAACCTATTGTAAAATAGATCGAAGAATCTAATAACATAGTTCTAAAGCCATAAACAGGATCCGGCGCAGCATAAAGAGCATTAGCCCATCCAGCATCTTTATCAAGCCACATTTTCCATCTATAAACTTTGTTTCCGGAAAAGCCAAAAGATTCTTCATCGGTTGATGAAATAGTAACTGTGCCTGGATTAAAATCTCCTACTCCTGTATAAGTTTCTACACTTGGAACTATAGACAAAACATTTTGTATCGGCCCCGATCCCCCATATCCAGTAATATCTATGGTATCTGGCGATCCATATACTGAACAATCTATAGCACCTATTGTATCTACCCATGCTGAATCCAAATTCCCTTCTGGGTAGCCTGCCCAGCTGTGATTATCACTTAAATTAATATCCCAAATGAAAGCAGAACCTAAAAAATTTGATAAGCCACATGAAACATAGGATACAGTTCCATTATATGGAGTATAGTTAGCAGCGGCATTTGAATTATCTACACCGTTAATTAAAACTGCATCGATAGATCCAGTAGTTTTTTGAACTTCTATTTCTAAAATTTGATTTAGCTTTGAAGAAATATTTGTTCTTAATCCTCCTAAATGAGTTAATCCAGATCTAGAAACAACTAAATCTCCGCTAGAATCCAAAAAAATAGAGATAAGGTCATTTACAGCTCCATTATTAAGATGAATAATTATTTCACTAGACGATGGTATCTCTTTAATATAAAGTTTAAAAGTTAGATTTTGAGTTCCTGTCGGAATAGGATTAGAAGAAAATCTAACGTAATCATTGATTCCATCAAAATCTAAAAGCCCTGAAACTGTAATAGTTGGCGATATTAATAATTTTAATCCCATTTTATTCTTTTATTTTTAGAAGTTTATAAATACTCCTGTTCCATTACTACTATCAAATTGTTGTGTCCAAGTAGCCATGTAATCTTTACTATGAAATATTCCCTCATCATATCCGCAAGCATAAGCATATCTTCCCGAAGCTGATAATTCTGCTCCATAATATCTGTTTGCAGGCATCTCTGTAATTTCTTGCCATGTTTGTCCATAATCAATAGACTTAACACACTTATTGAAAGAACCCCCATCTAATCCTCCTACAGCTAACATATATTGGCCATCTGATGACATATCACAGAAACCCCAATACTGGCTTCCTACTCCTGTATCAACTTGGGACCAAGTCGCTCCATAATCTGAAGATACATTCATATATGGATCAGGCCCATTATATGAATCGGAGGATACTATTAGCATATATTTTCCATCATTAGAAATTGCTCCATCATATAGCCTATCTGTTAGTTTAGTTTCTGTCCAATTAGTCCAATCAGTACTAACATAAACTCTAGCTCCTACAGATGATAAATACGCTTCCCAAACGACTTTATAATTTCCATCTCCTGATACCATAGCTCCGCCAAAAGAAGTCATGTCTTCGGGAAAATTAGACCAGTTATTTCCATAATCATCTGAATATTGTGTATTTAAACCATACCCCCCAACAATCATATTCTGACCAGTTGCATCCACAAAATTATTAAACCAGGCATTAAAAGATATAACTTTAGTCCAACTTTCCCCAAAATCTTGAGTTAACAGCACATCTCCATTTTGGTTATATCCTCCACCTGTTCCTAGAGCATATCTTCCATCTCTAGAAGAATTAACTTTTCCAAATCTTCCTATTCCAGAATTAGATGCATCATAAGTCCATGAGTTACCAAAATCATTAGATTGTGCTATATAATATGTTCCATTTATTATTGATGGATCTCCAATATAATAATAGCGATTATTAAATGAGACCCCGATATTTTTCAATATTAGATCTGGAAACGATTCAGGCATAAGTGTATAATTATCCCCAGAATCGGTAGATTTATATGACTGCCTCTCAGCAGAAGAAGCTTTTTGTTGGGTCTGAATCACTACTTGATTAGATCCTGGGAAGAGTTTCAAATGCCCACCAGAAGGATCATTCATTATTATCATCCTCTCCCCGGCTCCTGCGCCTTCATTTTTCATTAATTTAATTCCACTCATTATTCCGTAAATTTACCTTTTTCAGTCCAAGTTCCAGCTATTCTTTTCTCAAACACTAAATCTCCATTGCTATCTGGATAAAATCTCCAGGATCCATTAGTTTGTGGATCCCCCATATATTGTGCAGTTTCTACTACCCATCCAATCTCATTTAGAGTTCCCCCTGTTTGAGCCTTACCATAAACTTTGGCTACTGTGCTTCCATCTATATCAAATGAATAAGATTCTTCAGTTCCTGTAGTAGCAGATGAAACATCCATATCAACAAGTGTAATTGCTCCAGCATCTGTACCTATACCTATTTCCCCTAATTTTACATCCACTGTTGAATCCGTTGGAACCAATGTAGATCCATCTAAAGTCCAATAATCTCCTGCTCCGCTCCCAGCTATTCCATAAGTCCAATAAGATCCTGCAGAATTATAAATTAATGCGGATCCATCTGGAATAGTTCCACCTATTGAAACATCTGTTAATGCAGATAATTGAGTTACCCCACTTATGGATCCTTGTGAAGCATAAGTAACTTCTTTGGTTGTAATATCATAAAATAAAACATAAGAAGTTGATACATCGGGAAGACCGCTCATATAAACACTTGCCTCTGCTAATAGAGGATATGAAGATACAAATTTTGCCTCTTGAATACTGCCTGCCCCATCAGATTGAGCATAAATTTTAGCAATAGCATTACCATCCATATTGAATGTATAAGACTCTTCTGTCCCTATTGCAGAGGAAGCTGTAACACTTTTATCAACAAATGTTGCTACTCCAGCATCTCCTTCTAATTCGATATACTGATAGAATAATACATTTGCATCTTCATTAGCAAGAGTTACTTCATCTGATTCTTCTCTCCAAATACGAGGACCAAATCCAATTCCATCGCCAGAGTCATTAACAACAACAGCCATACCAGGAGAAACATCCACCGGATCATAACTATTTGGGGTATCATATAAAGATATGAATGTAGATGTGTCAAATCCCGCAGTAGAAGCATTTGCATACGTTATTTCTTTAGTAGCATTATTATAAAATACCATTTCTGGTTGAGTTGCACTAGATAATCCTGCAAATATCTTACCTTCTATTGATACGTCTTTGCCATCAGTAGTAAAATTGGACGAGGTATCGAACCTAAATAAATCATTATTCCAAAAAGCAACTCCTCCGGGATTTGGATCATCCTCTCTAGTTGCTACTGATTGTGTACTTGCATCATCAAACAAAGATCCATCTTTTGGAGAAATTCCAATTCTAAAAGTTTGTTCTTCTTCGTCAAATATTATAGCATAGGGATCTTCTGTTCCTCTTTCTATAACGAGCCCAGATTGCATCCATGACGGAGGAGAAGTAGTTAATCCTGTATTTAAGTTAATAAATGCGTTTGAAACATCTAAAGTTTCAACACCAATAACATATACAGATCCCTCTACTACAAGATTTCCTCCTATTTCAACATTGCCAGTAACATCCAAATCTCGGGTTACAGTAATATCACCAGAACTAATGCTACCATCCACAGTAAGAATTCCAGTGAATGTATCCGTTGTATTTTCTAATTTAGTTGATATATTAGTAGAAAGATCTACTAACCATGGATTGTAAAGATCTGCTTGATTTGAAATAGATCCTCCAATGCTTCCCCAATCTGGAGATGTAATACTTCCATATGTCCAGTATTGTCCAGCTAAATTATATGTTAAAACTGATCCATCTTGAATTGTTCCTCCAATTGAAACATCTGTTAATTGAGATAAATCTTGAGCTCCCCCAGTTGTATCACCGGAAGCATATGTTACTGATTTTGATGTTGGATTATAAAATAAGACATAACTTGTAGAAACTTCCCCTGGATCTAAAAAATAAACACTCGAATCAGCTTGGAAAGTTTCTAATACCTGAAATTTTTCATTTTGAATACCTGCTGCACCATCACCCTCAGCATAAACTTTTGCTATCTGAGTTCCATCAATATTAAATGCGTAAGATTCTTCAGTTCCAGCAGTAGCCGAAGAAACGTCCATATCAATGACTACAACTGTTCCTGAATCGGTGGCAATTTGAATAGCTGAGAGCTGTACATCTACAGTAGAATCCTTAGGAACTAATGTTGATCCATCTAAAGTCCAATAATCAACAGAACCGATTTGTGTTAAAACCCAACCTTTATGAGGAACCCATAAATCATCATCGATATTTCTAACTGAATAATCATCCTTATAATGCAAGCCAGAAGCATCCCAAATCATTTTCATGTGAGTAGAAGCTGTAGAAGCTTCAACTGTAAATATTTGGGTACCATCAGGCCCTAACCCAATAAACATTGTATCGCTTCCTCCAAAAAGTTTAGAAGAAACCCCCCATCCTGCTAAATAATCTTCGTTAGCTCCATCCCCCCAATAAAGAAATTTGTTTTTTCCTTCTACTGCAGTAATAGAATCTATCATTGAACCTCCGATTTTTACTACCCCTGCTGATTCAACAACGCCATTAGAAAATGTTAAAGGGCTTTCAGCATTTGCTGCAATATAATCATACACAGCTTTACCTGTTACCAAAATACTAGAGGCATCAGCAGTTATTGAAATCGAAGTGTCTTTTATGGAGTTTACTGGTTGAGATGTACTCGGGACTCCCAGTAATAAGCCCGTCTTAATCTTAAATTCGCCGGCCATGCTTTTAATTATTTTCTTTCACTATCCAGAAAAATCTATATAGCTAATATGTTTTTACA
>Ga0114918_10004282_pt1 | contig 12426 bp, 6 predicted proteins | sample LantaG_FD_87015 | JGI IMG/M metagenome (GOLD analysis project Ga0114918, IMG submission 87015) | Deep subsurface microbial communities from Baltic Sea to uncover new lineages of life (NeLLi) - Landsort_02402 metaG | ecosystem: Environmental > Aquatic > Marine > Oceanic > Sediment | place: Baltic...
CGCTCGCTCCGCCTCCGCGGCGTCCCCCACCCCCACCCCCACCTCCACCCCCACCCATATCCCCTCCACCACCCCCGCCCCGGTGTGAAACCTCCACCAGCTTGCCGTCCGCGGCAGCCGACTGGATGAGGCGGTGCACGTACCCGTCCGCGGCGTAGTCCCAGACGCGCTGCGACTCTAGCTCCAGCGCGTACGTGTGCTGGGACGCGTGGAAATGGTCGGCCGCGTGGCCGGCCCGGTACCGGCCGCACCCGACGTGACCGCACAACAGGCAGATCCACAGGTCCGCCCGGGCGCCGCATTCCGCGCACCGGGTGGACCCGGCGGGTCCACCGCCCGCCGCGCAGTGGCGGCACACGGGGCAGGACGCGCCCGCCCACCGCTGCATGCAGGCCGAGTGGAAGACGTGGCCGCACACTGTCGTCAGCGTGCCGCCGCCCGTGATGTGGTCGTCAAGCCGCTCCAGGCAGACGGGGCAGGCGGGCAGCTCCGTCTGGCCGGGCGGCGGCGTGGCGGCCGGGTCGGTGGTAAGAGCTTCGTCGTCATCATCGTCGCCACCACCCCCCGCCCGCCCCAGGAACTCGACCGAACGGACGGGCAGCAGCCGGCACACGGTGCCGGGCTCCAGGGCGGTGAAGGGCCGGCCCTGGTAGCCGGCGTAAAAGGCGGCCGCCTGGTCGGGCGAGGCGAAGCGGAGCAGGGCAAGCGTGGGGGTCGCCTCGGCGTCCGCGCCGGCCTCGTCGGCTGGGGCGGTCGTGGTCGTCGCCGTCCCGTCCGCCAGGCCGTCGCCGGGCGACCCGCCGCCCGCCCGCCGCCGCACCAGGCGCAGCTCGCGGACGTGCGCCAGGTGGTCGCCCAGGAACTGGCACAGGTCGGCCACGGCCATGGCGGGCGGGACGGCCAGGATGGCCAGCGTGTCCGTCACCGTGCCGTGCGCGCCCTCCTCCTCCTCATCGCCGACCAGCCCGGCCTCCGCCTGCTCCCGGGTGGGCACCTTGCGGAACAGGTGGACGATGCCGTCGTGCAGGCCGACCGTGAAGGGGAGGGAGGAGGACGGGGTGGGGGTGGGAGTGGGGTCGGGCGAGGTTGAAGTTGGGGTGGCCGCGGCCTGGGCAGCCGCCGCCGCGGCCGCCGCGGCCGCGGCGTCGGAGGCCAACACCGCGATGCGGACGTTGTACATGCTGTGGCGTGCCGCGCGGTGTGTGTGTGTGTGTGTGTGTGTGTGTGTGTGGTGTGTGTGAGCGAGAGCTAGCGCTCGCGTCCCGGCGAGACAGCACAATGGAGAGAGCCATCGGCATTCCTCTCTCACACCCGATTTCTTTCTCCCCCGCGCACATCCCCACCCCCGTTTATACCCGCCCAAACACCCTCGCCCGCCATGCAGATCTTCGTCAAGACCCTGACCGGCAAGACCATCACCCTGGAGGTGGAGTCGGTGAGCTGAGAAAGAGTGACGGACACACACCAGCACGCTCGTGCCTGCCCTTTCGAAAGGAGGGCCGCTCGGGGCGCACACCTCGGCGCCCTCCCGCCGCGCCCGCTCCGTCCCGCCTCGCGCCCCACCCACCCCCGGTGCGACCCCGGGGCGGCCTGAACTGTCCGCCTGGGGGGTGGGTGGCGGGTGCAGGAGGCGTGGAAGGCCACGCGTGCGGCGTAGGAGAACAAAGGGGGACAGCACGCCCCCTCGGGGCGTGGGCCCCACGCGGCCGACGGCGCAGGGCCCGTGGCCGCCCCTCGGACCACCCCACCACCCCGCGGACGGGGTAGTGTGGGTGCTCGTTTCACTCCTGGTGGACGGCCGGGCCGGGTCGGGCCCCCAGTTTGGGCGGCGCGGGCGTGGGAGACCCTTCCAGCGCGACGACGCCCCCAATGCCCGCGTGAGCGAGAGACAGCGCCGCGCGCACGCGCGCCGGGGGGGCGCGCGTGCTGCCCTCCACGCCCGCCCGCCGCTGTGTCCCGCCCCGCCCGCACCCCAGGGCCACATGGGAGCCACCCAGCCCCGTCACGAGGCGGGGTGTGGGTGTGGGTGTGAGGACCTCGCGTGTGGACGCCCTCCCTCCACTCCTCTTGGCGGCCGTTGAGAGCACCCGCCCCCCTTCTTCTCCCCCCTGAAACGCTTCTCCGCTCATGTCCATCCACCCTGTCCTCCCCTCCCACCCAAACAGTCCGACACCATCGAGAACATCAAGTCCAAGATCCAGGTGCGTTCACTCGGGGAGGGCGTGGAGAGAGCGGGAGCGTCGCGGGGCAGGGCGCGGTCTACCCCCCCCCCCATCGGCGCCTGCGGAAGTAATGGGCATCCCTTCCGAGCACAGAAGAGGGGGGCGTGGGCGGACGCCGCTCCGCTCCCGGGTGCGCCCACCCACCCGCCTGGCGTTCGTGCCAGGTCCGCCCGGCGGCCCTGGCGCGGTTACGGTGGCCCCCAGCCCCACGCAGGAGAGAGCACGGCGCGCGGGTCGTGGTCTTCATTTCTTTCCGACCCCCCCTCGCGCACCGCAACCTGCCCCTCCGCCTTCCCGCCCTCTTCTCACCGCCCGGCCGCGCTCCCTTCTCACTCTCTCCTCTCCTCTCTCCTCTCTCTCCCCGTCCCCACAGGACAAGGAGGGCATCCCGCCCGACCAGCAGCGCCTGATCTTCGCGGGCAAGCAGCTGGAGGACGGCCGCACCCTGGCCGACTACAACATCCAGAAGGAGTCCACCCTGCACCTGGTCCTGCGCCTGCGCGGCGGCATGCAGATCTTCGTCAAGACGCTGACCGGCAAGACGATCACGCTGGAGGTGGAGTCGTCCGACACGATCGAGAACGTCAAGTCCAAGATCCAGGACAAGGAGGGCATCCCGCCCGACCAGCAGCGCCTGATCTTCGCGGGCAAGCAGCTGGAGGACGGCCGCACCCTGGCCGACTACAACATCCAGAAAGAGTCCACCCTGCACCTGGTCCTGCGCCTGCGCGGCGGCCAGTGAGCGCGGGAGGTGGTGAGTGAGAGTGTGTTGTTCTTCGGTGCCCTGATCTTTTTCTTTTTTGATGGGACGCGGTATGTGAGCAGAGGGCCCGCGCGCGCGCGCGGGGGGGACCTGGGGCTAGTGCCTCACGCCTCCCTGTGTGCGCGGCGCGCGGGCGCCCCACGCTGTGAGTGTGTGCCTTGAGCGGTCGCGGGGTGTTCCGAGAGGGGTGAGCTGTTTTGCGGGGCGCGCCTGGTTTTGATGAGCAGGGTTCTTTTCTGAGGGCCCGGGCTCTCCCGCGCGCCGACCCTCCGCCTTTTCAATCCCTCCCTGTACTACTTTGTAACCTGAGAGCGCGCGCGCACACCATGCTGTGTTCCCAAAACACCAAAACAAAAATCACGCCTCCTCCTCTTTCCGCCTCAGCCGCGCCGCGAACGCGCCATCGGCGCCGTGGCGGTGGGGCAGGACCTCCAGGAACCGGCCATCCGCGGACAGCAGGTCGGCTGGCAGGCCGGCAGCTACCACGGGGACGGGCTCCACGGTGAAGCCCGCTCCCGCCGTCCGCCCCAGGAACGCCTCCACCCGGGCCGCGTTCTCCTCGGGTTCCAGGGAGCAGGTCGAGTACACGAGCAGGCCGCCCGGGCGCACCCAGGCTGCCGCGCCGTCCAGGAGGGCGTCCTGCAGGGCGGCCAGCTCGGCCAGGTCGGCCGGGGACCGCTGCCAGCGCAGGTCGGCCCGCTTGGCCAGGACGCCCGTGCCGGAGCAGGGCGCGTCCAGGAGGACGCGGTCAAAGAGCGGGGTGTCGGGGCCGGCGGGCCCGGCCCGGCCATCCCCACTCTCGATGCTCAGAAAATCCCACCGGTCGGCCTCGCCCCGGCCCGCCCCGTAAAAGCCCTGCGCCACGGCCGCCGTCTCCAGGGGGCGCAGCCGGGAGGCGGCCACATCCCGGGCGACCAAGCGGCCGACGCCGCCCATGCGGGCCGCGGCGTACAGGGCCTTGCCCCCCGGGGCGGCGGCCACGTCCAGGACCGACTCGCCCGGGCGGGGATCGAGCGCGGCCGCGACGACCAGGCCGGCGGCCTCGTCCTGGACCTGGGCGGTCCCCGTCGCGACGGGGCCGCCGGGGGCCAGGGCGGCCCCCAGGCCCGCCGTCACCCGCACAAAGTCGGCCGGCAGGAAGCGGCCGGGCTCCACGGTCGCGCCCGCCTCGGCCAGGGTGGCCGCCAGGTCGGCCGCGGACGCGCCTGGACCCCCCACCACGCGCAGGCAGTGGCCCGGCCGCGCATTATTCCAGGCCAGCAGGGCGGCCGTCTCGTCCGGGCCAAACCGGTCTAGCCAGCGCTTGACCATCCAGTCCGGGTGCGAGGTGGAGACGGCCAGGGCGCGCACCCGGGCCCGGGCGGCGGAGGACGGGCTCTTGGTGGACGCCGCGGCGACCGCGTCCGCCTCGGCGACTGCGTCGGCAGTGCGCCTTTTGCGTGCAGGTCGGCCGCCTTGCGCAGGACTGCGTTGACCAGGGAGGCGGCGCCCTCGTTGGCAGCGGCGCGGGCCAGGTCGACGTGGGCGGCCAGGGCGTGGGGCGGCGTGTCCAGGTCGGTCAGCTCGTAGAGGCCTGGAAATGAACCGGAGAGAGAGAGGTTGAGTGCTGGCCAGGTTGCCCCCGGCGCGCGAGCAAAAAGCGAATGCACGTCCCGTCCCGCCCGCCACCCTCTTCTTACCTAGCCGGATGATCTGTCGCACCATGGGGTCCAGCTGCGCCACCGACCGCCCCGCTAGGACAGACGCGATGTGGTCCAGCCGCCGCCGCCAGCGCGTGGTGCCGGCGACGAGCTCGGTCGTGCGCCGGCGGGCGGCGGCCGCGTGTGGGGAGACGGCGGCTGACGCATGGGGCTGGCTGGCGCCATCCAGGTCGCCCTCACCACCACCACCGCCCTGGGCCCGGTCCAGGAGGCCCACATAAGCGCCACCCTCGATGCGCATGAGCTGTTAGAAGAGTGGACGAGGGCGTGTGAGAGAGTGTCGGAGAGAGAGGCCATGCGCTCGCGCCACCAACCCCTCCTTGCCCATCATTCTCTCACCTGCTCCACCGCCACGGACCGGGCGTCAGGGGGCGGGCGCGTGGCCTTCCACGGCCCCTTGGCCCGCTGGCGGGGGCGAGGAGGGGGTGGCGGAGCGGCAGGAAGTCCTCCGCGGCCGGACGTGCTGGCCGCCGCCGCCGGCCGGCGGGGCGGGAGGCGCATGATGGATGGTGGAAGAGAAGAGAGAAATGTGGTGTGGGCGGCGAGAGAACCGTAACCGAAATAACCGAAAGGGCTCTGCTCACGCTCTTCTTGAATGACGCCCTCCGCCGCCCCTCTCCTGGACCCGCTGGCCGCCGGCACCGCCTGGCGAGCGGCAAGCCTGGCCGACCTGGCGTCCCGCGCTGCGGACGCCGGCCTGCTGGACGGCGACGGCGAGGCGGCCGCCCTGCTGGCCGCGGCCGCCCAGGCCAGCGCAGCGCTGGACGCGCTCGCGGGGGCGCAGGCGGCCGCTCCGGACACGGCGCCCTGGTGGGCGGACGGGGAGTATGATGGGGCCACCGCAGAGGCCGCCAATGAGGCGGGCGTGGCGGCGATGAAGGACGCCGGAAGGGCGGGCGACGCGCTGGCGGCCTTCACAGAGGCGGTGCGCCTGGCCCCGGCGCGCGCCGTCTTTTCGGCCAACCGCGCAGCCACAGCGCTGGCAGCGGCCCGGGCGGCGCGGTCGGCCGGCGCGCCCGCACCGTCCGTGCGGGCCCTGTTGCTCACCGCCCTGGACGCCGCCCAACACGCGGCCCGGCTGGAGCCGTCCTACGCCCGCGCGCACGCCCGGGCGGCGGCCGCGCTCGAGGCGCTGGGGCGGGGCGGCGAGGCGGCGGGGGCGTGGGCGCGCGCGGCCCGGCCTGGTCGGGCGGCCAAGGCGGCCGCGGTGGCCTCAGCTCACTCGCCATCCCCTCCTCCTCCTCCTCCGGACCGCCCCATGCTGGCTGGCGCCCCCCTGCCTGGCCTGGAAGACGCGGCCGCCCTGCTGGCCGCGGCGGACGCGGCCTTGGCAGCCGACCCCAGAAGCCCACTCCTCACCACCGCCCGGGCGGAAGCGCTGCTCCTGGTGGGCCGCCCGGACGACGCGGCGGCCGTGGCGGCGGCGTCCCTGCCGCCCGGCTTACCCGACCGCACGTACCTGGAAGCGGAGGGGGGCTGGCGGAGCGGGGCGGAGGTGACTGCGTTGGCGGCGTCTTTGGTGCATGCCGCCGGGAGGGCGGCCGCCCTGGGCGCCTGGTTGGCGGGCACCCTGGCGCCGGTCGTGGCCGCTGTTGAGGCGACTGTCAGCGACGGTGACGTGCCCGGCTGCAGGGCGGCTTTAACCAACCTCGCACACGCCGTGACGGGCACGGCCGACCCGGCCGCGCTCGCCCGAGCCGCTCCGGGCCTGGCCGCCCGCCTGCACACCGCGGCCGCCGCGGCCTGCTCTGCAATACCCTCCGCCGCCCTGGACTTTGCAGACGCCGCCCTGGCCGCGGTGGGCGACGACCCGGCCGCCCTGTGGGAGCGGGCGACAGCCCTGGCGGCGCGCCGGGCGCACGGCGACGCGGCGGCGGCCTGCGACGCCCTGCGCCGCCTGGCCGCGGCCTCGCCGGCCTGGCCGGGCCTGGGCGAGGCGACCGCGGCCGCTGCGCGGCGTTGCCTGGAAAAAGAGAGTGATGGAGATGGAGATAGCAGCAGCGATAGTAGCAGCAGCAGCTGTGATGCCGCCGACGGCGGCGGCGGCGGCGCGGCGCGGGGTCGTGGCGGGGGTGCCCACCACCACCACCGCCCCACCAGCGGCCCGCCCGCCGCGTACGCCACCCTCGGCCTGCCGCCGGGAGCGCCCCGGTCCGCTGTGCGGGCGGCGTTTGCAGCCGCCGCCCGCCGCTCGCACCCGGACAAGGGCGGCGGGGCGGGCACGGTGGAGGAGTGGCTGGCGGCCCGGGCGGCGTACGAGGCGATCTCCCCTGTGACATGACCGCGAGACAATCCACAACACACACTCCGCCCCTCCCCCCCTCCTCCTCCCTCAACCTTTGCTGTTCTGCCTCACCACCCGCCGCGCCGTCCCCACCTCGGTCGCGTTGACCTTGGCCGCAAAGCGGAGGGAGCACAGGGTCTCCCCCGCCTCAGCCGACACGGGCGAAGCGGCCACAACCATGAGCACCTTGCTCCCGCCGCCCAGCGAGGGCGCCAGCAGCCAGGTCAGCTTGGAGTTGCGGTAAGGGATGTGGGTGGAGATGGTGGAGGAGGAGGAGGAGGAGGCGCCGACGCCGCCACCGGCACTGCCGCCCCCACCCCCACCCCCACCTCCCAGCGCCGCGATGACGTCACCAAGGGCGGCCAGGGACTTGTTGATGGCAGCCGTCTCCTTCAGGCGGTCCCCCTCCGCGCACGACCGTTTTAGGCGCTCCGAGCCGGCCAGGTCGACCAGGTTGAGGCCGCCCGCGACGGTGGCTCCCGTGGATGAGCAGGTGCCGCGCAGGGCCAGCAGGATGACCGCGTGCGAGCGGGAGGAGGCGGCGTTTGCGGCCGTGGCCCCCACCGCCCGGGCGGCGGTGGCGCGGGCCACCAGGTCGGCGACGGCAGCCCGGTCGGCGCAGTCCACCTCGGCCGCGTGCGCGACGGTGGTCGCCGTAAAGCCATCCGCCTCGGCCACGTGCGACACGCTGTGCTTCTTGCCGGGGGGCGGCACCCCGCCCAGCAGGCAGCGGACCTCCTCATTGTACACCTCCACCGCCCGGCCCGTGATGGTCCAGGCCCACCCCGTCCGCGCCGTCGCCTCAAACAGCCGGTCGATAGCGCGCGGGACGAGGCCGGGCGCGGCGGGCGTGCCCAGCATCGTGTGCGTCTTGCCCGTCCCAGTCGGGCCGTACGCGAGCACGCACGCCTTGTACCCGTCCACGACCGACTGGACGAGGGGTTCGACCTCCGCCCACACATCCTCCTGGGAGGAGGCGGGCCCGAAGATGCGGTCGAACACGAAGGAGTGGGAGGTGGGAGGGACGGCGGAGGTGGTTGAGGTGGACGGCTGCAAAGTCAGCTCCAGGGCCCGCCCGGCCGTGTCGCCGGACCCGGCCTCGCGCAGGGCCGGGGTGGCAGTGTCGGCCGTCGACCCGCCCCCGCCGCCAGGGCGGACCCGGCAGAAGACGCGGATGTTGCCCCGCAGCTCCGCAATGGTGTTGTGCATGGCCTTGCGGGTGGCCTCGGCGGCCGAAAGGTCAGCCGCCGCGGCTTCAAGGCGGGCCTCAAGCTCGACCACCCTGGCCTGCAGCCCCTCCACATCCGCCCCGCGCGCGTCGGCCAGGGCGGCCGCCGCGCGGTGGGCGGCCTGGGCGACCGCCAGCTGGTCGGCCAGGCCCGTGGAGACGGTCGAACCCGCCGTGGCGGCCCGGTCGAGCGCCGCGCCCGCGGCGGCGGCCTCGGCCTCCAGGCGGCCCCGCGCGGCGGCGGCCTCCTCCCGGGCGGCCGCCGCGGCTGCGGCCGCCGTGTCCCGCTCCGACACCGCCGCGACCAGCTCGCCCTTGAGGCGGGCGCCCTCCAGGGCCAGGGCCGCCTTCTCCGCGTTCAGGACCGCCGCCGCCTCCGCCGCGCCCGCCAAGTCGGCTGCCTGGCGCACATTCACCTCCTGGAGGCCAGCAGCGTAGGCCTGGGCCGTCGCGGCGGCGGCGCCGCCCGCGTCCGCGCGCGCGCCCGCCTCCGCGGCGGCCGCCCGGGCGTCGGCCACGGCCTCCCGCAGGCGGGCGGCCTCGGCCTCCGCAGTGGCGGCCCGGGCGGACGCGGCCTCCGCCTGGGCGGTCGCCGCGGTAGCGGTGCCCTCGACCGCCGCGGCCGACGCGCGAGTGGCCGCCAGGGCGGCCTCGCTGGCCTCGCGCTGCTGCCGGGCGGACACCAGGTCGGCTTCCAGGCCGGCTGCCTTGCGGTCGGCCTCCACGACGCGGGCGTCGGCGACGGTCGCGGCGGCCGCGGTGGCCGCCTCAGCCTCAGCCTTGGCTGCCGCAACAGCCGCCTCCGCCTCGGCCTTCGCCGCACCAACAGTCGCCTCCGCCCGCGCGTCCGCCTGGGCCAGGCCCTCCTTGACCGCGGCTTCCGCTTCGGCGACGGTGGCCTCCGCGTCGGCCCGGGCGGCCGCGGCGGCGGTCTCAGCCGCCGCCGCCCGCTCCTCTGCGGCGGTCCGGGCCGCCGTCACCTCGCCCACCGCGCCCTCCGCGGCCTCCGCCCGGGCGAGCAGTTCTGCGAGGTGGAGCTCCGCGTCGGACGCCGCAGCCGCCGCCGCAGCCGCGTCGGCGTCCCGCCCCGCCGTCGCGCCCTCCACCTGTGCCACCAGGTGCGCGCCTAGCGCCCGTAGCACGCGCAGGTGGGCCGCCAGCGCGTCCACCGCGCCCGCCGCGTCCCGCCGCTTGTTGACGGATAGCTTGTGGGCCAGACAGTCGGCCGGGGTCCACCCTGTGCGGGCGGCAATGGCGGGCCAGGCCTCGTCAGAGTCGGTAGGGGCAGGAGCCAGCGCGGCGGCGGCGGCTGCCGGCTTGTGAGCAGCAGGGGCCTGCGCGCTGCCGCTCCCGCCGCCTCCAGCCAGCTTGCGTTTTTTTGAGGGGCCGGACATGTCGGTCTCCCCTGTGTTGGTGGCGTCCTGGAAGGAAATAGGTGTGAGGCGGTGAGCCCGAGTGACGCGGACGGGGGGGGGGCCGCATGCGCGCTCGCGCTCTGCACGTGAACGAGGTTTGGCGCTCTGCGTCCCACGCCGTGTGGGGCTACCCTCTCCACGCCCCAGTGAATGCCCAGCCGGGGGCACACATACGCCAGTATCTCACCTGCAGGGCGGCCGCGCCGGGCGCGCGCGGGATGCGGGAGCGGTCCATGCTGGGGAAGGAGCGCTAGAGATGTGCGTGTGGAGGGGCCGTTGCCTGCTCTTCACATTCGCCCAAACCGCAATGCGCCGCGCCCCGCCAGGCCCCGCCTCCTACCTGGAGCGCCGGCGGGCGGAGGCCCTCGCCCGCCAGCAGGCCGCCCGGGCAGCCGTCACCGCCCGGGCGCGGGTCGCCCTCGCGGGCGCCGGAGGAGGAGGCGAGGCAGCGGCGGCGGGTGCGGCGGCTGACCCACCTCCAGCCGCGGCGGCGGCGCCCGACCACGCCCCACCCAGGCAGTCCGGCACCGCCTCCACCTCCGCTGCCGCGCCCTCGCCCTACGCGGACATCCTGACCCGCCCGGAGTGGATGTCGGACGTGCCGTCCAGGCTGACGAAGGACTGGTGTGAGAGAGATGATGGAGAGAGAGTGACAAGGGCACCCCACACGGCGAGAGGTGCCACACCCACCATCCACCTCCACTCTCACCTCTCTTCATCTCCATCCACACAGGCTCGCCACCCCGCGCCCCGAGGGCGTCCGCTGCCTCGTCATCGCGGCCCGTGGACGCACGACCATCCGGTCCCGGTCGGGCGCCCTGCTGCACACGGTGGCGACCGGCCTGCCTGGAGGCCGGCCCGGCAGCACCGCAGGCGGCGGGAGTGGCGGCGGAGGAGCGGGGGCCGCCCTGGACTGCGTCCTCCAGCCCGACGCACTGCGATCGTCCGCGCCCGCCTCCGCCTCGACACCCCACTTGCCCGGCACCCTGTACGCCCTGGACCTGCTGGCCTGGGCGGGCGTCGACTTCACGGCGGGCGAGGCCGATTTTCGGGTCGCCTGGCTGGGCTCCAAGCTGGCCGAGGAGGTCGAGTCGGGTCCGCCGGCCGGGCGGCCGCTGCCGGCGGGGCTGGCCTGGGTGCCGATTTGCGCCCTGCCGACCTGGGCGGCCGATGCGGCCGGCCTGACCCGCGCGGTCCGGTGGGAGGGCGGCGGCGGGCCCGCGGCGCCCGCGGGGATGTCGGCCAGTGCCGGCGCCCCCGCCCCGACCCCGACCCCCATCCAAGACGGCGTCCTCCTGCGCCACCGGGCCGCGCCGTACGCGGCGGGCGAGGCCAGCCCACTGGCCCTGCTGTGGAAGGACGCGGTCTGCTCCCGCCACTTCGTGGACGGGTGGGTCCCGGGCGGCCAGAGCTGGCCGCCGCCGCCCCAGACCGCCCTGCTGCGGGTGGGAGGGGCTGGTGGCTCGTCCGGTGCGCCGCCGACTCTCCTGGAGACGGGCGACGACCCGCCCGCCCGCCTGGCGCTGGCCGGCCTGGAGCCGGGCGTGGTAGTGCCGCCGTCTCTGGCACCCGGGCACCTGGTCCGCGTCACGCTGGCGCCCGCCGGCGGCCTGGTGATGGACGCGGACGGCGCGCCGGCCGGCCTGCGCCTGGCCGGGCTGGAGGCCGTGGTCGGGAAGCAGGGCTGTGGCGACGGCGGCGGCGCCACCGCCGCAATGCTGTCCAAACTCGTGTTCCAGGCGGGCGTGCGTTCCGGGGAGGCCCTGGGCCTGGATCGCATGCTGGAGGCGGCGGCGGCGGCGGCGGCGGCCACGGACGGGTAGAAAAAAAGAGGTTCTGTGTAACAAAATAGACGCTCGGCGCCGCCGTCGTTTACTCATACGCTCTCGCTCTCGAGCTGGCCGGCCATGCCCATGTCCCGCACCGCCTGAACCTTCCGCACACGGGTATAGGCGGTTTACCACCCCTGTGACGCCGCCCCATCGACCCTCGTCGCGGATTTGACTGGCCAGGCGAGCGCACGCACGCACGAGAAGCAGTGCGCGCCCGTTCTCAATCGATGGACACGCCCGGCGTCTCCCGGGCCCGCCCCCTGGTGGACGCGGCCCGGCAGCACCTGGAAGCTGGCAATCCGGTGGCGGCACTGAATGTAAGTGGTCTCCCACGCACAGAGAGCACAGAGAGCAGAGCGCGGACAGAGAGGGGGAGACCAGGGACGCACAAAGCTAAGGCCCCGCCACCCTCCCTCATTCCTCCTCTTTCCTGCAGACCCTCCTGTCCGCCCTGCGCGCCCTGGGCACGCCCGACTCCGCGGTCGCCGCTTTAACCACCACCCTGACCGCCCTGCAAGACGGTGGCAATGGGCCGCCGCCAGGCGCAGCCGTCCCCGGCGCCGCCGCCGCGCCCGCCGACGCGCTGGCCGCCCTGCTTGCGCAGTGCTCGCTGGAGGCGTCCCGCCGCCTGGCCGCTGCGGAGGCCGGGGGTGAGGTGGACGGCGAGGAAGGCGAGGGCGACGCCGGCGGCGCCGCCCCCATGGCGGACGGTGACGTCGAGTGCGAGGCCTGCGGCGGCCAGGTGGCGGCAGCCCGCCTTGGCACACACCGGTCGTTGTGGTGCCCCGGCTCGCGCGGCCCGGCGCCGCCGCCGCCGCCACCGCGCTGACCTCTCCATTTAAACCGGCCTCTTCCCTTCCTACCTTTTCTCTCTTTACCCCCCCCCCCCCCCCCCCCCCCCCCCCCCCCCCCCCCCCCCCCCCCCCCCCCCCCCCCCCCCCCCCCCCCCCCCCCCCCCCCCCCCCCCCCCCCCCCGCCCCGC
>Ga0114918_10004285_pt1 | contig 12425 bp, 10 predicted proteins | sample LantaG_FD_87015 | JGI IMG/M metagenome (GOLD analysis project Ga0114918, IMG submission 87015) | Deep subsurface microbial communities from Baltic Sea to uncover new lineages of life (NeLLi) - Landsort_02402 metaG | ecosystem: Environmental > Aquatic > Marine > Oceanic > Sediment | place...
CACGCTATCCCATATTTGACGACCTTTTAGGCCCAAAGTGGGGGAACCCGCCCTGTTCTTGGCGCATTCTAGCGTTCGAGTGGGGCAAATGCCTTCCCTACCCCTCGAATCCGCGTAGAGCCGTTAAGATCAACAATACATACGATGTACTGGAATTCATAGCAACTGGAGGATGATGCACTATGGCTATGCTAGAAAAGCTGGTTGAGGCTGTACAGGAGGGAGAAGAGCGTGAGGCTGTTGCCACCGCAGGGAAAGCGATCCAGGAAGGAATCCCCGTAGATGAGATCATTGAAGCGCTGACTGCCGGGATGCGCGAGATCGGTGACCGGTTCGCCCGCATGGAGATCTTCCTGCCGGAGATGATGCTGGCTGCTCAGGCCATGCAGGCGGTAATGAGGGAACTGGAGCCGGAGATTCAGAAGTCGGCCACACCCACAGAGAAGAAGGGCACCGTGGTCATCGGCACTGTTGAAGGCGATATGCACGAGATCGGCAAGGATATTGTCATCACCTTGCTCCAGGTGCAAGGTTTCGATGTGCACGACCTGGGGGCTGACGTCAATGCCCTGGACTTTGTACGCAAGGCCGAGGAAGTGCATGCCGATATCATCGGCGCTTCTGCGCTGATGAGTACGACTATGCCCGGCCAGAGGGAAATCATCGAGTTTCTCAAAGAGAAGGGTGTCCGCGAGAAGTACCACGTGATCCTCGGCGGAGCCCCGGTGACTCGAGAGTGGGTGAAGGAATGTGGCGCTGATAGCTGGGGCGAGAACGCAGGGGTGGCCGTTGAGATTCTGGAACGTGTGATGGCAGAGAGGAGGATGTGAGATGCCGCCGTACAAGATGTGGGAGATCATGGAGCGGGCCAACACCGGCCCATTTTGCGAGGATGACGACTTTCTCTATAAGATTTTCATGCCCAAGATGAAGGATGTCATTGAGAAGTATGGCATCAAGTATGACCCGGACACGCCGGTACCTGCTGACGATGACCTGGCCGACCGTGTCTGGCAGGCAGCGGTGGAGTTCTTTCTGGAGGTGGGTGTGCTAAACGTGGACACCCACCGCCGGATTATGGTGGACGAGTCGGAGCTGAAAGAGGCGCTGTACCACGCTCCTGGGCGTTACCTCGTCGGCGCAGGGAAGGATACCCGCTTGTGGGAGCAGCGTGGTGTGGAAGGCGCTAAGCCACCCTTCTGTATCTTCAGCCCCGACATCACCTGCGACGAGGAGATGTTCCTGCCGATGTCCATCGCCTACATCCAGGAGCCACTGGCCGACGGTGTGTGCGCGCCAATCCTGGAGGAAAGCATGGGGCTCAAGATCAAGTCCGGCACACCGACAGAGATGGCCGGAGTGGTAGAACATGCTATGACTCTGCGTCAGGCGGCCAAGCTGGCGGGACGACCGGGCCTCTTCCTGGTGGCCGTGGGCACAGCCCAGTCGGACACGGGACAGATCGCCGTGAGCAACGACGAGTGGGGGGTACGCCACACCGACGGACGGCTCATCGGCATACTGACCGAGCTCAAGATTGACAACGAGCTGCTGAACAAGATCGCTCACTGTATGCAGTTCGGATGCTCCATTGGATGCCTGAGTGGGGCCATTTACGGTGGCTATGCCGGTCGCGCCGAGGGTACGGCGATCCTGGAGGTGGCTTACCACCTGGTGGGATTGACCATCTATCAGGCCAATTTCCAAAACAGCTTTCCCTTCCACCTGCACTTTACCTCCAACAGCGGGCGAGAGATGTTGTGGTTGGTCAGTATGAAGTATCAGGCGCTGAGCCGCAACAGCCGCCTGCTATCCACATCGAATGGTTTTCTCAACGCCGGCCCGGGCACAGAAATGGTGCTGTACGAGGCGGCGGCTCACGGGCTGGCCAGCGTGGTTTCCGGCGGGCACCTGTGGGAAGCGGCGCCGACTCACAATAAATATCGCAACTATGCCACGCCGTTGGAGGCGCGCATGGCGTGCGAGGTGGGACACGCAGTGGCGCGGCAGGGGATGACTCGGGCTCAGGCCAACGAGATTGTCAACCAACTGCTGGCCAAGTACGAGGACCACATAGCCGACGCTCCCAAGGGTAAGCCCTTCCAGGAATGTTACGACGTCCGCACCGCCCGACCCAGTCCATGGTATCTGGATATGTACAAGAAGGTGAAGGACGAGATCGCAGCGATGGGAGTAGAATTCCCATATTAACCCGGGTCCGGGACCTTTCGTTGATGTGAGTCGAAGACTCGCCTGGAACTACTGCGGCAGCTCAGCGGTAAGGATGACGTCATCATCCCGTGAAGTCTGCTGAGGGACGAGGAGGTGATGTACAGAAAAAACGAAAAAGCAGGTGTTCAGGAAAGTGTATGTCCAGCAAAAAAGGGGGGATGGTTCAAAATAGGTTGATACTTTTTCCACGAGTTGCTCTTTGATGGCTTGAAGTTGGAGGCCAACTGTCCCAAAGGCACCATCTGAAGCGGTTCTCGTACCGAAATCAGGTCATCTGACCTCTGATTCAAAGAAGATTGGAACTCGAGAATTTTCTCGCAAAATAAAAAAGTTGTCAAAGGAGATAAAAATGTCTAACAAAAAGTTCGCTCTGTTTGTCTTGATAGTGTTTGTTGGCTCGATAGTCCTGACAGCCTGCGAGGGCGAGACTGTCGAGGTCACCCATGTCGTCAAAGAGACGGTCGTTAAGACAGAGACGGTCGTTGAGGAGGTTGAGAAGTTAGTAACTTCTCGCGGCACACAGGGCACCCTGACGATCGTGTCGTGGCAAATAGCAGAGATCATGAATTCCCATCTTGGCGGTGGGAATGCTAGGGATGCTTCCTATTTCGTATTGGAACCTCTGGCCCATCTCAACGAAGTTGGTGAATTGGTGCCCAGGTTAGGCCAGGAGATCCCTACGTTGGAAAACGGTGGTGTCGCCGAGGATTTAAGGAGCATCACCTGGAAGTTGAGAGAGGGCATTCTTTGGTCTGACGGGACACCTTTTACGGCGGAAGACGTGGTCTTCACTGCAGAATACTGCTTGCACCCGGACGTGGGCTGCTCTTTCCTAGACCGCCTACATGATATAGAGAGCGTCGAGGCTTTAGATGAGCTCACGGTGAAAGTGAATTTCTCCGTCCCTATGGCGGTCCCTCACGAGCATGCGACAGTGCCGATCCTTCAGAAAGCTCAATTTGCAGATTGTCTAGGTTCAAAAGCCCAAGAGTGCACGGAGCAGAACTTTTACCCGGTGGGCACGGGTCCCTACAAGGTAAAAGAATTCCGACCCAATGATGTGATCGTCTACGAAGTCAATGAAAACTACCGCGACGCTAACAAGCCGTATTTCTCGGAAGTCATCTGGAAACTTACGGGTGACGCAGTGGCCGCGGCCCGCACCGTGCTGGAGACAGGAGAAGCAGACCTCAGTCCCTGGGTACAGGTTGAGCCGAAGGTCTTGAGGTCAATGGAGTTGGCTGGAAAAGCCAAGGTTATCGTTGCGTATGGCCCTCTGATCGAGCATTTGGCGATTAATTTCACGAATCCCGATCCAGTCCTTGGCGATAAGCGCTCCGTGTGGACGGAGGAGGATCCCAACCCGCACCCGTTCTTGACCGATTTCGCGGTGCGCAAGGCCCTCTCTTTGGCCATTGACCGCACGGCTATTGCGAGTCAGCTTTATGGCCCGGCCGGCCAAGCGACCTGCAATTTCCTGGTTGCGCCGCCGGCTTATGTTTCCACGGCCAACGATGATTGCTTGTTCCAGGATATCGAACAGGCCAACCAGATCCTGGATGAGGCCGGCTGGCTGCCGGGGCCGGATGGCGTGCGAGATAAGGACGGGGTGCGCCTGAGCGTGCTTCTGCAAACCTCAGTTAACCCGGTCCGTGAAAGTACTATGGCCTTGCTCAAGCAGTGGTGGTCGGAGATCGGTGTGGAAACGGAGTTGCGTACTGTCGACCCGAGCGTCTATTTCGGCAGTGACCCGTCCAGCCCCGACACCTTTCGCAAGTTCTACGCAGATATTGAAATGCACACTACCGGTCAGTGGGGTGTCAATCCGGAACTCAGATTGGTCACTCATACGTGCGATGAAATTCCTCAACCAGCCAATAGTTGGTCGGGGGGCGATGTGTCACGTTGGTGCAACCCGGAGTACGATGCACTGCTCGCCGAGTTGATCAATACGGTGGACATGGAAAAGCGCATCGAGCTAGCGAAGGAACTGAACGACATGATTGTGCAAGACTATGCCCTGATCCCTCTCGTCCACCGCGGCCTGGTGGGTGCAAATGCCAATAGCTTGTTGGGCGTGCGTCTGGCTGCCTGGAACACGCCGTTTTGGAACGTGGCTGACTGGAGTCGCTCCGGGCGCTAAGCTTGAATCTGTGCTTAGAGCAATTCTGCAAACTGCATATCTGAATTGCCCGCTTCCAGGAAGGCCAATTAGAAATGCAATTTTCAGTACACGTGACGGACTCCCTGGTCGGCAAGGCAAAATAATGACAAAGGAGGATTGTTATGGGGGACAATAACACCCTTAGGCTCAAAGAACAGGCCGTCGATATCCATCGACGTGCCATTGTCATCGATGCTTGTGCTCCAATGCTGAGAAACCTCGAAAACGCGCATTATTGGCAGGAGGGAGGTGTTACCTGCGGCTTCGCCACTATGACAGGGTTCCCTGGCAGTCTGCGGGACACTACAGTTAGTATCGGCAAGTGGTATCAAGAGTATGAGGAGCAGTATCGAGACACCATCGTGCTTGCGACGACGACCGAGGACATCCGTCGTGCGAAGGCCGAGTCCAAAGTTGCAGTAGTGTTTCACTTTCAGAGTAGCAATCCTCTTGATTACGAGGTCTCGATGGTGAATGTCTTCCACCGGCTAGGCGTCCGAGCGATGTTGCTGGCATACAATAGGGCGGAAGCCGCTGCTGATGGGTGTATGGAGGAACGGGACGGTGGTCTATCGTGGTTTGGTCGGCAGGTGATTCGTGAGATGAACCGAGTAGGAATGCTTGTTGATGTATCTCACTGCGGCCGTCGGACTTCCTTGGAAGCGATTGACGTCTCTTCAAAACCTGTGGCATTCACCCATTCGGGAGCGAAGGCGATCTATGATCATCCACGGAACATAACCGATGAGCAGATACGAGCAGTAGCCGCCCGCGGTGGCGTTGTTGGCATCGTTGGGCATGCAATGTTTATCAAAGGGACGGAAGCCCCAACGCTTGATGACCTGCTTGATCATTTTGATCACGTCACGAAGCTGGCAGGAGTCGATCATGTTGGAATGGGCTTTGATTTCTCCTGGCCTCCGGGAGTGGAAATGCCCGCTGAACGCTATCAGAAGATACATGATATGGGCCTCTGGAGAGAAGGGACATTTCCGCCGCCACCGTGGCACAACCCTGTGGAGTCCGCAGCGCAGATACCTTTACTCACTGAGGGGCTGCTTCGGCGAGGTTATGGCGCTGAGGACGTTGAGAAGATCATTGGTGGTAATTTTCTGAGACTATTGGACGAAGTCTGGAGCTGACTGGAGTCGCTCCGGGCGCTAAGCTTGAATACCTGTGCTTAGAGCGTGTCTGAAAATTGATTAAGCGCGGCTGATCGGGTAGACTTCCCGACTATGGCCGCATAGAGTGTCACAAGAAAGCTTTATCCAACTGACCTTTCAGATGCCGAATGGCAGAAGATTGAGCCGCTGGTTCCAAAGCCCAAGACAAACCGAGGCAGGAAACGGAAGCACCCCATTTGATGGTCAGGCGCTTGGCACGTCAGGCTCAGGCCTCTGGCCCATAGCCGGATTTTTCAGACACGCTCTTAGAGCAATTCTGCAAACATAGATGAACGAGGGGGCTGTGGCCTATTGACGACCGTGGACCACACCTTGTAACCTGAAGAGAAAGAAAGATGGGAAGTTACATTGTTCGCCGCCTGTTGCAGGCCATACTAACCTTGTTGCTTATCAGTTTCGTCGTGTTCGCCATTCTTGATTTGGCCCCCGGTGATCCTACTGCCCAGATGCCAGGCTCGATTTCTGCGGAGGTGCAGGAGCGGATTCGCCGGTCTCTAGGGTTAGACCAGCCCTTTCATATTCGTTATCTTAAATGGCTGCAACAGTTCCTGATCAACGAACCCCTAAACCTAGTCGAGTCGGTTTCCGGCATCAAAATAGGCGATTCCGCCAATCGATTGCGTGTCAGATCCTGGGGGACCAGGAGCCCTGTTGTCGATTTGCTCGTTGAGCGACTACCACAGACCTTGATAGTGATGGGTTCGGGTTACTTCTTGTCTATTCTGATTGCAGTGCCGATAGGTGTCATCTCGGCTTATAAGCAATATTCGGCTTTTGACCAAATCGGCACGTTCATCGCGATGGTTGGTTTTTCTTGGCCTACTTTTTTTACCGGGCTGCTGGCGATCTACATTTTCAGCGTTAAGCTGGAGTGGTTCCCTTCGTTCTACGATACCACCCACCAAGTCGTGGATTTCTCAAGTCTTTTGGTGCAAATCAAGCAGAGTATCATGCCTGTATCTATACTCGCGTTTGCCTTTTCTGCCCAGTTCACGCGCTACGTTCGCTCGTCTATGTTAGAGAACTTGCAACTGGATTACGTGCGCACTGCTCGGGCAAAAGGGCTGCGCGAACGAACTGTGCTGGGGACCCACGTCTTGCGCAACAGCCTGATTCCAGTGGTGACCCTGATTGCTCTTGGTATCCCTCGTATCATTACCGGGGGGGTTATTACTGAGCAGGTTTTCGGGGTCAACGGTATCGGACAGTTGTTGATCTTTGGTATCAAGAATACCGATATTCCACTTGTCCAGACGGTGACCTTTCTTTTTGGTGTGCTTACTGTCGTGTTTAACATCGTGGCCGATGTCATGTACGTCATTTTGGATCCTCGGATCCGGTACGATTGATTTTGGAAGAACAAAACAATGGACAGAGCGCAGCTATCTGGGGATTCCTTGCTTCAACATCGGTCCCTGTGGCGAGATGCCTGGGTGCAATTCTGCAAGCACAAACCCGCCATGCTGGGCGTGGCTGTCTTGATTGCTCTGGTTCTGGGATCGGTCATCGGTCCAATGATTTATGGAAAGGACCCAAATCATGTCGATCTGGCGGCCTCTTATTCGCCTCCGACTCGACAGCATCCTTTTGGCACGGACAACATCGGTCGGGACACCCTGGCCCGTGTGTTGATTAGTGGTCGCATCTCGCTGATTGTCGGCATCGTTTCAATGGTAATCACTATCTCACTTGGGACTCTGGTAGGAGGGCTGGCGGGGTTCTTCTCAAAGCTGGACGCTCTACTTATGCGACTCACCGATCTGTTCCTGTGCTTGCCTGTGTTGCCACTCTTGTTAGTGCTGACTATGCTGTTTCGCGACACGCTAAGAGCAACCTTTGGGCCGGAGATTGGCATGTTTCTCCTCATCGTCTCTGTGATCGGTGGCCTCAATTGGATGGGGACGGCAAGGGTCGTTCGAGGCCAGGTGCTGAGTATCAGGGAGCAGGAGTTTGTCATAGCGGCCGTCAGCATTGGTGCCGGATCGTTTCGTGTTTTGGCACGCCATATCTACCCGAATGTCCTTAGCCCCATCATAGTGGCAGCTACCCTGAGCGTGGCCCAAGCTATTTTGCTCGAGTCAGTGCTCTCTTTTCTCGGGCTTGGCTTCCCTCCCGATTTTCCTACGTGGGGCCGCCTGCTTAGTGACAGCAAGGACTTTCTTGCGGTGGCCCCGTTTACTGTTTTTTGGCCAGGTCTGTTTATCTCCTTGACTATTTTGAGCATCAACTTCGTCGGCGATGGCCTGCGTGATGCACTGGACCCGAGATTACGAATTTAGAGCGGGCAGTTCCTCAGTCGGGTCAAAACGACCATGACCGCGTGAGTTTTTTAGCGTCTTTTCGAACTAGGCATCTACAATAGTCAGAATCTGGACAGATGAGTCAAGTTTCAGGCAACCATGGCCAGTTGGGCTCCGTCGATGAGACGGTCAATTATGGCTCACCCGTTGAATATCCAACAAACGTCGGTTGATCTCGCGGCCGATCTGCTGCAGGTAAGGCAGATTGGAGAGGTCTTTCTTCACCCCGAATGTCTTGCGGGGATTGTTGAAGGTCGTTTCGGTACGTAAAGTACGCTGCTCTTTGAAGTACTGCGGTGACCACTCAACGTAGATTAGGCTGGATGGCCTCTGCCCCGACCTGCAAGGAGGGAAAAGATGACGTTACTAGAAGAATCAGGGGTTGACCTCCCCAAGACTGAGATTTCGGTTTTCCACCGGCTGAAGCGGCGGGTATTCCTCTTTCGCTCCCCCTGGAGAGACTACATCCAATTCATTCTCCTGATTGCTGCGATTGCGTGGCTCATGTCGATCAGCACCCGTCAACTCGGCTACTACTGGCAGTGGTATCTTGTTCCGCGCTATCTGTTCACGACTGAGGAGGGCCGTCTCGTCGCCGCGCCGCTGATCGAGGGGCTCTTGTTCACCCTCAAGATCTCGGGCGTCAGTCTCGTTCTTTCCCTGGCCGCCGGTCTGGGAACAGCCCTGGTGCGGCTGTCTGGCTCCTTCACAGGCAGGATTCTGGCCAGGGTGTACCTGGAAGTTATCCGCAACACTCCGCTGCTCGTGCAACTATACCTTTCCTATTTCGTACTGGGCCCCATCATCGGGCTCGGGCGGTTCGGCTCGGGTGTTCTGGCACTGACCTTGTTCTCAGCGTCCTACATGTCGGAGATCTTCCGGGCTGGAATCATCTCTATAGGTAGAGGGCAGTGGGAAGCGGCCCACAGTCTGGGCTTGAGTACCTTCGATACCTTTAGGGACGTCATCCTGCCCCAGGCCATCCGGCGCATCCTCCCACCGCTGACCAGCCAGGTCGTCACGTTGATTAAGAGCTCGGCGCTGGTCAGCGCCGTTTCGCTGATGGATCTGACCTTGAATGCCCGAATTGTTGCGTCCCGCACGTTTATGGTCTTCGAGATCTGGTTCACCGTAGCGGCGATCTACCTGGTGATCACGGTGCCTCTGTCGACAATCGTGAATTATATGGAGAAACGTTTCAGCATCTTGACATGATGGAGGGAGTCAATCATGAGTGAAAATGAACTGAGCGACTACATCGTCACGATCGATAACGTGAGCAAGACGTTCCCTGGAGGGGTCGAGGCCGTCAAGAGCTTCTCGACGAAGATCCGCCGCTCGGAGGTCGTCGTGATCATGGGGCCCTCAGGCTCGGGCAAGTCTACCCTGCTGCGCTGCATCAACGGGTTGGAGGAACCGGATAGTGGCATAATCGTGGTGGACGGCATTCCTCTTGATGACAACAGGAAACACCGCCTGGAGATACGCAAAGAGGTGGGCATAGTGTTTCAGTCCTTCAACCTCTTTCCCCACATGACCGTCCTGGAGAACGTAAACCTGGCCCAGATACGGGTCCGGAAGAAGAGCGAGCAGGAGGCCACCGAGGCGAGTATGGAATTGCTGCGAAAGGTGGGGATCGCCGACCAGGCACACAAGTACCCCGCTCAGATCTCCGGCGGTCAGCAGCAGCGCGTCGCGATTGCTCGCGCCCTGGGCATGATGCCCAAGGTGATGCTCTTCGATGAGCCCACCAGCGCTCTGGACCCGGAGTGCATCAAGGAGGTTCTCGACGTGATGCAGGATCTGGCCAGAGAGGGAATGACCATGGTGGTGGTTACCCACGAGATGGGCTTCGCCAAGGAGGTCAGCGACTGGGTGCTCTTCATGGATGCGGGGCAGGTCGTGGAGTCAGGCACGGTCGAGCACTTCTTTGAGAATCCTGAGGAGGAGCGCACCAAGCTCTTCCTGAGTCAGATCCTGGCATAGGACAAGGAAAGGAGGTGAACCAAAGCAAAAGCTAGACTGTCTCAACCTGTAGACCCGTTCAAGCATCAGTGAGGTTCAAAAATCAATGAAAGAGGAGGAATGAAATGAGGAAGGCATTTGGTCTGGTTAGGGTAGTGTTGGTCGTGACTGCGGTCTCGACTGTTCTTCTGACGGCTTGTGCGCAAGGCCCCGCGGAGGAAGCCACCGGAGCAGCGGGGAAGGACCTGATCCGCGATATCACCGAGCGCGGCGTCATGAAGGTCGGGGTAGGCGTATTCATCCCGTGGTCCTTCAACGACAAGGATGGCAACCTGGTGGGATTCGAGATCGACGTAGCGAAGAAGCTGGCCGAGGACATGGGTGTGGACGTGGAGTTCGTGCCTACCGACTGGTCCGGCATCATCCCCGCTATGCTCACCGGCAAGTTCGACTTGGTCATCGGCGGCATGGGGATCACCACGGAGCGGGCTATGAAGGTGAATTTCACCATACCGTACGAGTATAGCGGCCTTGAGGTCCTGTGCAGCAAGATCACAGCACCAAACGTGACCAGTATTGACGATCTGAACAGCGAGGACATAATCCTCGCCCTGGGAGTCTCGGGTACGCCTCTATACTGGGTCGAGAAGCACCTGCCGAAGGCAGAGATTCGCAACTTCGCAGAACATGAGGCTATGGTACAGGATATCCTCAACGGGAACTCCGACTGTTCCCTCACCAATCCCCCCAAGTACTACCGGGACGTGCGGGACAATCCGGATGAGCTCTACATGCCGTTCGGTGTGGAGTACTTCGGCAAGGAGCCCATGGGCTTCGCTCTCCCCAAGGGCGACGCCGACGCCGTGTTCTTCTTCAATTCCTGGATCACGAACAACGAAGATTTCCTGAAGGAGACGGCTGAGTACTGGTTTGCATCCTCGGAGTGGGAGCATCTCCTGCCGGAAGAAGAAGAATAGCTGCTGGCCACGTTTGAGATTCGCCGCCCGCCCAGGCGGGCGGGCGGCGACCTTCAGATCAAGGGGGGACGTCTTGATGGGCAAGAAAGCGAAGTTCAAAGGGATCGATGTAGTGCTCATTCTCCTTTGCATCGCAGCCGGCGTGTATGCCTATTTCCGCATCAAGTATGGGCTCAAGCGCGACATCGACTTCATTAGCATGGGGCAATTCATGTTTCGCCGGAGCGAAGAAACAGGCAGGTTGATGCCGAACCTCTTGATAGTTGGGCTCGTTGCCACCTTGAAGCTGTCGGTCTGGGCCCTGATATCGGCGACGATCGTAGGAGTCATCTTCGGTATTTTCCGAACCAGCGGGAATCTGTTTCTACGTATGGTTGGCAGAACCTACGTCGAAATGATCCGGAATGTGCCGCCCCTGGTGCTAATCTACATCTTCTACTTCTTTATCGCGGATCAGATTATGTCGCTGCTGGGTGTGGATGCGTTTATACGAGGCCTTCCGGAAGGTGGCAAAACGATCATGGGGTTCTTGTTCACCGAGGAGTCTCTCTTCGTCCAGTTTCTCTCCGGCATCATGACGCTTGCCTTCTTTGAAGGGGCATACATCACTGAGGTTGTGCGGGCGGGCATCGAATCGATAGAGACAGGCCAGAGACAGGCTGCCTACTCACTGGGTCTTTCCTGGCTAGATCAGATGCGCTTCATTATCATGCCCCAGGCGATCAAGCGGGTTATGCCCGCTCTGGCCGGCGAGTTCATCAGCACCATCAAGTACTCGTCCATAACCTCGGTTGTGTCCATTCAGGAGCTGACCTTCATGGGCCTGCAGGTCAACCTCATCACGAGCGATTTCTTGGCGCTGTGGATAACCGTCTCGGCCATGTACATGGTGCTTACGTTCAGCATCTCTCTCGTCGCTAACCGTCTAGAGGAAAGGATGGCACGAAGCGATTGACGCTTTGTCCCTGCGCGTTTCTTCGCCCTTGGCTGTGTTCAGTACGGATTTGTTTGCTGTCGGAGGGCTCTGTGGTGGTGGGTGTGGTAGGCTGCGGCCAGCGCGGCAGTCCCTGGGAGAGTACTAGCTATGAGAAGCGATCTCTCTTGGTAGGGGCCAACCGAAGGGAAAGATGAAATGTCAATTGGCACAAGGGGAGAAAAAACCATCGCTATCGTAGGCGCAACGTTGATTGACGGCACTGGCGGCAAACCGGTGCCCAACAGCGTCGTTCTCATAGAAGGAGAAAAGATTACCGCTGTCGGTGTGCGCGAGGTAGTACAGATCCCGCCAGGCGCCAGACAGATCGAGGCCGAGGGCAAGTACCTTCTGCCAGGAATGATCGACCTCCATAGCCACATGTTTGTTCCTATGATGGTACAGGGTGGTATGGCCACAGAGCATCCAGCGTACGCTGCTCTGTACGCGGCCAACAACCTGCGGCAGGCGCTCCAGGCAGGCATCACGACGGTTCGCAACGTGGGGGCCATGGAGTACCTGGACTTGAGCCTGAAGCGCGCCATTGCCGAGGGCGTCGTTCTCGGTCCGCGACTCTTTGTGAGCGGCAAGGCTATCGTAATGACCGGTGGCCATTACTCGCAGGGAGAC
>Ga0114918_10004288_pt1 | contig 12416 bp, 12 predicted proteins | sample LantaG_FD_87015 | JGI IMG/M metagenome (GOLD analysis project Ga0114918, IMG submission 87015) | Deep subsurface microbial communities from Baltic Sea to uncover new lineages of life (NeLLi) - Landsort_02402 metaG | ecosystem: Environmental > Aquatic > Marine > Oceanic > Sediment | place...
ACTGCAAGTGCACTCCTATTGGAGTGTCGCGTTTGCCGCCTCACGACGGCAAGCGCGGTGAAACCATCTATCCGGGCCGAACCTCGTAACAAGGAGAAAGGGATGGAACGTCAGGACCAACCCAGCGCCCCGGCGGCGGCAGTCAACACGAGGGCGCGATGCGACACAACACCGGCACCTAAAAAACGGGCAAACGGGATTGGCAAGGCCTATTACTTCCTCTGGGCGACCCTCTTTTTTGTGGCCGTGTCCTTTCTGCTGATCCGTTCGGCAGACCCGGCCCTGCTGACCAAGTTGGCGGAGACCAGCCGGTCGTTTCTCACGTGGCAGGTTCTGGCGATGGTAATGGCCGCCTTCGCCTGTGAGTACGTGGACTCGACGCTGGGCATGGGCTACGGGACGACGCTCGCGCCGGCCCTCCTGCTCGTGGGTTTCGAACCGCTCCAAATCGTGCCGGCGGTGCTGCTGTCGGAACTGCTGACGGGACTGACCTCCGGGGTGCTTCACCACGGGGCGGGGAACGTCAACTTCCGCAAAGGCTCACGGCACCGACACGTGGCGATGCTGCTGGCCGTCTGCAGCATCGTCGGGACGGTGATTGCGGTGATGGTGTCGCTTCAGATCCCCAAATGGGCCCTCAAGGGATACATCGGGTTGCTCGTGTTCGGCATCGGCGTTACAATCCTGGCGACGCGGAACCGGACGTACGGCTTCTCCTGGAAGAAGATTGCCGGACTGGGGCTGCTGGCGGCGTTCAACAAGGGCATGAGCGGCGGAGGTTATGGGCCGGTCGTCTGCGGCGGCCAGCTGCTCTCGGGCCTGGAGGCCAAGAGCGCCATCGGCATTACCTCGATGGCCGAAGGCCTGACCTGCGTGGTCGGCGTCATCATGTTTCTGGCAACCGTGGGGATCGACGGCCGCCTGGCACTGCCGCTCGTCATCGGCGCCATGCTCTCCGTGCCCGCGTCCGTGCATTCGGTCAAGGCCTTCTCGGGCAAGTGGCTGCGAATGGCCATCGGCGTGACAACGCTCGTCCTGGGTGCCACGACGCTCATCCGGCTGGTCTTTTGAGAGGCCGTCGCCGGCGCGCGGGCCGCTCGTCCTCCACCCGGCCCACGGCAACCGCCGCAGGGAGTGCGGCTTGAAGGAGCCCCATCCGTGACGGCGACCGGCTGGCCCCTGAACGCGGCTTTTGCCCTCGCCGCCCTGGCATTGCTGTATGTCGGGGCGGAGTGGCTGGTTCGGGGCGCGGCGTCTCTGGCGCGCCGAATGTACATCCGCCCCATCGTCATCGGCCTGACGGTCGTGGCGTTTGCGACGAGCGCGCCGGAACTGGTGGTCGGCCTGACGTCGGCGATCCAGTCCCGGACGGCGGCCGATGCCACCATCGCGCACGTGGCGGTGGGCGACGTCATCGGGGCAAACGTGGCCAACATCGGCCTGATCATCGGTATCAGCGCGCTGATCCGCCCGCTGCGGGTCCGCCGCAGCACGTGGCGCCGCGACGTCCCCGCGGCCCTCGCCGTTCATCTGCTGCTGCTGGTCTTCTGCCTCGACGGCCGACTCGATCCGTGGGAAGGCATGTTGTTAATCCTCGGGTTCCTGGGCTTCGTGGCTTACCTTGTACGCAGGGCCCGGGACAACCGGCGCGCGGAGTCGGCCGGCGAGTCCGGCTCGAAGCGGCCTCGGCTCGCCACGAGCGTCGCCTGGGTGGCCGCGGGCGTGGCGGCGCTTGCGCTTGGCGGGAACCTGCTCGTCGGGTCGGCCCTTGCGATCGCCAAGGCGGCGGGAATCAGCAACCTGACGATCGGCATCACGATGGTGGCGCTGCTGACGACGGTGCCGGAACTGGCAACCAGCACCGTGGCGGCCCGGCGCGGTGAAAGCGACCTGGCGATCGGAAACGCCGTCGGCAGCATCCTGTTCAACGGTGCGTTGGTGCTGGGGCTGGCGGCGGTGGTGGCCCCGATTCACATCGGGCCGGAGGTCACGCACACCAGGTTGCCCGCCGTCATCGCGTTGCTGCTCTTCCTTCTTCTGCTGATGCGGTCCGGCCTTCGTGTCACGCGGCTGGAGGGGGCGGGGTTGCTCGCGTGCTATCTCCTGTTCACCGCCTACTGCCTCTTGGCGGGCAGCGTCGGCTATTGAGGACCGCGTTTCTAATCTTCCCCGGGCTGAAACAGCGCTCAGTCATCCCGGGTCTTGCGCTCGAGGAGGTCGCCGAAGCGTTTGTTGATGGCCAGGGCGGGGTCGAGCGGCACTTCGACGCGGCACCCGTCCGGAAGGTTCGTGATGTAGCCCTCGTTGCGGACGTTGCCCATGAACCGGAACGGGTTGCCCGTGACGGAGCCGCTCGCGAGAGGTTGCCGCATGGGCCGGAACGTTACCGCTTGGAGAACTGGAACCTCTTGCGTGCGCCCTTCTGGCCGTACTTCTTCCGCTCGACCATGCGCGGGTCGCGCGTGAGGAACTTGCCGTCGCGAAGCGCCTGCTCGAGCGACGGGTCGGCCTTCCTCAGTGCCCTGGCGAGGCCGAGTTTGACGGCGTCGGCCTGGCCGGTGGGGCCGCCGCCCTTGACGTTGACGCCGACGTTGTAGGCGGTCAGCGTGTCGGTGGCGACGAGCGGGCTCAGGGCGCTCTGGCGGTCCTTCTCCTCGGCGAAGTAGTTGTTGACCTCTCGCTTGTTGATGAGGATTTTGCCGTCGCCCGGCATCAGGCGGACGCGGGCGGTGGCCGACTTGCGTCGCCCGGTTCCCCAGATGGGGTTGGCCTTGCTGAACTGGATTGCAGCGTCGGTCACGAACCAATCTCCTCATTCCGGCGGCGCGGGGCGCCGGGCCTACAGTTCCAAAGGCTGGGGCTGTTGGGCCTGGTGCGGATGGTCGGGCCCGGCATAGACCTTGAGTTTCGAGAACATGCGGCGTCCGAGGCGGCTCTTGGGCATCATGCGGCGGACGGCCAGTTCGACGGGGCGCGTCGGATGCCGCTTGATCATCTCCTCGTACGTCAGCACTTTGCGCCCGTTGATGTAGTAGGTGTACCAGTCGTACAGTTTGTTGCGTGCCTTGGCGCCGGTGACGCGGACCTTCTCGGCGTTGACGACGACGACGAAGTCGCCCGTGTCGGCGTTGGGCGTGAAGGACGGCCGATGCTTGCCCTGGAGAATCCGCGCGATCTTTGTTGCCATGCGGCCGAGAACCAGATCCTTGGCATCGACGACCCACCAGGTGCGGTCCACCTGCTCGGGTTTCAGGAATACGGTCTTTGTGTTCATCGCCCTCGCTCGCTGTTCCACAAGTGCGTCCACGACCGTAGGGTGGGTGCTTTGCACCCACGGTCCTTTCGCTCGGCCGACAGAGTCCGCGTCCGTACGGATCCTACACACAGGTGTCCGCCGCGCGGCAGCACGAAACGGGGAGTATAGCCGGTCCGGGCGGCCTGTCAAGGCCGAAAACGGCAAACGGTGGGAAGCGCCCCAAGGCACGAATGCCCGCCGCGCGGAACGTAGCGTTGCAGGATTAGCCGCCGAGTTGGATCTCGGAGACGCCGAGCGGCTGGAACTCGAGGCCGACGAACGACTCGTCCTCGCCGGGGTCGATTTCGATGCGGAAGCGCACCAGCCAGCGGTGCATGCGGCGCGTCAGAACGAAGTCGCTCTGGGCGTTCTGGCTGCGGTCGAAATCGTACTGCTGAAGGAAGGTCAGCCGCCACTTCTCGTTGATCTGGTAGTCGAAGCCGACCAGGGCCATGGCCGATTCGGCCTCGGGAATGTAGCGGTGCCCCACGGTGTAACTGAGGCGCGGCGTGTGCGTAACCGTGGCGCCGACCGTGAAGACGTCGAGCGTGCCGTGGTCGAGGTTGAAGTTCGTGTCGGTCCAGACGATGGCCGAATCGGTGACGCGCCAGTCGGTCATAAAGTCAAGGTGGTCGTAAGCGCGTTTTCCGTCGGGCGTGATCTCCGGCGGGTCGGTGTTCGAGTAGAAGGTGGCCTCAAGGTCGGCGGTCAGCCAGTCCACGTTCTGGCGGCTGCCGGGCGCCCCGCGCTTGGTCTGGAACCGCTGACGCCAGCCGAGTTCCAGCACCGTCATCTCATCCACGCCCTGGACGACGGGCGTGCCGGCCTCGGCCACGTCGAAGGGGATGAGCGTGCGGCTCTCGACGTCGTTGCTCGTGACGAAGGCGCTGGCGTCGAAGATGTTGACGTGGCGGAGGCGGTGGAGGTCCCAGAAGTCGCTCTCGACGCCGTCATAGACGCGCGAGGCCTGGGTGGCGGCGCGGGCGCCGGCGCGGGCGGCGTAGCGGTCCTCGTCGCCGGTGCGCATCAGCGTTTCGCCGAAATACGACGCCCGTCCCTCGACGAACGGGACGAGGTTCACGACCCCGAGTTTCAGCGGCAGGTCCACTTCGTTGATCGTGTCGGCGACGCCCGTGGTGTTGGAGCCGCGAATCGGCAACTGGTCCGGCGGGCGGAAGCGCGCCAGGGCGAACTCGCTGTCCTGGAAATACGTCAGGTGGTCTTTCCAGAGGCTGTGGCCGATCATGTTGTAGCCGATCTGCGGGTAGTAGTCGGTCAGGGTCTGCCAGTCGTTCAGGCGTTGGGTGAGAAGGAGCGTGAGCGCCTGGTCCTTTTCCTGTTTCTTGAGGTAGAGGAGCGTTTCCTGGGTTTTTCCGGTCTCATCTTCGCGCTCGTAGAACTCGTTCATGAAGTTCGCGTCGGTGATTTTCGACAGTTCCAGGGTCATCTCCCAGTTCTTCGGCAGGTAATGTCGGTGTCGCCAGAGGATGCGTCCGCGGTTCTGGCTGCCGGGCTCCACGTCGTCGGACCCGACGCTGTCTTTGCCGCTGTCGCGGATGAAGTAGGTGAGGAACTCGCCGTAGAAATCCTTGCGGGCGTAATCGCTCTCGACGCCGAGGGCCGGGCCGCGCTCGGACCACGCATCGGCGTTCAGGTATACGTTGAAGCCGGGCGGCTCGGCCTGGATGCCGAGGAGTTTCAGCAGGTGCCACTGCGTGGCGACGCCCGTGCCGCGGTTCGAGCGGTTCTCGATGCTGAGCCTCCGCAGGGCGGTCACGTCTTCGGCAACGTCGCCGGCCATCTTCGGCCACCAGGAGATGGGCAGGCTGCGGACACGGAACGTCACGTCTTTGCCGACGAAGCGGACGCGCCGGTGTTGGGGTTCTTCCCGGCCCTCTTCCGGCTCCTTTTCCGGCACGGACGTCAGGTCGGTCAGCGTCATCTCGCGGCCGCCCATCGTGTAATGCGGATGGGCGAACTCGCACGTCGTCATCCGGGCGTTGGTGCCCACGAAGATGCCCTGGGCCAGTTGCCGCACCTCATCGGCGTAATAGTACACCGGCATGTTGCGGACCTTGGCGAAGGTCCTGATCTTCGTGTTGAGTGCCAGGGCCTGGTCGCGCCGGAAGTCGTAGTACAGTTGGCTGCACTGAAGCATGCGTCGGCCTTGGTTGATGCGGACGTGCCCCTCGAAATACGCCTCGGCTGCCAGGCGCCGAGACGTGTCGGTGGGGACGGCGGGTTCGGGCAGCGCCTTCTCGGCGCCGGGCTGTGTTTCGGCCGGTTGCCCGGTTTTGTCGGCCTTCGGTTTGGGGCCGGCGGCGGCGCGGACGGCCTCCTCGGGCGTCCAGATGACAAGGTTGTCTGCGGCCATCTCCATATCCCCGCGCGTAACATACACGCCGCCGGTCCAGATGCTGACGCGGACGGCGATCTCGCGCCCGCGCCTGTCTTTCTGCTTCTCGACGAAACTCGTGAAGTTGACCTGGCGGACGTCGTCTTGCGAGATGATCGTGATCTCTTGCGGGACGCCGGCCTCGCGGACGCCGGGCGGCTCAACCTTTTCGGGCGGCTCGGGCGGCGGCGTGACGGTGAGGGGCGCCTCGCGGCGGCCGCTCGCCTGGTGCTCTTTGCGAAGTTTCTTCGCCCGCAGGAACAGTTCCGTGGCCTCGGCCTTCCCGCGCAGCGACTCGTCGGAATGCAGGTTGACCTCGCCGGCGCTTTCCATCACCAGGTACACCGAGTCGAACGTCTCGACGCGGCCGTCGGCGCCCTTGTACTCGACGCCGGTCTCGGCATAGACGCCGAGCGTGGCCTTGCCGGTCTTGGTGGCGGCCTGCTCGTCGAACCAGACGACGCCGTCGCGGGCGGTGAGTTGCTCCTTTGCCGTCATGACCGTGAAACCGTCGATGACCAGCATCACGCGCAGGGCCGGCCGCGCGTACCACGTGTGGATGATGCGCCCGGTGACCTGGATCATGGGCGCCGGCGCGGCCGCGTCAGCCTCGGCGGCGCCTGCACCGGCGGATGCGACCCACAGCGTCAGGGCCGCACATACGAGGACACGGACAAAGGTGGGTCTGGTGCTGTTCACGTCGCTCCCGCGGCAAGCCGATGCACCCAGGGCGCAGAAACCCCCCAGTAGATGGCGAGTATAGCGCCCGCGCAAAAGGAGTGTCAACAGAAATGCCATCGGACGGCACCGCTCCCTTACGGTCGCGGCTAGTCAGGCACGCGAACCAGCCGCGCACGTCAGTAAGCGGCTGGCCTTACGGTCGCGGCTAGTGGTGCCCCGTACTAGTGCTGCTGGTTCTTGCCCTTCTCGGCTTCGTCCGTCTTCTCGTCCTCGTAGTTGAAGCCGCCGAAGAGTTCTCCGGGCTGGTGGAGTTTGAAGCGCCTGCGTTCCGGCTGTTCGGCGGCCGGGGTCGAGGCGGACGGGGTCTCGGCCGACGGTTTCTCGCCGGGTTCAACGTCGCCTCCGCCGATAAACGAGGCGGCAATGACCGCCATGATGATCAGCACCGCCGCTGCCACCGCTCCGATGATGGCCGCCTTCCGCGTGTTGCCGGCGACCGGGGGCACGCACCCGTTGGGGACGGCGGCGCGGTCGGGGATATTGGGCGTCTTGCGGCCGCGCCCCTTCGGCTTCGCTTCGCGGCGCGGCGGCCTGGCGGGAGGTGTGGGAGCGGGGCCGGCGGCCCTGGCCAGTGCATCGAGCCCCTTGATGGCCTGGGCTGCCTGTGCCGTCTGCGGCGAGGGCGGCCGCCGAGCGCCGGAAGGGCCGCCAGCGGCTTCGGCCGTCGGGATCTTCTCGGAGGTGGCCTCCCCCTGGATGCCGCGCATGGCGGCCTGGAGGGCCACCAGTCCGCTGAGCGGCCCGGGCTCGGCCTGCGGCACCTGGACCTGAGTGCCGCAGTGCGGGCACCGGGCGGCGCGACCGGCGAACGCGTCCTCTACCTTCAGTTGCTTGCCGCACGTACACGGAAAACGGATCACGTCGGACCTCCGAACCTCTTTTGCCCCCTGACCGTCGGTACGTTATACGTTTGACGCAGCCGTTTGCGCAGCCGCTGAGCGCGGCCGCATCTCCCTATTGTATCGGCGCGGGATGTCACGACATCCGCAGGAAATTCCGGAGGACCTTCGGCCCCTCGAGCGTCAGAAAACTCTCCGGATGAAACTGGACGCCTTCCAGCGGCCATCGGCGATGGCGGATGCCCATAATCTCGTCCTGGTCGGTCCAGGCCGAGACCTCGAAGTCCTCCGGCAGTGTGCCGCGCCGGATGATGAGGCTGTGGTACCGGGTCGCTTCAAATGGATTCGTGATGCCTTCAAAGAGGGTCCTCCCATCATGGTTAATCATACTGGTCTTGCCATGCATCAGCCGGTCGTTGCGGACGATTTCGGCGCCGAACGCGAATCCGACGCACTGGTGTCCGAGACAGACGCCCATCAGGGGCACCTTGCCGGCGAAGCGCCGGATCACCTCGTTCGAGACGCCGCCCTCGCGCGGCGTGCACGGACCGGGCGAGACGATGATGTGGCTCGGTCCGAGCGCCTCGACCTCCTCCGGGGTCACCTTGTCGTTGCGGAAGACGCGCAGGTCGAGCCCCGCGTCCAGTTCACCCAGACGCTGGACGAGGTTGTACGTGAACGAATCGTAGTTGTCGATGAGGACGATCACGGGCGGACGCTTCCAATCAGACGCGGTCCTGCATCACCTCGACGAACTTGCGGACGGTGCGATCGTATGTCTTCTCGGCCTCCGGCGGGAAGAAGCAGCCGGGCAACTCGCCCAGCGACCGGTGATACGCCACGCATTCGCAGCAGATGCCCCGCTTGCTGCACGAGTACGTACACGTACATTCCGCCAGGTTCTTCTCCCGGTTCTCGCAAACGGTCACAGGCTTGCCCCTTCTCATTGAAGTCCGAGGTCCAAGATTTCCCATGATACGCTCCGGCGGGCAGGATGTCAAATGGGGAGCGATATCATCCTGATCGAGTGAACGCGCTCCCCTGCGGGTTGCGGCTAAAAGCGCGAAGCGAAACGCATAGCGCGCAGCGAAACGCAGCCAAGCCGTTTTAGCCGCGAGCCGAAGGCAAGCGCGTGCTAACGTGCCCAGGTCGAACGTTACGGCGCGCCCTTTTAGCCGCGAGCCGAAGGCGAGCGCGTTATCCGTCGCGAGGCGTCACAAACGACCATCTTTGCGGCGGCAAGCCTTCTTTCATCGGGTTGTTCTCGACGTATCGGATCGCTCGGCGGACCGCGGCGGCCGTGTTCAGGAACACCGCCCATTGCCCGCGTGCCCATGGCGTGGGCACCCGCCCGCCGGGGGTTCGGCATGCGGCCATCGGATGGATGCCTTCCCGGGCGAGCCGCCGGGTTGCAGCCCCCTTCAACTGGTTGGCAAGCCGGTCTGCGCCGAGGCGGTGCCGCGCGATAACCAGGTGTGCGTGCTCCGGAAGGATCGAACAGGCCCGGACCGTGACCCGGGCTTTGGCCACGTAGGATGCAAATCCGCGACCGATGGCGCGGGCCTGGCGGCCGGTGAAACGGACCGGCGGATACTTCAAGGTTCGCTTCGCGGCCAGTCGCGAGGAGCGGTCGTGTGGCTTGGCGGCAAGCGACCGGCGGGTATGGACTCTGGTCGCGCGGCCGAAGCATGCCAATTCCCATGAACCGACGAAGTCCGACCACGAACCACGCGGGTCGTTCGGCAGCCAGAAACCGTAAGCCGTCAGGATGAGGTGTGTGCCGAGGATCATGGCAAGCCTGTGTTGCCGGTGTGCGTTGTGAGTGAACGCGCTCCCCTTCGGGTCGCGGCTAAAAGTGCGAAGCGAAACGCAAAGTGCGAAGCGAAACGCAAAGTGCGCAACGAAACTCAGCCAAGCCATTTTAGCCGCGAGCCGCAGGCGAGCGCGTGCCAGTCGGCCCGGCGCCGCTGAGCCACTCACGCGCCCACGTCGTCGCCTACGCCTTGGCGCCGCGGAGAATGATGCGGTCGCGTGTCCAGTTGTCGCGGTACCACGTGCACGTCTCGAACGTGTCGTTCAGGGATTTCATTCTGGCGGCGAGCATGTCGCGGAACCGGTCCATCGTGGCTTTGTGGGCGGGGTCGCCGGCCAGGTTGCTCATCTGGTACGGGTCGGCAACATTGTCGAACAGCAGTTCCGACCTGTCGCGGCGATAGATGGCGTAGGCGTAGCGTTTGTCGCGGAGCGCCCGCCACTCGTGGCCGTCCTCCCAGGCGGCGCACGCCCCGGTGTTCTGGAGGAAGGCGGCGTCGGGCTCGGGGCCCTTCTTGCCGAGAGCGCAGTGCGCCAGGTCCATGCCCTCGGCGTCTTTCGGGACGCCCAGGCCCGCGAGCGACAGCAGCGTGGGCATGATGTCCACGGTCGAGATACATGCGTCGGAGACTTCTCCCGCGGGGATTCTGCCCGGCCACCGCACGAGCAGCGGCACGCGTGCGGCTTCCTCGTAGAAGGTGTTCTTGGCCCGCCGGCCCTGGGCGCCGAACATCTCGCCGTGGTCGGAAGAGAAGGCGAGGATCGTGTTGTCGGCGAGCCCCGCCTTCCGGACGGCGGCGAGCAGGCGGCCGATGTTCCAGTCGAGGTTGGCGGTCATCGCGTAGTAGAGCCGCCGCCACGAGGACAGGTTCTTGCGCTGGTTGGGATTCAGGCGACCCCACCCGTCGGCGTAGGGGTCGTTCTCGGGCTTGTAGTTGGGCGGGTTCGGCAGCGCGACGTCGCGGAACATCTCACGGTACTTCGGCGGGACGTTGCTCGGCGCCCACGGGTCGTGCGGCGTGCCGTAGGAGAGGACCAGCGCGAACGGCTTGTCGGCCTTGGCCGCCTTTTCCAGAAATCCGATCGCCATGTCCGTCTGCGCGTCGGGCTCGTACACGCCCTCGCCGTAGGAGATCTTCTCGGGCGAGTCCGTGTGGTAGTACGCTTTGTAGTAGAGGTGGTGGAAGTTGTAGGCGGCCCAGTAGCCGTCGAAGCCGAGCCGGTTGGGTCCCGGCGGCACGAAACTGTTTTTCGGGTCCTCGTGACGGCCCAACTGGTTGGCGTACAGGTGCCACTTGCCGATGTAACCGGTCTGGTACCCGGCGCGCGACAGGACGTGTCCGACGCACTCGTGGTCGGTCCGCATGCGCAACTCGTTGATGACCATGCCGGTGGTGGTGGGGTACTTGCCCGTCAGTAGCGACGCCCGGTGTGCCGAGCAGACGGGCATGTTGGAGACGGCTTGGCGGAAGTTGACGCCCTGTGCGGCGAAGGCGTCGAGGTTGGGCATCCTGGCCTTCTCGTCGCCCGCGTATCCGCACCGCGTGTAGCCGAGTTGGTCGGCGAAGACGTAGATGAGGTTCGGCCCGCCGGAGTGTGCGTCCTTGCCTCTTGCCGCACGCGCCTCGGCCGCCGCCGGCCGCGCCGTCAGGCCCACCGCCGCCGCTGTGATCGCCGCCGTTTTCAGAAAGTCGCGTCTGTCGCATCCGCTCATCGTGGGTGCCTCCCCGGCATCCTGAGACGAAGTTGCGGCATTATAGTGGCACACAAGGGCGGTTGACAACAGCGGAGGTGGCAGGGCGGCGTTGCGGCTTTACGCCCTTCGGCGCTCGCGCAGCACGGCGGCCAGGCCGAGCGCCAGAAAGCCGAGCGTGGCCGGCTCGGGCGTGTGCACCATCTGGAGGGCGTTGATGGTAACCGAGCCGCCGCTGCCGGCCAGGGTCTCGGCCGTCAGGGTGAAGGTGTCGCCCGTCAGGTCGCGAAAGCGGACGTAGTTGCCGCCCGAGCCGGCGTCTTCGACGAACGTGCCGTCGAACTGGACCCCCGCCGGGTCGGTGCCGACGAGTACGCGGTTGCCGATCGTGTAGGTGCCCGCGATGTCCGCCGTCGAGTTCCAACTGTCGAAGTAAACGAGGACATCGTACGGGCGGCCCGGCCATACCGTGTCGAGGCCGGAGACGGTCACCGCGAGAGGGTCGTCCAGCAGCCGTGCCACGCGGCCGCGCATCAGGCGGTTGTCGCCGGCCGTGTCGTCGATGCCGAGGTACTCGGGCTTCGACCGCCACTCGACGCCGGCGCCGGTGGCTGCGCCGGTCTCGTCCACCAGCGCCGAGAGGGTGCCGGTGCCGCCCATGGCGTTGTTCCAGTTGGCCTGGCCGACGACGCCGGCCCTCTCCGCCGGCGCCATGACCGACTTGGAAAGACTCTCCTTGCCGACGAAGTTGATGCCGATCGTGACCGACCCGGCCGAGCGGCCGGCCGTCGCGCCCAGGACGGCCGCAAAGGCAGCCACGATGATGTGGTTTGGGCGGGATGCCACCACGAGCGCGCCCCCCGCGCGCCGGAGGCGAAAGGCCGTTCTCCCCCGGATACCCCACGCCTGCCGCCCGGTCTCCCCAACCCGGCAGCAGCGACCTTGGAGGCGGGTAAGTATACATCATAAACAAGCGGAAGGCAAACGGGAAACGCTGCGGCCTCCGTCCGGGGGGCCGTGCGTATCGGCCCTCGCGGCCGGTGGCCGGCCGGCGTTTCGCCCATCCGTTGCGGCTTTGCTTTGACAGCCCTTCTGCCGGCCGATAGAATCTTCGCCTTACGCAGGAGCGATAGCGGAAGGATGCACTCTATATGAAGCGAATCGGCACGGTACTGGTCCTGGCCGCCCTGGCGGCCGGCTGCAATCGCCAGGAGGCCCTCCGTCATTACGGTACGGGATACCTGGCGATGGAGGCCGGCCAACTCGAGAAGGCGCTCAAGGAGTTCGAGTCGGCCATCACGTTCGACCAGACGCTTGCCATGGCGCACGTCGGACTCGGCGATGCGTACCGCGAGCAGGGCCAATTCGAGAAGGCCATCGAGCCGTACAAGCGTGCCATCCGCTCCGAGCCGTCCGAGTTCACGTACCATTACCGGCTGGGCCGCGTGTACCAGGCGCTGGAGCGCGACACGGAGGCCTGCGGCACGTACGAGAACGCCATCGACCTGAACCCCGACTACACGCCGGCCCACGTGAATCTGGGCGTGGTGTACTTCCGCCTGGGCGAACTGCCGAGGGCCCAGGCCAGTTGCGAGCGGGCGACCGAACTCGACCCCCTGCACGCCTTCGCCTGGTCGAACC
>Ga0114918_10004289_pt1 | contig 12414 bp, 10 predicted proteins | sample LantaG_FD_87015 | JGI IMG/M metagenome (GOLD analysis project Ga0114918, IMG submission 87015) | Deep subsurface microbial communities from Baltic Sea to uncover new lineages of life (NeLLi) - Landsort_02402 metaG | ecosystem: Environmental > Aquatic > Marine > Oceanic > Sediment | place...
CGCCCCGAAGTACTGCATCATCGCCATCCCACCCTTGACGAACGAGAGGTTGTTGCGGAGGGTGGCCGGCTGGCCGAGGGGGGTCACGTCGGCCGAGACGCGCGGCAGCCAGACGTTGAAGAGGAACCCCGTCGGGTCGGCCGTCAGGGCGTCATATTCATCCGGCTTCATGTACGCGCCGTCTTCCGGCGGCTCCTTGTACTGGAAGCCCGTGTCCTTCGAGATGTCGATGCCGGGGACGGCGTAGTACTTCAGGCCGATGGCCTGCGTCAGGCCGGTCCAGACGTAGACCATGTTGCCGACGGTGGCGTCCCAGTCGAAGTCGGCGGCGCACTTGCGGGTGGCGGCGAACGCTTTCTCGTAATCGTGGGCCACCTCCTGGCAGGTGTACCCCGCGTACTTGGCGACGAACTCCGCGACAAACGGCCGGATGGGAATCCGGTCGGGTTTCTCGTTCCGCATCGCCGTGACGTACCGCTTGAGGCGTTCGGCGTAGAGTTTTTCCATGTCCTTGGCCACCGTGCGTTCTCCTCCCGGGCCGACGGCCCGCTTGTTCTGAAGCGTAATGTAGGATGTGGGCGGGCGGACTGCAAGGCGATTCGACCGCACGCGGTCATGCGTCAGTCCTGGATAGGGCGCCGCGGCCGAAACACAAAAGAGCCTTGACTCCCGACCCGCCGCGGGTATACCCGGACGCGGACGGCGTGACGGCTCCAACTCAACGAAAGGACGATCGCCTTGAAACACGCATGCGGGTGGTTGCTGGTGGGCGGAGGGTTCCTGGGCTGCGCGGCCTTGCCGTGCATCCTTTCGGCAGTGGCGGCAGAGCCGAATACGGCGGCTACGGCGCCGGCCGATGCGCCGCCGGCCCGACCGGCCTTCACCGCCGCGGGCAAGGAGTACCGGTTCGATACGGGTGCCCTGCGGGGCGTCCTGCGTGAGGGCGGCCGGTCCAAGGGATTGAAACCGGTGACGGACGCGGCGACGGGCACGGACTTGGCCGGCCCGTTAGGCCTCTTATCTCCGTACCGCCTGCTCACGTCCGACGCGCGGTTCGGCGCGGCCGCGTGGAACTGGGCGAGCCAGTCGCACCTGAGGCCCGACGGGGCCGTCGAAGTGCGCTGGTCGGCCGACGCGCAGCATCCGCTGGACATCACGGGCGTGTACCGGTGGGCGGCGCCCCATGTGCTCGATTTTCAGGCGACCGTCAAGGCGCAGAAGGACCTGCCGCGATTCGAACTTTTTCTGGCTTCGTATTTCAAAGGATTCCCGGTCTCTCTCGTCTACGTGCAGGAGAGCCCCGACGCGGGCGGCAAGCCCGGCTTTCTTGAGGCGAAGAAGGCGGGCGGCGTCTGGCAGGCATTCCCGCGCGACGACGATGCCCTACGCATCATCCTTGACGGCCGGTGGAACCGCCCGCCCCACCCGGTAGCCTGGAAGATCATGCCCCGCCTGGCTGCGCCGCTGGCGTTGCGGCGGGACGCCAAGAGCGGGCTGACGGCGGTCCTGATGGCCCCCAAAGAAGATTGCTTTGCGGTGCTGACGCCCTATGGCGAGGAAGGCCACCGCTCGGTGTACCTGTCGCTCTTTGGCCGCGACCTGAGAACGGGGGAGACGGCCGCAGCCCGTGCGCGGCTGATCATTGGCCGGGAGATCTCCGACCCGCAGGCGGTTGCGCTCTACCAGGCTTACGTCCAGAATCCCCCGCGGCTGCAAGTGACGCCATAACCGGCAACGGGCCGAGCGATACCGCCGCAACGCCACAACTCGCGCGGGCCGTCTTCGTCATGGACCGGCAGGGTGTTATTCGGTATACCCAGTTGGTCGAGGAGATCACGCACGAGCCGGATTACGATGCGGTCCTCGACGCTGTCGCCGACTGCGGCTGACCGCGGCGTGTCGTTGCAGCGACTGGCTTGGAGTCTCGGGGCGCTGTATCCTGGCGGGAGCAGCGCGAATCGTTTTCCAAGCACTACGATCTCGGCGGTGCTGCTTTAGAGACGGGAACTGATGACATGCACATGATGTTTGTGGACGAGTCGGGCGACCCTGGCTACCCGCCGGGAGGAAACTGGAAGGGTTGGGGCGGGAGCACCCACTTTGCGAGGGTGGGCGTAATTATCCATGGATGGCGATGGAAAGCGTGGCACGATCGGCTGAAGTCTTTCAAGAGGAACCGCGGCCTGACGCGGGACGCGGAGATCAAGGCGTCTGACATCCGGCGAGGCGGGGGCGCGTTTGTAGGGTGGAACCAGAATCGGCGTCAGTTCTTCATGCACGACTTGATGGACCTCGTCGGGGGCAACCCCGATATCACACTCCTGGGCGTGGTGATTGACAAGCAAGTGGTTGACACATCCAAGAGTGACCGTCTCGTGAAACCGGAGGTGCGCTCGCTTGAACTGCTCCTCGAGCGCTACAATTCCTTCCTGCGTGAACAAAAGGACCGCTCTGGGATCGTCATCCTGGATCCCACGAAAGAGAAGAGCGACGATAACCTGCGCTACTTCCAGTCATTCCTTCTAGACCAATCGGAGCACCTGAGTCCGCTGCACATCGTGGAAGGCACTTTCTTTGCCAAGTCGCATACCTCCAACCTGATGCAGATCGCGGACGTGTGCACAAACGTATTTTACCGGGAGATGAGGCGAGGAGGCATCGCGGAGTTCAAGGCGATACACAGGCGGTTCTGGAAGCAGAGGGGCCGCATCCAGGGATACGGCATCAAGAAATGGCCTTAAGCGCAAAAAAAGCGGCCAAGGAGGCTTCCGCCTCACCAGTCGCACACTTGCGGCTGTCTTGGTCGCCTTAACTACTATAGCCGACATCGGCCAAAAAGCAAGAGAAAAATCACAGGAAAATGGAACCTTGGTATGAGATCGTTACGCCCCAAAAAAGGTCCGCGAGAGCGGGGCGGTCAAACCCGACGAGTTCGCCGCTACGCTAAAGCGGGCCATGACCGACTGCCGGTAGGCAGGCGTCATGGACGCCGGAGGATGCCGCTATGAACGTGCTGGGCATCTCGACGAGCCCGCGTGCGGACGGCAACTCGGACCGCCTCCTCGCCGAAGCCCTGCGCGGCGCCGAGGACGCCGGCGGCCGGACGGAGTATTTCGCGCTCCGCGGCCTCACGATTGCCCCGTGCGTCGAGTGCAACTCGTGCCACAAGACCGGCCGATGCCGCGTCGAGGACGATTTCCAGGCCGTCTTCGAGAAACTCTTGTCGGCGGATCGCCTCGTCTTCGCCACGCCCATCTTCTTCATGACGGTTTCGGCCCAGGCGAAACTCCTGATTGACCGGTGCCAGTGCCTCTGGGCGCGGAAGTACGTGCTCAAGGCGCCGCTATTCCCGCAAGGCTCTCGGGATCGGCGCGGCCTGGTGATCGCGGTGGGCGGCTCGCGGAGCAAGAAGATGTTCGAGAGCGTCGCGCTCACGATGAAATACTGGTTCGACGCGCTCGAAATCGGCTACTTCGCCAACCTGTTCGTCAACCGGGCGGACGCGCGCGGCGACATTCTGGAGCGCCCGCAGGCGCTCGAGGAGGCGTTTCGCCTCGGCCGGGCCCTCGCGACCCCCGGCGAACCGATGCCCGAAAAGCCGATCGACGTGACGCTCTTCGAGCCGACCGGCTGACCGGGTCCGACGGCCGGCGATGGACCCTCCTGCGCAGGCCCAAGCGGGGCGCCTGCGGCAGCGCGACTTGCGGGCGGCGGCGATTGTGGATAACTTTTTGGAGGAGGTTTTGGGGGGTATTTTGGGGCGATTTTTTGGAGGCCACCGGCCCTGGCGCTAGCGTCCGGGGGGATTTTTCGGCGGACGGGGTGCCTTTGGTAAGATGGGCTAGCGCGAATTTAGTGCTTTTTTCGACTTTTTTCGCGTTTTTGGTGCGGTTTTTACCGGTTTTTAGGCCCTATTTCGCACTCTTTTCATCCATGTCATGTGCATACCTTTATGTTAATAACTATTTTCCCGCGTCTTTGGCATGGGAATTGCGCGCCGGCAATGGGGAGTGTGGTTTCAACGCAGAGGACGCAGAGAGCGCAGAGGACGGCCGAACATTGGGAAACGGCAGGCGGCGTACCGAAGAGAGGGGGCACACAAAGGACGCAGGAAGCAGAGCAGGCTCCGGCGGGGGAGTGTGGTTTCAACGCAGCCCGGCCGAAGGTCCCTGCGGGAAGGGCCCCTTTCTTACATGGGGAGGACGCCGAGAGGGGGGAAGGGAACAGCAAACCGCAAACGGCAAAAGGCAATGCCCAAAGGGGACGGCGGACCCGCCTTCGCCGAGGCTATGGCGGGCAGGATGACGAATCAAACCCGAAATCCGAATAAAGAAAGGCAGGGGCCGGGATGCCGCTGGGCCGGGCGGGGATCGTGGGGCGACCTGGAGAAAAAGGGGCTGCCTGACGGGGGGACATCAGACAGCCCACTGTTTGCCCTGGTGCGGGACTGTCCCGTCAGGGCAGAAGTTATGTTACCCGATTCGGCCATGGGAATCAAGAGGGATTTGTCTTCAACGCAGCCCAGAGGGCCCCTTTCTTACATGGGGAGGACGCGGAGGACGCAGAGAAAGGCGGGGAATGGGGGGAACGGCGAAACAACGCGGAACGCAGAATGGACGGCGGACCCGGCGTCGTCCCGATCAATCCCGGCGCGCCGGGACTATGCCGGGCAGGCCTTGGACTTTGGACCTTAGACTTTGGACTGTATTTCAGCCGGAAATCGGAAAACCGAAATCAGTATTGGGTTCCCCCGAATTCCCGTGACTTCACTCCTCATCAGGCTTGTCGGGATTGCGAGGTCTAACGACCAGCCGCTGACCCAGCGCCGGGCAAAGATGCTGACTCTCGGCACGGTTCATTGTATAGAAGACGGGGATGCTGGCACTCTCGATTGCAATCAGAAGATCCCCCACCACAGAACAGGGATTCAATTCTCTTGCACACTGCGCATCTGCAAGAACGCTTTTGATGAACTCTTCGGCTTGCCGCAGTTCGTCAGACTTATCCTTGGATGACAAGCCCGTTAGCCGGCCAAGGATATTGCGCAAAGGCACGACGTTTTTGCGAAGGAACTCGATCACCCCACATTGTCCTTTTGCGCGGCTGCACTTGTCCGTCCCGAAGTCATATCGCTCGTACTTCCTGACCTCGCGGATCGGTGCCTTGGCTAAAGCACACCCACATCCGGCCAAGACCGAATTCACAGACTCGTCAAACTGGCTCAGCCCATCCGTCAGAAGCGAGCGGAGGTAGAACTTCATTCGGTCGGTCCTGTCTACATCCGTGTCGTTTTCGTCGACCGTTTCCAGCGCCTGGATGCAGATGTTCCTCTTGCGATTCCGCTGGGGCGGAAGCACGTCGGTTACATGGCGCATGACCCTGCCATAGGACCCCAAACGTGCAAGCGTCTCAAGAAGGTACGACGCCTCCCGTAGCAGGCGGCGTTTGAACTCTTGCTTTACCACCGAACTTGTCACTGTCACATTATACTGGCCGAGCCGTTGTGCAACGCGACTCTTGATCTCCGGGGAGTGCACGAAGCGCGCAATCTGAATTGTAGTATCCAGGAAGACGGCGGTGCCAGAAGACGGGCTTGTCATGGCTCGGCTACGCTAATTGGCTTATAGGGATCCAGCCGCACCCGGCGCAGCATGCGAACTACGATCTGCACGTCGCTGTCGCGAACGGCACCGCCGGCCAAGTAGGCATCCACGATGGTTCTTATCCCCGTGCATTGGGCAGCAGTCAACCGCTCGAAGTCCTTCTGACTCAACACCCCTTGGAGGAAATTAACTACGGTTGCCCACTGGTCGTCTTCGCGCAGCGCACGCGCCTTCCACAGCTGGCGGAGGTCATCCACCAGAGCCATGCCGGCCCGCGCAACCTCGAAAAGGTCATCCTGGCCGGCGGATTCCGCCATTCGCCTGGCATCTCGTTGGGCCTGCGCTATGTACGTTGCGAGCCCATATCTTTGGGCAGGAGTCGGCGCAGGAGCCGGTGCCGGCCCGCCCTTCCGGGGAGGCGTGCCCACCGCGAGCCCTGCACCGCCAGACTTTTCGTGGATCAGGCGGTAGCCCGCACACCGGTCAGGCTGGACGTCCGTGTTGGGCACAAAAGTAGGCGCATCGTAACCGAGTGCCTCAAACTGCACTGCATCTCCCGTGCCTGCGTGGGTCATAATTTCAGCCCTCCGTTTCGCACGCCTTGGCAAGCATTAGCAAGAACTGCTCCCTGCTACTTTGCACAAAACGCCCAGGCTCAATGACTTCCGGGTTCTGCTGGTAGGCGTCAATGTCAATCATGGCCGCAAAGTCAGGGTTCTGTTTCATTCGCTTCTTGCGCTTCTCACGTTCAAGCAGTGCCTTCCTCTGCCCGTTATGCATGTACCGCGGCTGCAAGGTGAGGAGGCCCTGCCCAAAGTCAATTTGAGCGGTACGCTGCACCCCATGGAAAGCGATCCTGTACTTCCTGTCCTGGCCGGCAATAAGCGCCGACACGCCAATGTCCTCAAGGGTGCCATCAAAAGCCCCGAGGAGTCTTGGGGAAATAGTATAACACCCAAGTTCCCTCAACCAGCGTTCTGCCTCACCCTCGCTATCACAGCCGAACAAATACCAGGCACGGAACCCGACGCGGGCAAACTCGGCAAGCCCCAAGTGCGTCGAGATAATATCGTGAATGCAGTCGGATTGGCAAACAAACTCCAACATATCATCTTCGGACACAGGCTCCTCGCCGGGAACCCTCTCAATTGACAGATCATACTTGGTCGACGAGAAGTTGAGACACGCCGAGTTTCTCAAACTGACCAGCGGGGCACTGCTGGGCGAGGCCCCGTCTCGCATGAACCATTCGGGATGATCGCGCATTATCATGTTGAGGCAGCGGCCACAGTTGTCAAGGTAATTGTAGCCGAAATAGTAGCGGACCTCAAACACAACCCTCTGAAGTAAGGGTTGCTTGCCGTGAATCACTGACCCTTGCTTGGCCATTGCCACGTCCTCCCATTGGCCCAGGACCGGCGGCGTCCGGGGCGCACCTTAGCGAACGCTCAGCAGGACGCCGTGCATTATACACGTTTTGCCACACCGCGCCAAATCGGAATGCGAGAGAGGGCATGGGGCATCCGTGGTTCCACAAATCAGGCCGGTCCCGTCCCGGAAGCGGGTGAAAATTGGGGTTCGGCGCGACCCTCTGCGAAGCCCGATCCGGCCCGCCATCCGAGCGGGCCTGACGCCACCCTACGCCGCCTCCTTGTACGTGTCAAGCATTGAAACGGCCATACGAGCGGCGACCGCGTCACGGGCGGCATGAGCCCACAACCCTGAATGAACCTCACGCCAGTTTTTTGGCAATTTCCTCGTCGAGGATTTCTTTTACCGTCAGGGCGATGATGGATTTGCCGGAGCGGCGGAAGAAGGCGTGTCAACGCGGAATGCGGAACGAACCCGTCTTCGTTCGCTTGCGCGAACTTCGCCGTGGCAGGCGACGAACGGCGCGCCTGGGCAGAGGTTGTCGCCGCAGTAGATGACACGGGTGTCGAGGAGGGAGGAGGTTTTGCGCTTGGGCGCGGAACGGCGCGCGCTCCCCTTCGGGTCGCGGCTAAGCATGACGGACGCTAAGCCGCAAGCGGGGCGGCGTTTGGGTTTCGGGGAGCGGGCGGGCTTGGAGGAGGATTTCGGTTTACGTTTGGGCGGCACGAATTTCACCCTCACCCTATCCCTCTCTCGTTCGACCCATCCCGGCGCGCCGGGATCGACGGGCCGTCAAGGGCGAGGGAACACGCCCGCCAAGGCGGGCGGCGAACCAAGCGCGAGGCGAAACAGGCGGGCGGGGTGGGCACGGCCGGGCAAGACCGGCCGTGGCACACAGGCGCGGCGGCCTGGGAAGGCCGCCGCGCGGTGTTTTTTGGCGCGCGCCGCCGGCGCCGCCGGACGTCCGCCGGCCGCAAGGTTTCTTGACACCGCCGGTCGGCGGCTGTAGAATAATGTTCGATGAGTCCGACCCCGCTTAACCTGCGGTTGCTGCTGGGCCTCGATTTTCGCGAGAGGCTGTGCCGCCGGTGCGCGGTCTATCGGTCGGCCCTTCCTGCCGCCGCCTAGAGTCGCCGCCCTTCGCACCCGACCCGTTCCGTTCCCGGACGGTTCCCTTGGCATGAGGACCCGATGACCCGACAGGACATCCGAAACGTCGCCATCGTCGCGCACGTGGACCACGGCAAGACGACGCTCGTGGACCAGTTGCTGCGGCAGAGCGGCCAGTTCCACCACGGCGAGTTGCGGGGCGACTGCATCCTCGACTCCAACCCCCTGGAGCGTGAGCGCGGCATCACCATCTTCGCGAAGAACTGCGCCATCGACTACGCCGCCGCCGACGGACACCGATACCACATCAACATCGTCGATACCCCCGGCCACGCCGACTTCAGCGGCGAGGTCGAACGCGTCCTCAAGATGGCCGACGGCGTGCTCTTGCTGGTGGACGCCTTCGACGGCGTCATGCCCCAGACGCGCTACGTCCTGGCGAAGGCGCTGGCCAACGGTCTGAAGCCCATCGTCGTGATCAACAAGATGGACCGGCCGGACGCGCGGCCGGTCGATGTGCTGCACGAGGTCTTCGACCTCCTCGTGGACCTCGATGCCCACGACCACGCCCTCGATTTTCCGACCGTCTATGCCTCGGCCCGCGAGGGCTGGGCCACCCTCGATCTCAACCACCTGCCGACCGCCGGAACCGGCGACATCCACGCCATCTTCCGCGCCATCATCGAGCACGTCCCCGTGCCGGACCTCGACGGGACGGCCCCGTTGCAGGCCCTCATCACGACGCTCGATTACAGCGACTACGTCGGCCGGATCGGCATCGGGCGCGTCTTCGCCGGCGCCATCCGCGCGGGCCAGGACGCCGTCGTCATCGACCGGCACGGGCGGCAGCGCAAGGCCCGGGTCAGCCAACTGTTCCGCTTCGACGGTCTCGGCCGAACCGAAGTCGCCCGCGTGGACGTCGGCGACCTCTGCGCCGTCGTCGGCCTCGAACAGGTCGATATCGGGGACACCATCGCCGACCCCGAGCACCCCGTCGCCCTGCCGACCGTCCACGTCGATGAGCCGACCATGCACATGACCTTCCGCATCAATGCGGGACCGTTTGCCGGCCGGGAGGGCAATCCCATCACGGCGCGCCAACTGCGCGACCGGCTCCATCGGGAAATCCAGTCGAACGTCGCCCTCGGCGTCGAGGAAACGGACGACGGGTTCGTCGTCTCCGGCCGCGGAATCCTGCATCTCGGCATCCTCCTGGAGAACATGCGCCGCGAGGGGAGCGAACTGACCGTCGGCAAACCCAAGGTGATCTTCCACGAGGAAGGCGGCCGGCGGCTCGAACCGATCGAACGGCTGGCCACCGACGTGCCGCACGCCCGCGTCGGGGCGGTCGTCCAACTGCTCGGCGACCGCCGCGCGGAGATGACGAAGATGGAAGCGCGCGGCAGCCGGACGCACATGGAGTTCACCGTTCCGGCCCGGGGCCTGATCGGCCTGCGGAACCGGCTCCTCAACGCCACCCAGGGCCAGGCCATCATGCACCACCGATTCCTCGAGTACGCCCCCTACCGCGGCGACATCCCAGGCCGAACGACCGGCGTCCTGATCGCCAGCGAGACCGGCCAGGTCACCGCCTACGCCCTCAACCAACTGGCCGACCGCGGCATCATGTTCGTCGCACCCGGCGAGCCGGTTTACGCGGGCCAGATCGTCGGCGAACACTGCAAGGGCAACGACATCACCGTCAACGTCGTCCGCCAGAAGAAAATGTCCAACATACGGGCCTCGACCAAGGAGGCCACCGTGACGCTGAAGGCGCCGCGGCGGCTGGCCCTGGAGGCGGCGCTCGAGTATATCGAGGACGACGAACTGGTGGAACTGACGCCGCAGTCGGTCCGCCTGCGGAAACGGCGGCTGAAGGAATCGGACCGCAAGCGCCTCAGCCGACGCGCCGCCGCCGACTGACGCCCGTCGGAACCTGCCCCGAGCACGTCAAGTCGGCCATTCCGACACTCGCCGCAAGGGCCCCCGGGGCAGCGAGGTCCTGAGAGCCTCTTCCGACCGTACCGGCCCAAGGTCGCGCCCGGAATGTCGTTGTTGCAGGCGGAAGCCTTTCCGGTTAGTCTAGGGGGCATAGCTTGGCATCGGCGCGACGGGGATTCCAGAGGGATCCGGTCGCGCGAGCCACCGGATGGAGGATGGCAACCGTGACGCATGCGGCTGAAACGAGGAACATGGCCCTTTTCTGCGACTTCGAGAACGTCGCACTGGGCGTCCGCGACGCCCACTACGACCGGTTCGACATCCGCAAGGTGGTCGAGCGGCTCCTGTTGAAAGGGAACATCGTCGTCAAGAAGGCCTACTGCGACTGGGCGCGCTACGAGGAATTCAAGGCCGCCATGCACGAGGCGTCCTTCGAACTGATCGAGATCCCGCACGTGCGGATGTCCGGCAAGAACTCCGCCGACATCCGCATGGTCGTGGATGCGCTCGACCTCTGCTACACCAAGGGACACGTGGACACGTTCGTGATTATCAGCGGCGACTCGGACTTTTCGCCCTTGGTCAGCAAGCTCCGCGAGAACAACCGGATCGTCATCGGGGTGGGCGTCAAGGAATCCACGTCGGACCTTCTGATCGCCAACTGCGACGAGTTCATCTATTACGACGACCTGGTGCGCGCCCAGCCGCCGCGGGCGCGTTCGCGCGGCCGGCGCGGCGGCCGCAAGCCCGCCGGCAGCCAGCCCGTCAAACCCCCCGCGCCCGGCGAGGACAAGAAGCAGGAGGCTTGGGACCTCATCGTCGAAACCTACGAGGCCCTCGTGGAAGAGCGCGGCGAGGGAGAGAAGATCTGGGGGTCCATGATCAAGCAGACCCTGAAACGCCGCAAACCCGGCTTCAGCGAATCGTACTACGGGTTCCGCTCCTTCAGCCAACTGCTGGAGGAGGCCCAGGCCAAGGGCATCCTGGAACTGGAACTCGACGAGAAATCGGGCGGCTTCCTCATCAAGACCTGCCACGCACCGTAACCGCCGACGCGGGGTGGCGTTCCGGCCAAGCATTCCCGCCGCGCCAACGCCGACTGACCGCCCCGTCACCGCCAGGATCACGCTTGCCGCGGTAGCAAAACAAAACGGACCTTGGCGAGCCCGGCGAGGACGGTTTAATGGCAAAAAAGACTCTTGACGCGCCCTGACCGCGGCCCTACTATTCTGGTGGCTGGGCCCTCTTGTGGTCCGGCTAAGAGGAGCGGTGCCATCCCCCCGGTGCCGCTTTCTCTTTTTTGGGGTTCGGCGTGCACCCGCGTTAGCGGCCGGCGCGGCACCGGGCGATTTTCACTTCGCCTCCTGGACATTCGATTCGTCGCGCGGGAGCCAGACGGCCATTTCGCACGGGCCGCGATGCGCCCACGCATAATACGGAATGGCTGTCAGTTCGACCGGCGTCCGGCGGGTCGCTCCGTCCGCGTTCCGCGCGATCGACTCCGCCCCGCCCGTGACGACCGCCACGCCGCCCAGAAGGTCCTTGCGGAACCGGGCCTCGAACTTCGCGCCGTCCGGCACAAGGAGCGCGTCCAGGCTCCCGCCGTTGTCGATTCCCTCGGCACAGTAAACGACGGGCCCCCGCTCGAGAGCGACGCGGCCGGCGTCGTCCTTGACGGCCTGGTGGGCGACGACGCGCCGGACGGGCATCGGAAGCGAAAGGCTTATCACGTCGCCGCTCTTCCACGTTCGCCGAAGACGCGCGAACCCTTTCTCGACCTCCAGCGCGACGGGCTTGAAATTGACCCGGAGCGCGACGGCCTCGTCGCTCCGGTCGAGGAACGCGTAAAGGTCGCTCGGCACCACTTCGTTCCTCGCCCAGCCGGGGAGGCGGACGTTGATGGCAAACTCGGCCTCCGTTTTGGGCTCGACCGTGATGCGGACCTCGCCGTCCCACGGATAGTTCGTCTCCTGGCGGAGGACGACGGCGCTCGCGCCCAGCGGGACGGCGGCGCTTCCGCCGATGAAGAGGTTCACATAGACGGCGTCGGCGGTGTGCGCGTAGGCGTAGCCCGGCACCGAGGGGACGAATCGCACCACGTTGGTGGGGCAGCAGGCGCAGCCGAACCAGGCCTGGCGCTGACGTCCGCGGCGGTCGGCCGCCAGGGGGTTCGGATAAAAGAAGCGGTCGCCCTCGAGCGAGACGCCCGAGAGGAACCCGTTGTAGATGACGCGTTCGAGGACGTCGAGGTGCTTCGCGTCGCCCTCGAGAAGGAACAGGCGATGGTTCCAGAGGGCGTTGGCGCTGGCGGCGCACGTCTCGTTGTAGGCCGACGCGTTGGGCAGTTCGTAGTCGTCGCCGAATGCTTCGCCGTTCCCGCGCGCCCCGA
>Ga0114918_10004290_pt1 | contig 12413 bp, 6 predicted proteins | sample LantaG_FD_87015 | JGI IMG/M metagenome (GOLD analysis project Ga0114918, IMG submission 87015) | Deep subsurface microbial communities from Baltic Sea to uncover new lineages of life (NeLLi) - Landsort_02402 metaG | ecosystem: Environmental > Aquatic > Marine > Oceanic > Sediment | place: Baltic...
GGGGGGCGGGCGGGGGGCGCGGGGGGGGGGGGGGGCGGGGGGGGGGGGTGGTGGGGGTTGTTTTTGTTGGGGGGGGGGGGGGAGATTTTTGAGAGCGAGAGAGCGAGGTGAGTTTTTTTCCCTTTTTTTCCTCCAAAACTAATTCTTCTTCTCCCTCTTCCGCCATCATCGCCTCCTTCCAAAAACAAACAACAATAGGCGAGGGCAACGCCCTCCTGCGCAGGGCCGAGGACGCCGCCGCGGCGAGGCGCGAGAAGGCCGAGGCTGCAGCCGCCGCCGCCGGCGCTGCCGCCGCTTCTGCCTCTTCCTCCGCCGCCGAAAAGGCCGCCGAGAAGACCGCCGGCGCCGCGGCCGAGCACCAGTTCGTCCGCGACGCCGTCGCGCTCCACGACAAGTACCTCTCGTTCGTCGCCGAGTGCTTCCAGAACTCGAGCCACTTCCACAAGGCGCTGAAGGAGGCCTTCGAGGCCTTCTGCAACAAGTCCGTGGGGGGGTCGCAGCTCTCGGAGCTGATGGCCAACTACTGCGACGCGCTGCTGCGCAAGGGGTCGAGCGGGGTCGGGGCCGCCGCGGCCGCCGCCGGAGGGGGAGGAACCGCCGCGGGAGCGTCGGGCCGCCGCGGGGGAGGGGGAGGCGCCGCCGCCGCCGCCGCCGCAAAAGCTGCTGCCGACGCCGCCGATGGCGAGGCCCCCTCCCCGGGTGCCGGCGCCTCCGCCGCCGCCGCCGCCGCGGCCGAGGCGGCCGCCGCCGCGGCCTCAGACGCGACCGCGGCCGGAGAGGACAACGTCGACCTCGCCTTGGAGAAAGTCATCGAGCTCCTGCCCTACGTCTCCGAGAAGGACCTCTTCTCCGAGTTCTACAAGAAGAAGCTCGGCCGCCGCCTGCTCTTCGGGTCCGGCGCCTCCAACGACGACGCCGAGCGCTCGGTGCTCGCGAGGCTCAAGCAGCAGTGCGGCTCGCAGTTCACGTCCAAGATGGAGGGGATGCTGACGGACCTGACCCTGGCCCGGGAGAAGCAGAACCAGTTCGACGACTGGAGGAAGGGCCGCGCGGCCCGGCTCGGGGCCCGCGCCCCGGCCGCCGGGGCGGCGCCGCCGCCGCCGCCGCCGGTCGACCTCTCGGTCACGGTGCTGACGACGGGGTTCTGGCCCAAGTACCCGAGCTTCGACCTGCAGCTGCCCGCCGAGCTCGAGGCGGGGGTCGCGGCCTTCTCCGAGTTCTACGAGACGGCCAACCTGCACCGCAAGCTGACGTGGCAGTACACCATCGGCTCGTGCCACCTGCGCGGCAACTTTGGGCCGCGCCCTCTCGAGCTGGTGCTGGCGACGACGCAGGCCGCGGCGCTGATGATGTTCAACGACGCTCCCCAGGAGACGCTGGGCTACTCGGAGCTGCGCGAGAGGCTGAGGATGCCCGACGAGGACGCCCAGCGCGTGCTGGCGTCGCTGTCGGTGCTCAAGCACAGGATGCTGCTGAAGAGAGACGGATCGGGAGCGGGCTCTTCAGCCGCAGCCGCTGCCTCGGCCAAGGCCTCGCGCAAGATCTCGCCGACCGACGTCTTTGTCGTCAACGCCGCCTTCACCGACCGCATGCGCCGCGTCAAGATCCCGCTGCCACAGGTCTCGTCCGAGGAGAAGCGCAAGGTCGTCGAGGACGTCGCCCGCGACCGCTGCAACGCGATCGACGCGGCGATCGTGCGCGTGATGAAGGCGCGCAAGCGGCTCTCACACCGCGAGCTGCTGCTCGAGGTCACGCCGCAGCTCGCGCGGCTCTTCCAGCCCGACCCCAAGGTGATCAAGAAGCAGATCGAGTCCCTGATCGAGAGGGAGTATCTGGAGCGGGACCCCACGGCGGCGACTGTGTACAAGTATCTGGCGTAAGAGAAGGAGAGTTTGAGAGAGAGGGAGAGGGAGGGAATCGGAACCGGAAACTTGATTTGTTTTTGATTCGATGAGAGTTTTGAGGAGTTGAGAGGAAACGTTCGGGGGAAGGGGGGGAGGGGGCCAAAAAAAAAAGCACTATTTACCAAAACAACGAGCGCAGCGCCTAGTTCTTTCTTTTCTTTTCACCTTCCTCCTTTTGAGTTTTGTTCTGGAGAATGTCATTACGAAGAAACAAAAACTTTAATGTGCGGTTCTTGTTCCAAATTGTTTTGCATTCAGTTCTCTCTCTCTCTCTCTCTACCTCCTGCCGCCGCCGCTCCGAGAGCTCCCTCCACCTCCGCGGTCTCGACCTCCTCCCCCTCCTCCTGCACCACCGCCCCCCTTCCCGCCGCCGCTTCCTCCTCCTCCTCCCGCGCGGCCGCGGCTCCTGCTCGCCTTGTCATCCTTGGAGGAAGCGGCGGCAGAAAACTGGAACGGCTCTCCTGACTGCTGCAACGGCGGCGGCGGCCCGCCGCCGCCGCGAGGAAGCGGGGGCGGCGGAGCAGCAAGAGCAGCAGCAGCAGACTTTTCTCCTCCGACGCCGCGGCGCGAGCGGTCGCTTCCGCCACCGCCGCGGTCCCGATCAGAGGGCTGCTGCGGCGCCAGCGGGGAGGCCCTCCTGCTGCGCTTGGAAGAGCGAGAAGAAGCAGCATCAGCAGCAGCAGCAGGAGCGCCGTCATCGTTCTTGACGCCGTCGCTGCGCCCTCGCTCCCTCTCGCCTCCTCCCCCTCGCTCCCTCTCGCCTCCTCCCCCTCGCTCCCTCTCGCCTCGCTCCCTCTCGCCCCCTCCCCCTCCTCCTTTCTTCTCGTCGTCGTCGCGGGAGCGCTTTGAGTGTCTGCCGCTGCTCCTCTTGTCGTCAGAAGCGGCAGCAGCAGCAGCAGAAGAAGAAGTGGCAAGAGGCGGCGGCGGGCCCCCTCCTCCTCCTCCTCCAGGGCGAGCTTCGTCGCCTCCGCCGCCGCGGGCTCGCTTCGACGGCCGGTCGCTGTCGTCGCCGCGGCCGCCGCTGCGGCCGCCTCGAGAAGCGTTCGCCTCCGCGGGATCGTCCCGGCGCCTCCAGTCGCGGCTGGCCCTGTCAGGGTCGAGGCCAATTCCATTGTTGTTGTTGTTGCTGCTTCGGCCTCCTCCACCTCCGCCGCCGCCGCCGCCGCGGCTCGCGAGAGGCGGCGGCGGAGGCCTTGCCGAAGCGGCGGCGGCGGCGGCGGCGGCAGCGGCACCAGAGGAGCGCAGCGGCGGCGGCGGCCCCCCCGAAGAGTGCTTCTGCGGCAGCGGCGGCGGCGGGGCAGGAGCAGCGGGGGCAGAGGGCCTGAACTCCTTTGCCGAGGCGCGGAGATCGGCTCCTCCCCCTTCTCCTCCTCCTCCTCCCCCTCCTCCTCCTCCGGTTTTCGGAACGAAAGGCACAGCGCTCGGAGAGAGCGCCTTTTTCGCGGCGGCGGCGGCAGCAGCAGCGGCGGCAGCGGCAGCAGCGGCAGCCTCCCTTTCCTCCCTCTCCCTCCTCGCCGCGGCAGCGGCCCTCTGCTCCGCCTGCTGCGCCCCGGCCGCCGCTCCTTTCGCGAACGCCTCGGCGCTCAGCATCCTCCCGCTGCTCTTTTCTCGAGTCAGGGCCAGGACGTACATGTTCGCCAGGGTCCTGACGTCCTCGCGCGGGTCGTCTTGTTTCAGGGCCTGGGCCGCTCTCGACAGCGACGTGGCGAGCGTGGCGAGCGAGGGGAAGGTGCGGACGGAGGCGTTGAGGGCGAGCAGGGCGTTGCGGGCGCGGATGTAGGAGCCTTGTTGGTTGTTTTTGGAAGAGAGTCGATTCGAGTGAGTTTTTTGGATTTTCTCTTCTCCGTCGAAAACAAACAAAAGTGAAGAAAGAAGAAGAAAAAAAACTCTCTCTCTTTCACTCTCTCACCCGAAGACAGGCACCCTCCCGCGAGCAGCTTACAGGCCTTGGCCTGCAGCTTGTGGCACAGCTTGTTGAAGTTGGCGCGCGCGGTCGCGATCGTCTCCGCCGGGAAAGGCGACGGGACGGGGCCGCCGCCGCCGCCGCCGCCGCTCGACGCCGCCGCCGCCGCCGAAGCCGCCGCGGCCGCCGAAGCGGCGGCGTAGCCCGGGTCGAACGACGAGAGCAGCGCGAATCCCGGGCTGCCGACGCACTCTCGGGAGAAGGCCTGCTCGTCGGTCCTCCACCTGTTTTGTCGTTGAGAGCGGAGAGAGGGGGGGGGAGGGACGGGGAGTGAGTTTTTTTCCCCCGGAATCCCCTCTCTCTCACCCCCCTCCCTCTCTGAAAGAGAAAAAAAACTCTTCTTCACCTCTCCAGCGCGCGCAGCGTGTGCCTCAGGAAGATCCCAAGGTTCCCGGCCTCCCTGTCCGTCGCGGACAGCAGGGCGCCCCCCACCACCTCCTTCATCACGCGGTCGTAGTAGAGCAGCGTCGAGAACCCCGGGAGGCGCAGCCTCTGCTGCAGCAGCACCTCGACGAAGGCGGCGACGTAGGCGGCATCCCCGGGGGAGTGCAGCAGGCGCGGCAGCGCGCAGCGCTCGACAAACGCCTCGACGGTCGCGGAGGCCGCGACGCGGCCCCTCACGCCGCCCAGCCAGCCGATGGTATCTTTCGAAGCCGAAGAGCCAGATGGAGAAGGAGCGCGGGGCGCCGCAGCTACCCTCCCGCTCGGGTCCGAGGAGAAGTCGAGCACCAGCGCCTCGGCCTCGACCGCGGCCAGCACCGCCGCGACGTGCCTCCGCCTCCCCGCGAGCTCCTCGTCGAGCCTCGCGACGGCGTCCGAGGCCCTGGAGACGTCGAGGCGCAGGGCGCGCGCGTCCTCGTCGAGGGCGCGGAGCTCCTCGGGAGAGGCGGCGAGCTGCTGCCCCTGCTGCTGCATCTGGTAAGTCTGCTGCTGCATGCCCCAGGCGCCTTGAGTGATCATGCCGCCGCCCCCTCGCCACGAAGCGGCCGCGCGCTCCTTTGCGGCCTTGTCCCTCTCCACGTCGGCCAGCCGCCTCTTCGCCTGCGCGCCCTCGGCCACGGCGCGCCTGCGCTCGACGGCGTACGCCTCCTCGGGGACCACGAGATCGCCCAGCTGTAAGCGCCAGAACGCGGAATAGAGCTGCGGCGTCAGCGCGCGCCAGGTGGAGGGCGGCTGCATCGCGGTGGCCTCGGCGATGAGCATCGGGAAGGGGACGAGGTGTTTGGTACCGCTTCCGCTGCTGCTGCTGCCGCCGCCGCTGCTTGAGTCGGCGAGAGGAAGCAGAGGGGAGAGGAGCTCGCGGACCTTGGCCTCTGCCGCGGCGCGCGCGCTCAAAGGGGCGGCGGCGGCGTCGACAGCGCCGCCGCCGGTGTTGTTCTCTCCGGCTGCGGCTTCCGCTTCCGCCATCAGAGCGGCAGGGCCGGCGGGGGTCAAGGTCGTCTCTCCCTCTTCTTGCGCGTCCTCGAGCTCGCCCTCTTCTCCTTCCTCCTTGCCGTCGTCTTCGTCAGCAGCAGCGGCGGCGGCATTTTCGGGCTCTTTGGGCGCTTCGCCCTCTTCGGCGGCTCCGTTGGCTTTCTCCGCCGACGCCGCCGACGCCGCCTTCTTTGCCTCTTTTTCTTCCGCCTTCTTCTTCTTCTCCTCCTTGGCCTCGTCTTCCTCCCTCTCGGCGGCGTCCCCAGACCTCTGGACCGCTGCCTCGACCGCTGCGGGCGACACCAGCGGCAGCAGGCTCCTCCACGCGTCAAAGGCCACGGGCGCGTCTACGCCAAACTCCGAGCTCGCCGCGCCCAAGGGGGCCGGCGCCAGCGCCGCCGCCAGCGCCCGCGGGCTCAGCGACCTCCGCAGGAACTCAACATACTGGAGGCAGGTCTCGTGCGTCTTATCGTAGAGCTCGGCGATGAGCTTGACGTGCGGGCTCGAGGTGGTCGCGGCGATGGCCTTGCGCTGCTGAGCCAGGAGGATCAGCAGAGGCAGGGTGAGCGAGTTGTCGCCGCCGCTGCCCTTGCTGCCCTTGTCGCCGACGGCGACGACGGCTCCGTCTCCTCCCTTTCCGCTCCCGTCCTCGGAGAGCGCCGCGGCCAGCCTCGCGGCCACGCGCGCCTTGGCCTTCTCCGCGGCCAGCAGCGTCGCCGCAGAGGAGGACGAAGAGGAAGACCCGGGAGCGAGAGCGGGAGCGCCTCCTCCTCCTCCTCCTCCCCCTCCGCCGCCGCCGCCGCCGGAAGAGGAAGACGAGTCCCCCCCGACATTGAGCGCCAGCTCCCGCAGCACGCTCCCGCCCGCCAGCGCCTCGACCTGCCCCTCGGACAGGTCCGCCACCGTCGGCACCCCCCCCATCGTCGTCAGCAGCTCCTTGAGGACGAGCAGGTCGTAGGGGTCCGACTCCCTGAGGGTGTTGGCGACGTACTGCACGATTGGCCGCGCGGCGACGCGCTCGGGCCAGCGCCGGCAGAGGCAGCCCGCGAAGCCGGCGAGCGCCGCGAGCCAGTCCGCGATGTTGACGCCGTCGTCCTTGAGCTTGGGCCTGCGCGACGACGCGAGGCGGTCGAGCAGCACGAAGCCCAGCGCGTCCATCGTGAGCGGGGAGCAGTACTTGAGCGCCTCGACGCAGGGGTCGGTCATGTTGGGGTAGGCCTCGGCCTGCGCGGCGACGGCCTGCGCGACGGCCAGCGGCGCCGCGTGCGAGGCCTTGGCCATCATGCGCGCGAACGGCGCCTGCGCCGCTGCCCTCTCCCGCTGCGCCGCAGAGGACAGGGCCCTCGCGGGAGCGTGCAGCCTGCGCATGACCTTCCGGGCGGCGACCACCGCCATTTTCGAGGCGGCCGACAGCAGCGGGGAGGACGACGCCGAGGCGGCGGCGACGACCTCGCGGTGCGCCGCGTAGAGGCGGTAGCGCTGCTCGTAGGGTAGCAGTTCCAGGCACGACCAGGCCAGGGAGGCGGCTGCGGCGGACCCAGGGAGCAGGGACGTGGCGGGAAAGATGACCGAGGTGAAGAGGCCCTCGGCGCGGGACAGAGCGGAGCGCGCCAGGGCGGCCCCTCCGTCGCCGCCCTCTTCCCCGCCGTCGCCGCCGTCGCCGTCGAGCCTTTGCAGGCTCGTCTCGATGACAGAGCGCCAGGCCCTGCAGGCCAGGGAGAGGAGCGGGGGGGAGACGAAGGCGTGCTGCCCGAGGGCCAAGAGGTCCTCGAGGGCGCGCTCTGGGAAGTCGGACAGAGGAGGCGACGGGGGGAGCAGCAGCGGGAGAGGGTGAGGAGGAGGAGGAGGAGCAGGAGGGGGAGGAGGGGGGGAGGGAGACGAGGGCATCATCGCCCTCTCCAGCGACGCCAGCGCCGACGCCGCGAGCGCGGCGGCGACCCCCGGGGAAGCGGCCGGGTCCATCCCCTTGGCGACGAGCGCGGAATAGAGCGCCGCGGCGTTCTCCCGCTTCCTCGCATTCGCGTGCTCCTCGTCCCCGCTCCTGCTCCCGCAGCGGAGGAGCGCCTCCAGCAGGAGCAGGGGCTGGTTGGCCGCGGCCCCGGCGGCGCCGCCGACGGGCAGCGCCGCGAGCGGGCGCGCGTCGAGCTCGAGCCCCGCCGCCGACAGCCCGGCCGCGGGGGCCCCGGCCGCGGCGGCGTCGAGGCCCGAGAGGGCGCTCGCGTTGCCGCCGCCCTCGGACTTCGAGGAAGTCAGGGAGATCTTCCCGACGGCGGCGGCCGCGGCCGTCGCTGCGGCCCTTCCGGCCCGGGCCGCCGCCGCGAGCTCGTCGCCGCCGCCTCCTTCGCCCCCGCCTTCCTCGGAGGTAGGAGACCAGGAGGGGGAAGGGCTCAGGTGCGGGAGGAGCTCCTCGAGGGAGACGAGGCTGGAAGATAACAGCGCAGCCGCGACGGGCCACAGGGCCGCGTCGGAAGGAGGTGGAGGAGGAGGAGGAGGCGGAGGCGAGGCAGAGGAGGAGGAAGGAGGTTTCGGCGAGGCTGCCCCGGCGCCGCCGCCGGCGAGGCCCTCCCCCGGCGACGAAGAGGTCGCCGCCGCTCGCACGGCGGCGGCCGCCCGCTGGCACCTCGCCCCGAGAACCTGCGCGATCGTCTTCTTCGCAAAGGGTGCGAGCAGAGCTTCGAGAGCGTCGTCGATGGGCCCCCCGGCGACGACGAACGAGACCGCCGAGGCGGCAGGAGAAGAAGAAGCGATGCTGCTGCTGCTCGAGCTCAAGCTCGAGCTCGAGCCCGAAGAAGAAACAGAGGCGACAAAGGCCCCCTCCTGTGCCGCCTCGATGATTGCGTCCGCCACGCGGTTGGGGTCGAGGTCGAACACGCCGATGAGCGACGCGAGGTCCTCGGCCGCGGATGAGACGGCGGCGGCGAAGTTCTGAGACGACGATGAGCTCAAAGAAGAAGAAGAAGAAGAAGAAGAAGCGGAGCTCGACCTCGACCGCAAAGAAAGCGCCGCCGCCTCCCCAAACACCCCGTGCAGCAGCGCCAGCAGCTTCGAGTAGCCCTCGGCCTCCTCGCGCATCAGGTTGAACTTGTGCTGGGTGTAGAGGGCTCGCGTGTTGAGCCTGACCTCGCGCTTTCGCAGGGCGTCGGCGGCGAGCGCGACGGCCGCGGGAGCGGGGGCGGGTGGAGGAGGAGCGTCTGCCGACTGCGCGGCGGCGCCTCGGAGGGGCAGGGCAAGCGAGGCCGCGAGGAGGTCCCCGTCGCCAGAGCGCATCAGGTCTGCCCTCAAGAGAGGAGGAAGAGAGAGAGGTCGGTTTCCAGCGGCATCGCAGGACGGAGGCGGGAGCATCAGAACGCGGGCGAGGGCCGCGACGTGAAGGCGGGCGGCCTGCAGCGGCGAGGGGTCCTCCGAGGAAGCGGCGGCTGCAGGGCCTTTCGCGCTCGCTGCCGCTGCCGCCCCTGCCTCCCCGAGCTCCTGCCAGGCGAGCCACAGGGCGTCGGCGAGGGCCGGAGAGAGCCAGCTCGGCGGCGGCGGCGGGAGGGAACCCTTCTCCCGGTCGTCGCCCCCGTCAACCGCAGCGCCGGCGTCGGCGGCGGGCACGGCCCCGTCGCCCTCCTTCGCTGCCGTTTCGGCAGCTGACCCGCCGCCCAGCAAGCCCGCCGCCTTGAGGGCGTCGAGGGCCGTGACGACAGAGGCGGCGGCAGCGGCGGCGACAGCAGCAGCAGCAGCGGTTTCGGCTCCGGCCTCGGTAGCAGCAGCAGAGGTCGAAGCAGCAGCGCCGATGAGCGACCTCCGCTTCTTCGGCGGTGGAGGTTTCGCAGCGGCAAGCTTCTCCCTGGCGACTGCCCAGACGAGCTCGTAGGCGAACGCCGATCCCGACGCGGCGTCGTTCGGGGCTTGGATCGCCGAGGGCTGCAGAGTTTGGAGAGGGGAGGGTTGGAAGAAAGGGAGGTGAGAATCAAGGAAAGGAAAGGGAGGAGGTCGGCGTTTTTTTCCCCTCGAGGCCGCCAAATGACTGGTTCTCTTTTCCACTCACCGTCTCTCCACCAGCGCGCAGAGACGCGAGCGCTTCAGTCGTGAGGTACGCCATTGACGAGGGACCCAGCCAGTCGGGGAGCGAGGGCGGTGCAGCGACAGGGACGTCAGCGGCGTCACCGGCAGCGGCAGCAGCAGGAGCCGGCGCATCGACGACCTCTGGCGATCGAGCAGCATCGTCCGCCGCCGCAGCAGCAGCGGCAGCGGGAGCAGCAGCAGCAGCGGCAGCGGCCTCTGCTCCTCCTCCGTTGTCGTCGTCCGCCATGTAGAAAAATCTGAGGCGATGCACGTGCTGCTGGGGGACTGCTGCTGTCTGCTTTCAAACAGAGCGCGCCTCTCCGCCGCAGCTTCAAAAAGAATGAAAAGTGAGAGAGAATGGGGAGAGCTGCTCTCTCGAGTGATGGCACCCGTCACTATTCGCCACTGATCTGTACGGCATTGGTTTTTCTCTCTCGCATCAAAGGGAGCTCAAAGCACTGCGCGTACGCAATTCGATTGAGTTCTCAAGCACGTACCTGCAAGTCGAGTTTGTTGCTCTCGCGTGATCCAGGCGAGCAAATCGTGCACGCAGAGCCGAGAGAAGCTAAACAGAGAGGGGGAAAAAAGGAAAACAAAACAAAACAAAACCATCAGTCGGCACCTTGCCTCTCTCATGATCCTCGACGCCCTGCCTCGCCTCGCGGCCTCGACCAGGGTCGTCCTGGCCTCGGCCTCGCCGCGCCGGGCAGAGCTCCTGAGGCAGCTGGGCATAACGAAGTTCGAAGTCAGGCCCAGCTCGTTCGCGGAAGACCTGCCCAAGACCACCGACGGGGCTACGTACGCGAGGGCGACGGCGTGGGCGAAAGCAAAAGAAGTTGCGGCCCTGGTCGTCGAGGAAGAGGCCGAAGCGAGTGACGACCCAAGAAACGTCCTCGTCATCGCAGCAGACACCGTCGTCGAGGTCGACTCCCTGATCTTGGAGAAGCCGTCGGAGACCGACGGTGGGCTCGAAGGGACGGAGATGCTACGGAGGCTCTCTGGCAGGAAGCATTCGGTCAGCACGGGGGTCGCACTTGTCTTGGTCCGAAAAGCAGGACGAGGAAAGGAAGAGAGCGCGACCTCCTCGAAGTCCTTCTCCGAGACCACGGTCGTGCGCTTCGCAAACTTGCCCGACTCGGAGATCGACGCGTACGTGGCCAGCGGGGAGAACCTGGGCAAGGCCGGCGGGTACGGGATCCAGGGCCCCGCCGGAGCCTTCGTGGAAGGGATCCAGGGGTGCTACTTCAACGTCGTGGGGCTGCCGCTGCACTCTTTGGCGAGGGAGGTGGCGGCGTTGATGGTCGATGTCGAATGAGGGAACGAGGGGAGAGAGAGAGAGAGAAGCGGTGCCAGCTTTTGTTAAAAACGTGATGAAAGGAAAAGAGCTCGTTTTGCCATGAAATCTGTCCCCAGTCTCTCGACCTCAACGCCAGTCGCAATGTCTTTCTCTGTTCGAGAGAACCAAGGCTCTAAATTGATTTACAGATTGTGGCTCAGCCCCAGGTAACTCTTCAGGAAGTCGTACGTCGAAAACCCGATTGCCGTCGACGGCACCACTTTCAAATAATTGATCGACACTCCGGCGAAGGCCGCGCGGAGGCCCCCGGACGCCCAGACGCTGCGGAGTCCTGCCCAGGTGGAGCGGGGCATCGCTTTGGTCGTCGTTGGAGAAGAAGGGGCCAAAGAAGCTGTCGCTGTTGCTCCTCCGGCTCCTCCACCGCCACCTCCGACTCCGCCGCCACCTCCACCACCGCCGGCACTCCCTCCTCCTCCGACCCGCGCCGCCTGCGCCTGCGCCAAGCCCGCCACCTGCATCTGCCTCCGCACCACGTCCAGGGGGTAGGTCGCCGTCTGCGCCACCAGGCCCGCGGCCGCGCCGAATGCCAGCGTGACCGCGACGGAGGGCCGGCCCCGAGGTGACGATGACGAAGACGAGCTCTCCGCTCCCGCCCCTCCATTTCCTCCCTCGTTTCCTCCTTGTCGTCCTCCCTCGTTTCCTCCTTGTCGTCCTCCTTCGTTTCCTCCTTGTCGTCCTCCCTCGTTTCCTCCTTGTCGTCCTCCCTCGTTTCCTCCTTGTGGTCCTCCTCCTCCGTCGCTCGACGCCGCCGCGCTCGAGCTCAAGTGCGCGTGCTTCGCCGACTGATAGACGTAAAACTTCAAGCCCGCGTACGGCAGGATCCCGGCCAGCGTGGGGCCGATCCCGCAGTAGAGCCCGCGGAGGCCGTGCCTGGCGACGGTCGCGCGCAGCACCGACCGCACGGTCGCCTTTGCCGGCGAGCCCGCCTTCTCCTTCCCCGGGCTCTCTCCCGCCTCGGCAACGCCGCCCTCCATGTCGTACGCCAGCCGCGTCCTGGCCAGGTCCAGGGGGTACGTCGCGAGCACCGCCGTCGCCCCGGCGCCGGAGCCGGCCAGCAGGTCGACCCAGGCGGGGACCCGCCGCCGCGCCTCGCCCGCCCGGCGTCCGCTCGCGGCGCCGCCGGCGCCCGCTCCGCCGTCGAGCGCCAGCGCCCTGACCAGCCACGCGCGGTACTGCTCGTAGGCTCCGAAGTGCAGCGCGGAGTAGGGGACGATCCGGAGCACCGAGGCCCCGTTCCCCTTGAAGAGACCGCGGGGGCCCTCGGTCCTCGCGATCGACGCCAGCGTGCCCGAGATGCTGCTTTTGCTTCCTCCAGCTGCTGCGCTCGACCTCATCCTCCCCGTCTGGAACAGGATCTTCACTCGCTCGAGGGGGGCGACGCAGGTCTTGGCGATGGCACCGGCTGCCCCCCCGGCGACCAGTTCCTTTCAAATTTTTTTTTGGGGGGGGGGGCGGGAAGGAAGAAGTGGAGAGGAAAGGGAAGAGGGAAGAGAGAGAGAGAGAGAGAGAGAAGTTGAGACTCAGAGAGCACAGGAGGGAGAAGAAAGGGGGAGAAGCTATCTCTCTCTTTTTTCCAATCTCCTCGTACCTTGACAACCACGGGCAAGCCCTGGGCGAAGTTTTCGAGCGACGCCGCAGCCTCGTGACCCTGCGGGATCGTCAGAGGCAGTGGCGGCGGAAGAAGCGCGTTCCGGAGAGCTGGTGTCGAAGAGGTCGACGACGAGGTCGA
>Ga0114918_10004291_pt1 | contig 12413 bp, 15 predicted proteins | sample LantaG_FD_87015 | JGI IMG/M metagenome (GOLD analysis project Ga0114918, IMG submission 87015) | Deep subsurface microbial communities from Baltic Sea to uncover new lineages of life (NeLLi) - Landsort_02402 metaG | ecosystem: Environmental > Aquatic > Marine > Oceanic > Sediment | place...
AGAGGTGAGACGCGAAGAAGAATTGTGACTCGAGCTTTTCCCCCTCTTTTTTTTGTTTATCCCGCTCTCTTTTGTTGCATCAATAAAAAAGTTCTCTCTCTCTCTCTCTCTCTCTCTCTCTCTCTCTCTTTCTCTCTCTTTCTCTCTCCCCCCCCCCTCCCTCATTTCTCTCTCTTTTCACGGCCCCGCAGTTGCGCCCCCACCAAAAAGAAGCAAAACGAAAGCAGGCTTTTGAACAAGAGCAGTACTTTCCAACAAAAAAGGAGAAGAAAAGAATTTGTTTCCCCCCTCTTTCTCCCTCTCTCGACGTCACTTCATATCGTCATCACTCTTCCTTCTTCTCCTTCTTCTTCTTCTTCCCGCCTCCTCCTCCCGCGCCGCCCTTCCCGGCCACGATAAAGTTGATGATCCTCCCGGGGACAAACACCACCTTCGCAACCGTCGCTCCCTCCTCCTCCAGCAGCCGCGCCACGGCGGGGACCGCCCTCGCGGCCGCCGTCGCCGCGGCCTCGCCGGCGCCGTCGCCCTCGGCGGGCAGCTCGACCGAGCCGCGGAGCTTCCCGTTGACCTGCACCGGGAGCATCACGGTATCCGAGACCAGCAGCGACTCGTCGGCGACGGGCCAGGGCGCGTACGCGAGCGTGGAGTAGGGCGCGGAGGAGGAGGAGGCCGCGTTCGCAGCGGAGGAGGAGGGATCGCCGGGGCCGCGCTCGTACCGCTCCCTCGGCGCGAGCCGGGCGAAGCTCTCCCCGCCGAGGTGCTCCCACGCCTCCTCCGCCAGGTGCGGCGCGTAGGGCGCCAGCAGCAGCGCGAAGTCCCTCAGGAGGCCCCTGGGACGCGGCGCCTCCCACTTGGTCGCGCCGTTGACGAACTCCATCATCGCGCTGATCGCGGTGTTGAACCGCATCGCCTCGGTCTCGAGCGTCACGCGCCGGATCGTCGAGTGCAGGAGGCGGAGCTGATCCCCCGTGGGCTCGACGTCGTCCGAGAACTCCTGCTGGACCGTGAGGCGCCAGGAGCGGGCGAGAAAGCGGTGCACGCCGTCGACGGAGCGGGTGGACCAGACCTGGAGACGTTGGAGCAACGTTTTAGGAAAAAAGGGAAAAAAGGTGAGGAAAGGGAGAGGGGGAGAGGGTGCTGAACGCCGCCGCCTTTGGCTGCTGCCCGCCCGCTTCTCTCTCTCTTCCTTCTCTCTCTCACTTCTCTCTCTCTCTTCTCTCTCTCTCTTCTCTCTCTTTCTTCTCTCCCCCCCCCCCCCCACCACCCGGCAAACCCAGTACCAATCTCAATCTCAATCGCACCTTGGTCTCCCGCAGCGGGCCCATAAACATCTCATACAGCCTCAGCGAGTCGGCGCCGAACTCGAGCACGACGTCGTCCGGGTTGACGACGTTGCCCCTCGACTTGCTCATCTTGTGCGCCCTGGCGCTGACGTTGATGGCGGGGTCGGAGGAGAGAGCCAGGCCCGTGGGGCTCGTGGCGCTCTTGACGGCCTCGGAGGGGTCGACGCGGATCGCGCTCGTAGAAGAAGAAGTTTCCTCATCGTCGTCGTTGCACCATTTCCCCGCCGAGTCCTGCCTCGCGGTGTACTCGACCTCGCCGAGGATCATCCCCTGCGAGACGAGCCTGCGGAAGGGCTCGTCGGTGGGCACGACGCCCAGGTCGAAGAGGACCTTGTGCCAGAAGCGGGCGTAGAGGAGGTGCAGGACGACGTACTCGGCGCCACCTGAGAGAGAGAGATTTTTTTTTTGACGAAAGAAGAAGAAAGAAAGACGTTGAAAGAGTGAGTGAGTTTTTTGTCGACCTTCGCCGCCGCCGCTGCCGCAGACAGGGGGGTCTACGCCGCGGCCATCTTCGCCTCGGGAAAAGTGGCGCACTTCGCCGCCGCGCGCGCTCCTTTTCCGCCTCGGAAGAATCCGGAAGGAGCAACCAGAAAGAAAGAAGAAAAAAACACTCAAAATACTCCAAAGAAGGAAGGGCTCCCAAAAAAAAAAGAAAAAAAGGAAAAAACTCCAACTCACCGACATACAGGTCGACGGGCAGCCAGTAGTCCGCCGCGGCCCTGTCCACCAGCGCCTCGTCGTTCCACGGCTGCAGGTACCGGATGTAGTACCAGCACGACCCCGCCCACTGCGGCATTGTCGACGTCTCCCTCACGAGCTTCATCCCGGTCTTCGGGTCGACGAAATGAACCCACTCGGCGAGCGCCGCGAGCGGCGGGTCGGGCGTGCCGTTGGGGGAGAAGTCGTCCGTCGGCGGCAGCACCAGCGGCAGCTCGGCCTCTCCGATCGCCAAGGGATGGTCGCGACCCTCGTCGTCGCCCTCGGCGCTGTAGGCGATCGGGAACGGCTCGCCCCAGTAGCGCTGGCGCGCGAACAGCCAGTCCCGGAGCTTGTACGACACGCGCGGCCCGCCGCGGCCCCTCTCGGAGAGGAAGCCGCCGACCTTGGCGCGGGCCTCGCGCGAGGACAGCCCGTCGAGGTCGAGTCCCGCGCCGCTCGACGAGACGCACACGCCGTCGGAGGTGAAGATGGAGGGGGAGCCGGGGCTGCGGTCTGTCTCCTGCTCCTTTTCCCCCTCCTCCTCCTCCTCCTCCGCCGCTGCCGCCGCCGCCGCTGCCTCGGCCACCACCACCTCGACCGTCGGCAGCGAGTGCGTCCGCGCAAACTCCGCGTCCCTCGCGTCGTGCGCCGGCACGGCCATCACGGCGCCCGTGCCGTACAACCCCAGCACGTAGTCCGCGACCCAGACCGGGACCAGGGCGCCGGTGACCGGGTGCTCGGCGAGGCTCCCCGTGTCGACGCCGGACTTGCCTGCCGCCGCCGCCGCCGAGGCGCCCGAGCTCCTCTCGGCCGTCCTCTCGAGGTCGGACTTGGAGGCCGCAGCGGCGACGTAGGCCTCGACGGCTGCCCTCCTGTCGGGCGTGGCGAGCCTGAGGGCCAGCGGGTGCTCCGGGGCGAGGACGACGTAGGTGACGCCGAAGAGGGTGTCCGCGCGCGTGGTGAACGCGGTGAGCGTCGTCGCAGAGGAGGGAGGGGAAGCAGCGGAGGACGCAGCCTCGGAGGCGAACTCGGAGCCTTCGCCCCCGACGAGCCCGAAGACGACGTCGCACCCCTCGCTCCTCCCGATCCAGTTGCGCTGCATGTCCTGCCGTTGTTTGGTCGTCGTTTGGTCGGAGGTGCGCGGGTTTGAAAAGAAAAAGAAGAGATGGAAAAAAGAAAGGCGTCAGTATTTTTCCCCCCCGTCGGCCTCGCTTGTCTTCTTCGTTCCTCGCGCGTTCTCGCCCCGCCCCCCCCCCCTCTCCGCGCGAACGGATGCACGGCGACCGATCCCCTCTCTCTCCCCCCCCTCTCCTTCGCACCTTGATGTTCTCGTCCCACTCGAGCCCGTCGAGCCCCTCGAGCAGCCTGTCCGCGTACGCGGTGATCCGCAGCATCCACTGCTTCATCGGCAGGCGGACCACGGGGTGCCCGCCGCGTTCGCTCACGCCCCCGACGACCTCCTCGTTGGCGAGGACCGTGCCCAGGGCGGGGCACCAGTTGACGGGCACCGTGGCCTGGTAGGCCAGGCCCTTGTTGAAAAGCTGCAGGAAGATCCACTGCGTCCACTTGTAGTAGCCCGGGTCCGTCGTCGAGAGCTCGCGGGCCCAGTCGTAGGAGAAGCCGAGGGCCTTGAGCTGCTGGCGGAAGCGGTCGACGTTCTTTTCCTAGTTTTTTTTTGGGTGGGGGGGGGGGGCAGAGAGAGAGAAGAGGGAGGAGAGAACGGGAACGGGAGGCAAAGATTGAGAGAGTTTTTTTTTCCCCTGAAAAAGTTTTCGGGTTTTTGTCGACGTTTGACGCCGAAAAACTCGACCTCTTCTCGCGCTTCTCTCTTTCTCTCGCTCTCTCGCTCTCGCTCGCCCGTTTTTGATTCATGTGCATCGCTCTTGCGCGTCAAGATTTAATAATCAGAAGAAGAAGGAACCAAAGGGCGCCCTTTTGAGCGGCTCCCTTTTTTTCAGAACTCCCCTCTTCCTTTTAACCTCTCAACCGACCGAAGAAGCCTGTCCTGAAAAAAAAATCCATCTCCTCACCGTCGTCACCGCCGGGTGCGTCCCCGTCTGGATCGCGTACTGCTCCGCCGGCAGCCCAAACGCGTCCCATCCGATCGGATGGAGCACGTTCCGGCCCTTCATCCTTGCGACTCGCGCGACGATGTCGGTCGCGGTGTACCCCTCCGGGTGGCCGACGTGCAAGCCGGCGCCGCTCGGGTAGGGAAACATGTCCAGGACGTAGGCCTTGGGCCTCGAGGTGTCGAGCTCTCCGGGGAGGTCGGGCGTCCTAAAGGTCTGGTGCTCCTCCCAGACGCGCTGCCACTTGGCCTCGATCGAGAAGAAAGGGTAGGCCTTGGAGGGCTGAGGCTGGTTTGCCGCCGACGCCGACGACGTTGAAGCCGCGGAGCTGCCGCTCTCCTGCGTCGTCGGGGCTGGTGTTGCAGACGCAGGCGCGGAGGCCGAGACGGCCGCGTCCGAGGAGGAGGCCGCGGAGGCCGCGGAGAGGGGCCTGGGGGTGAGAGGATCCGAGGTTTGGGAGAGGAGGTTGAGAGGGGGTGGAGGAAGGAGGGACGAGAGAAAGAGCGAGAGAGAAAAAACTCGTCGGCGTAGAGTGCTCGACTTGCCCCCCGAGTTAGCGCTTTCGCTGTTTGTTTTTCTCGCAATTTGACAGGCTGCAAGTGAAAAGTTGCATCTCGTCGTACCTGCGCGAGGCTTCAAAGCTTTTGAAATGGGAGGGAGACGACGCGGGCGCGAGGATCGGGACTCGAGTCGCCAAAATTGAAATCGACGACGACGACTGAGCAGTCGTCGCCGCCAGAAAGCCACTCCGCAGCCTCGCCGCCAGAGCCCTGGCCGCGAAGCGCGACGACATCGTCGAGAGGTGACGAGAGCAAGTGAAGCAGCCGCTCGTCGAACTGGTGGTACTCGACGCGGACTGCGCCGCCACCGAGCGCATTGAGAAGAGAAGAGAGAGAGAGGAAAAGCTAGCTTTTTTTCTTCCTTCGCTGTCGAAAAAAAGTGGGGGCATTTTTTCTTCAAAACTTTTTCCGATTGAGCCGGACGAAAAAACGACGACGACGGCGACGACAACGTAAAATGACCAGCAGCACCAACAACGTCGACGTCGCCGCGGGCGTGACCGCGGCGCTCGTCTGCGCCGGCGTGGGCTTCCTGGCGGAGCTGGTGCTGGCCGTGTGGGCGTACTGCAAGCCCGGATTCAGCAGCTTGAGGGTGAGAGGTTGGATTTTTGGTTGAGAGATGACGAAGGCGACGAAAGGAGGCGATCGTTTCTTCTTCTTCTTCTTCGGCCCCAACCCGCTCTCTCTTCTCTCTCTCTCTCTTCCCCTCTCTTCTCTCTCTCTCTCTTCCTCTCTCTTCTCTCTCCCTCTCCTCCTGCCCAACGTTTCTTCTTTCGCTCACAACCGAATCAAAATAAAACCTCTCTCTCTACAAAAAAAACAGGAGACCGTCGAGCGCGAGGGCCGCGCCGCCGACCTCGCTCGCCGCAACGCCGCGGCCGCCTCAGGCTCCTCCGCCGCTGCTGCTTCCGCTGCTTCCGCCGCCTCCCCCTCCTCCTCCTCCTCCAACAAGCTCAAGCGCGCCGAGAAGCTACAGAGCTCTATGAAGCTCGAGCTGCTCAAGGAGATGGGCGTCGTCCGCGTCAAGCAGGTCTTCATCGGATTGATCTCGATGATGGGCCTGCTGCGAATCATGACGCACAACTTCGAGGGCGTGCCATTGCTGCGGCTGCCGTTTGAGCCGTTCAAGATGCTGCGGTCGGTGGCGCACAGGGGGCTGAAGGAGGAGGACGCGCTCCCCGCCGTGGCCGGATACGTGCGTGTTTTGTGTTTTTTGTCTTGAAGAGCTCGAGAGAGAGAGAGAGAGAGAGAGAAGGAGAAAACTGAAAAGACTGACCCAAGGAAAAAAAATGAAGGAAAAAAAAAAAAAAACAGGCCCTGATCTTCATGCTCGTCCAGGCGGGGCTCCGCCCCACGATCGCCAAGCTCATCGACGGGGGTCCCACGAGGCGCATGACCGAGCTGCAGGTGCAGTACCAGAGCCAGGTCACGGAGAGCTCGGGCGGGGTCGCGGGGGCCGCGGCCGCGGCGGCGAGGGGCGGGGGCAGCGGCGGAGGAGGAGGAGGTGGGAGCAATGGCAACAACGGGCTGAGGCGCAGGCGGTGATTCGTTGGACGGGAGCGCTTTCGAGTCTGTAAGCAAGCACGCGAGGAAGCTCAAAAGCCGCCGACGGGAGGTCCAAACGGAGGGTTGAGGTTGAAACAATGGTTTTTTTCCTCCCGTTTTTTTCCGCTTTTCCCCCTCCGCCGTTCCTCGCAGCCCCCCCCCCCTTCTCAACCCCCCGCCAAATCCTACCCCACTCTTGCCCCCCCCCACCGTGCTGCTTCTTTCGACGCCTTTGACGTCTCTTCGGTGTTGTGCTTGGACGCATAAATAGAAAGGCGGAGAGAGGAGATAATGTCTCGGTTTTGAGCTGGAAAAAGAGCATTTTCCAACCCCCCAGTTTCTCCCGCGCTCGACGCGGCCGCCACGCCTTGTTTCTTTGCTTTCGCTCTCTCTTTTTTACTTCCTGGGACCTCGAGGCCTCCCCCTCCCCGTGGTTTCTTCGCCGTTTCGGCTGCCTCAGAGTCAGAGAGATCACGTAAATATGCAATCGAGAGAGACTCGGGGAAAGAGCAAGGGGACAAAGCGCTCCAAAACGACGGAAAAAGGCCAATTTATTCCGCCTTGGCCGCATTATTGGAAAAAGAGAGCGAATCGAAAAAAAAAACGAATAAATAGCAGCTGATTTTTTTTTTCGAAGCACACTCTTCACTTTTCCCGTCTTTTTTGTCCTTTTGTCTTCCACTCCTCGCGCCCTCTCACCCCCTCCGAAAGAGCATCATGAGGTTCTCCATCTTCTGCGTCGCCACTCTCCTGGTCGCGGCGCCTTCCGCGCTCGCTCTCAAGCAGCAGTTCCTCGGCAACCAGGGCGCCGCCGCCGCTGCCTCGTCCGCGAGCGGCGGCCTTGGAGGTGGGTCCACCACCTCCACGGTCGTCGTCGGCAAGAAGCTGCTTATGAAGCAGCAGTTCCTCGGCAACCAGGGCGCCGCCGCCGCTGCTTCGGCCGCTTCCGGCGGCGGGTCGACGACCTCCACCGTCGCCGTCAACGGAAGGAAGCTGTCGGGCAAGGCTGCCCCCTTCGTGAACCAGGGCGCGGCCGCCGCTGCCTCGGCGAGCTCCGCGGGCGGCGGCCTCGGCGGCGGATCGATGACCTCCACCGTCGCCGTCGGCAAGAAGCTGCTGATGAAGGCCCCCGCAATCATCACGCCCGCCGCTGCCGCTGCCTCGGCCGCATCGGGCGGAGGCTCGACGACGTCGACCGTCGCCGTCAACGGCAAGAAGCTCCTGATGAAGCAGCAGTTCCTGGGGAACCAGGGAGCTGCTGCTGCCGCTTCCTCTTCCTCGGGGGGCTTTGGAGGAGGCAGCACCACCTCCACGGTTGCTGTGGGAAAGTAAAAAGAGAGCTACACTTCTCGGGTAGGGCCTGATTTTTTTGATTTCTTGAGTTAAGTTTTTCCCTCGGCCCTTTTTCCTTCTTCGGGGAGGACCCCCCCCCCCCAAAAAAAGGAAAAAAAACCTCGAAACTTTTTCCTTTCTTTCTTTCTCCTTTTTCCGTTTCTTCCTCTTCTCAACGCGAAGCAAAAAAAAAGCTTGTATAGAAAAAAAACACCAAAGCAAACAAAAGCCGCGAGCATACCAAAACACACAAAAAGAAAGAGAGAGAGGGGGTTTCTTTTTTCCTTCTGGTCTCTCTCTTGCCTCTCTCGCTCTCTTCTCCTTTCCTCTTCTATTTTTTCTTTCTGTGACCGTCTACTCTTTGCACAGTCTACTCTTTGCACAGTTTACATCGAACAAGAAAAAAACGGGGCAAGCGGAGAGAGGTGAGCAAAAAAACAAAAGATGAAGGGAAACAAGGAGGAAAAAGGTCTCATGCGACTCGGGGAGGGTGGGGGTGCGTGCTCCAGGGTCTGTGTTGCTTTCGAAAGTCGTTTGTTTGCTAGCTATTTTCTCTCTTTGTTTACAATCGCTTTCAAGAAGAGCCCGGAGGAGGCGGAAGAGTGGCAGCGGCAGCGTTGTCGTCGTGGTCGTTGTCGTTGCACGCTCGCTCGCCGTCGCTGTCGCTGTCGTCACCGTCGCCCCTCTTTCGCTTGGCTCGAGCGGCGCCCGCGCTCCCTGCGGACCGAGAAGCATCGTTATCTGTCGTCTCCGTCGCCGTCATCGTCGCAGCGGCGGCGGCAGCGTTGGCTCCTTCTCCTTCTCCTCTTCTTCCTCCTGCTTCCCCCCCTTCCTCTCATCCTCCTCCACTTCCTCCTCCTCCTCCCGCGTCCCCCTCGATCCAAGACCGCTCCACCACCTCCTTCACGCGCCTGTTGTACTCCCTCCTGTTCTCCCCGTACAGCCGCGCGGCCTCGGCGTTGGCCGGCGAGTCCGGGTTCGGGTCGCTCAGCAGCGACTGGACCGACGTCAGCACGGCCGCGACGTCGTAGATCGGCGACCACGCCTTCTGCAGGATGTCAAGGCAGATGCCGCCGTCGGCGTAGACGTTGGGGTGGTACACCTGGGAGACGAACTTGACCAGCGGCGGGCGGTTGGGATACTCCTCGGTGAACTCGAGCGTGAGCTTGAAGGTTCCTATTCGTTTCGTGAGGAAGTCGTTTTTTTGGTTTGAGGGTGAGGGTCGAGGGCGGAAACTTCTCCCGCCGACGCCGCCTCTCCTTTCCATTCTTGCCCCCCCCGTCTCTCTTCTCTTCCCTCTGTTCACCTCCATCCCACGGCGTGTCCTCGGGCCCGAAGATCACGGCCTTCCAGCGCAGGATGTTGTCCGAGGTGGGCGAGCCGTTGACGCCCTGCGGCGGGTCTTGCTGCAGACGGCGAAAGTCCCGCATCAGACGCTGCGTTTTTTTGGGTTTTTGTTTATGTTTTTCGACGGGGGTTTCGTGAGCAGGGTGCGGCCCTTCTTCTCTTTCTCTGTATCGACTGATAAGCTTCATGGCGCTTTCTAGGCGGGATCGAAAGCTGGGATCGAGATCGAGCCAGAAAGAGCCCCGGAAAGGACGGCGGTGGCGCGGAAGAGATTGATGTTAATTCAGAATGAGTTTCTTTTTTATTTATCTTCATCAGAGGCGTCGGTCTTCAGCGATGACGTCACGCACCTTGCGCGCTGGCGTCGACATCGCGGCAGAGCGCGCGCGTGCACGAGAGAGCAGAGGACGAGAGCGAGCGAGAGAGGCGAACAGAGCTCGTCGCCTCACAGCAGACTCCCGTTTCCCTTTTGAGAAGAAAGAAAGAATGAAAAGTTGATGAGCGGCGAGAGCGTGTGCGCGAGAGAGAGGCCAAAAAGAAAAAAGGAAAAAAACTCGGCCTCGAACGACAATTCTCCCGCGACACTTGCCGACAAGGAAAACGACAGAAGAAACGAAACGAAACGACAGAGAGCTCACACCTCTTCGCCTCCTTCTCCTCTCAGTTGACGTCCTTTAGGCACCACTGGTTCCCCCTCGATCTGCACAGCACCTTGACCACCCTCGCCAGCTGCGCCTCGGAGAGCGCGGCGGCGGCGTCACCCGCCGCCGCCCCCGCGGGCAGAGAGGCGGCCTTGATCGCGCTCTGCAGGTCCGTCTTGCGGAACGAGGGCCTGTCCGAGAGCACCTCGAGCATCAACCGGTAGGCCGCGTCCGCGAGTGACGAAGGGGGAGCCAGAGAGGGCGCCGAAGCCGCCGCCGCCGCAGGCGCCGAAGCCGCCGCCGCCGCCGCCGCCGAAGCCTCGGCCAAGGCCTCTGCGCCCGCGGCGCCCTGCGCCACGGCCAGCGTCGGCGGCACGTAGACCCCGCGGATGCACACGGCGCCGCATGCCGCGAGCGCGTCCCTCAGCGGCTCGTCGGCGAGCGCCGCCAGCGGCGACGACGCCGGCAGGGCCCGGAGCGCGGCCCTCGCCCCCTCGAGAGACAGGATCGGGGCGGCGGCGGAGGAGGCCGAGGCTGAGGCCGGCGGCGGGGCGGCGCAGGCGTCGCCCCACCCCCGCGAGAGCGCCGAGAGGGCCGCGGCGAGCAGGGCCGGGGTCGCCGTCGGGGCGGCGGAGGCGGCACGCAGAGGGCCTGCGGTGGCGGTGGAGCCCCCCCTGGGAGGCAGCACGGCCGGCGCGGCGCCCAGAGAGGCGTTGCCCCTTGCCGCCACTCCGCCCCCTCCTCTTCCTCCTCCTCTTCCTCCTCCTCCTCCTCCTCCCTCGGATTTCACCTCCGCCACAGAGTCCGCCACGGGCTCATAATCCGCGGGCTCTGCCCCCGGGGACAGCGCGTCGACGTAGTTCCTCGCGGAGACGTCCATTGGAGCAGCTGCAGCGCGAGGGGCAGCAGTCCCGGCCTCTCCACCGCCGCCGCCGCCCACCGCCGGCGGCGCCGCCGCCGACGCAAACAGCGTCTCCAGCGCGGCCCTCGCGATGCCGGACCCCCTCTCGGCGACCGCCAGCGGCGTCCAGGGCTCCCTGGCCCTCGCGGCGGCGAGGTGCGCGTGCGAGGCCGCGCGGGCCTCGGCCTGGCGCTCGGTCTCGCGCCGTGCGACGCGGACAGTCAGCGGCGTCAGCGGCCCGTCGGGCTTCGCGCCGTGGAGCTGCTGCTGCTGCTCTCGCAGCTGTTGCTCTCGCTGCTGCTGCTGTTCTCGCTGCTGCTGCTGCTGCTGTTGCGCCGCCGCCGCCGCGGCTGCCGCCTCTGCTGTCTCCGCTGCATCGGAAACAGTGTCTCGCCCTCGGCCTCGGCCAGAGGCAGGAGCCGTCGTCGTCGTCGTCGTCGTCGTCGCAGCTGCCGCCGCAGCCTCCGCCGCGTTGATCGCTGCGGCCGCCGCGCCGCCGGCGTCGAGGTGCGCGAGCGACGGCAGCAGGCACACCGTCGACGCGACGGGGATCAGGTAGAGCGTCCCTCCGCGCCTCGCGGCCAGCATCTTGCGGCCCTCGGTCGGCGTGACCGTGCCGGCGAGGCGCACGACGCCGGCGTCGTCGTCGGTCCTGGGGGGCAGGCGACGAGGAGGAGGGGGGGCGGGGGCAGAGGCCGCCGCTGCCGCTCTCCGGCCGCCTCCTCGGCTGTTCCGCCTCCTCCCGTCGCCCTCCTCTTCCTCCATTTCCTCGTCGTCGTCTTCGTCTCCCTCTCCCTCGTCGTTGTCATCGTCATCGTCATAGACCCCAACCCCTCCCCCGCTCTTCCCCACGCCGACCAGCGGAACCACGGCCTCGAACGCCCTCGCGTCCGGCTTCACCCTCGCGGCCCTCACGGCGCCGTAGGACCTCTCGAAGAGGTCGCGCCTCGAGGAGCCGACGAGCGGGAAGCGGAGCACCGCTACGTCTGCCAGGGGCAAGGGCTGGCAGAGCACGAGGTCGAGCTCGGCGACGACCGGGTCGTCGTTAAAGTCCGCGTAGTCGTCGTCGGAGGCGGAGGCGGAAGAGAGGACCTCGGGGTCGCGGGATTGTTTGCGTTGTCCCTCTCCGGCCGAGGTCGACGGCGGCTGCTGCTCGTGCTGCCGGCGTGAGCGCGGAGGCATTTTTTTGGAGCGATTGGAGCTTCGGGAGGGCGATTCTGCTCAAAGCCTGTGCGTGGATGCGCTTCTGCGCGGCCTGCACAGCTCTGTGCGTGACCGCAAGGCGAGAACAAAGGGCGAACACGGGAGCACGCGAGGCGTTGGAATCGAGAGATCGAATGCTTTTTTTTTGTTTTTTTAGCCGTTTTCGAAAACGAGTGACGAAAAAAAACTGAAGTCGGTCGAAGGGTTCACTCCTCGTTCGTCAATTGTTTGTGCTGGGAAAATTCGTCCCATCAACTCGCTTTTTTCGCGCCCTCTACCTCGGCATGTCGTCGATCTACTCGACCGAGCCCCCAACCAAGGGAAAGGTGAGCGTGTGGAGGTTGCCGACGGCGAGCGTGGCGTCGAAAGAGAGAAAGGCGAGAGAGGCGAGGAGGGGGAGAGAGATGATTTTCTTCCCCCTCTTCTTCATCGGCGTTTTTCGACGTCGACCTTCTCTCTTTTTTCTTCTTCTTTCTCTCGACCTCCTTTCGAGCGCGTCGAGTGGCCTTCGATTGCTTCTTTTACCGCGCCGCGCGCTAGGAACGAAGAGGAAGCTGCGACGCTCGGCGGCATGAAAGGCGAAAAGAGCGATTTGCGTTTCTCCTCCTTCCTCTCTCTCTCGACTTTTTCCAACCTCTTCTCCTCCCAAAACCTCTTTTCAAACTCATTTCGCTCTCTTTGGCAAAAAAAAAAAAAAAAAACCCCCCCCCCCCCCCCCCCCCCCCCCCCCCCCGCCCCCCACACCCCCCCCACCGCCGCCCTCCCCCCCCCCC